>Ga0224501_10000550_pt1 | contig 29982 bp, 20 predicted proteins | sample SF_Oct11_sed_USG_4_FD_169105 | JGI IMG/M metagenome (GOLD analysis project Ga0224501, IMG submission 169105) | Sediment microbial communities from San Francisco Bay, California, United States - SF_Oct11_sed_USGS_8_1 | ecosystem: Environmental > Aquatic > Marine > Sediment | place: USA... | reverse complement strand
AAAAAAAAGACACTCGGTGTCTCACACTTGTTTATAACCGCGTAACGGTAACCTTTTGCTAAAAAGAAGCATTTGTAGAATCTTAATGCTTGTATGTATCATGATGTAGTGATGTACTCTAATTTGTAGAGGCGGGACTAGAAGTAGAAGAGATCCGGAGGGATTTATAGAACACATGCCAGTCTGCATGATATGATTAATGAAATGAAATGAGCAAGGTGCACACGCACACGCACACGCACACGCACACACGTGCTTCCCTGTGTGCGAGCGTGCGCCTCATCATGAGTGATGCCCTTCCTTACGATTTCAATGTTTTATAGTATAATTATAGTCTCCAATCAATTACAGTAACTGAGTAAGGTGAAGGAAGTTTGACTGGTGAGATTATTGGATGCTGAGAGTTTCATAGGAAGAAAATTGGTAAGTTTTAAATATTGCACAAGCTTTTATTCAATAGCTTTTAAAAACGCTGAATTTGAATGACGTCCCCGTTAATGGTGCAACTGATGCCTGAGTCAGGCACGTTTTGGCAATATAGCACGCCTAAAAGGGGTCACGATAACTGATTTTGAAACCCATGGCCTCCTTGGCTATATTGGCATGCCGAAATTCCCTTGCCTGTTCTATACAAAGAGCTACCCATTGATAAATTAGAAAACCTAGATAACTAACATGTCACATGACCATGTTACTTCCTGGATGCTGACATGTTGGTTTTCTGTTGTATAAGTTACAATGGAGCTGTTTTCAAACAAAAGATGGGCATATTGCCGTCAAAATACATAATAGGTAAAGTATTAGTGAGTACGATAAAGTACTGTTCTCTGTAGTTATTTGTAGCATTTTTAAGATATTGGTGATTTCTGGCCGAGCGGAGCAATAACTTTATTTGCTTTCGCGCATTTGAGGTAGATGATCCTACTGACCAATGGGAATAGATAGCACTTGGCCAACATCCGGTGGGATATCTTTGTCCATATCATGGTACATATACTGCCCATTTTTTGAATGGGAGACAGTCATAGGGATTCCAAACCTTCGGCTGGTCTGATAGGCTGATTCATCACGCACCTATTGGACAGTTCGAACGCTGCACAATCAACATGCGCAGTTTGGAAGACAAAATGAGCTGTCGGGTCTACCGTTTAGCCTTTCATATAAATATCTTACTGGGTGTATCTATTGCTTTTGAATTTATGCTGTCAACTGTGTAATGCCGCCTCTGGCGGCCACATTGTTCTGTTCAATTAAGCAATGCATTTTGGGATTGCTCAGGAAGCAATATGGCAGCCCTAAGTAGGGATAGTCACCGATTCCAATAGTATTGTTGGGTCACGTGATTTGTAGCCAGTCTAGGTTTTCTATAACTTATCTATGGAGCTACCTACCGAAAGATAAATTTATTGCAGACTATACAAGTAACCGAGATAGAAGTTCACCTGAGCTGAAAAGCTGGACAGCTGTAAAGATCATGTCTGCTTTAATCAATCCGAGTCACGACAAATTTTGGTGATGCTATACGGTATATAGTTCATGCGGCGGCTTCAGATGATGAGACCTTGCTTTGTCATGTAATTTCAAACTTTAGGGTAATCAAATGAGCGATCACAGCACTGTTACCAAACCACTAAAGTTGTGATGCCATTGCATTACCCCGCCAGTATTCATTGGTCAATCTTTACACACAAGGTCTCGCAAAGATTACATGAGCCATTTTCATACAGATCAACTCAGTTGTTAGAAATACTTCAGCTGTGACAACGAAATCCCTTTCAGTGTTAATCAGATGTGTCATCGGGGTCTTTACCGATTCCGGTTGTTGTGATTTTAGCAGTTGGCAACTGTCTCCACATCCATCCAGACAGCCACCTCTGGAAAATAAAACAATTAAAATAACTTGTTGTGCTGGGGACAATAGGTGCATTCGCGTGCTTGGCTTTTGGATTCGGTCGCGAAATCTGCTAAACTGCTCAAGAGTGTGACCGCAAAGCGCGATCCAAAAAAGCATCTTTCACTTTCGGTCGCGATCTGCGTCCGAAAGCACACGAACAGAATTCTGCGTCCGAAAGTAGGCGTTGGCCTAGTAGTTTAGGCAAATGTCAAGGTTACTGCAAAGAGGCTTGATTACTACATTGGGATAATGAATCGCTTTCAATTGAGTCCATCTAATATCCATCCAGCATAGGTAGCACCAGTATAAAGATTCTGTAATCCATTATTGTTGACATTTTGTCATAAACCAAAGCTAAATCCCCATTGTTTGTATGGGATGAGACGGCGCCAATTGCCATGGCAACGTGATGTAGGCATGTAGAGTGGTTGCCTAGAGTATGTAAATATGCTTTATTTCTCATTCACAATTAATAGGTATACTAATGATGGTTTTCAATGAGAAGTTGTGATATGAAATCAGAGAGCTGTATATGTGGCTATTGTTCTTGGCTGTTGCTTTGTATTTTTGTGAGACGGAATGACCCCGCATTTGTCTTCACATCGGGCAAGATGGTCCGGCCTCTGTTGTTTGGATGTTTACAATGGTGTTCCCCTCACTCGAGGTTCTGAAATCAAGCTCTGGAAAATTACTAAACTAAAACTAAATTCTCATAGTCGGTATGGGACACCACAGTGTGATCCCCCAGGGTCATCGAATTATACAATGTTGAACGACTTCAAAAAATAACTGCCTACATTGAGTGATTATAAAAGGAAACTCCTAAACCATATATGGTTCGTTCACCACTTTCATACTTGCCTCTGGTCTTCCATCAACATAAAGATTCTTTAATAAATTAATGTTGCCATGTTATGAATGCTTTCATAATAAATTTCAACAAGATTCACATAGTTTGTATGAGACACCACATTTAGTCATGTGAGAGTCATATAATAATAAGTTAAGTAACATTATGAACATTTTAGCCAAGTCTACCCTCAGTCATGTTGGGCACACCCACTGCCCTTTCTAAGCAGATATGTCAAATCTATGGCCGCAACGAAACCAAGAGAGAATTTTGCGAGGCCATGCATATTGGATTGGTAACATGGTTGAGCCCAACCACAGACACAAAGTATAGGGTGTGATGCGTGGCTCTCCTGCCTAAACTTCAATGACAATGATCCTATAAAAAGCAACACATCTGCGATGGCTCCTAGTCGCAGATAAGGCGGCGCCACTTGCCACAATGATCTTTTGTGGCTGAGATGGTATAATTGTTGTGATTTGCTTGAAGCTGTGTCTTGGTTCCTCTCCAGTATAATATTTAATGCTAACGGTTGCAATAAACTAAAACTAAAGTCTCATATTTGGCATGGGGCACCATTTGATTATCCTAGTGACCTTGGTGTAATAATCATCTTGGGAGTCATGTAACAATAGCAATATTTTGAACCTTTAAATCAAGATAATATAAAATAAGTACATAAAGTAACTTTAAACAACAGCGTCTCCGTTTCATCAGACCCAATTACTTTACTGAGCACGATTGTGGTATCATTTCGGATTTTTTATGACTTATTTTCGCTACTTTTTATGTATTAGCTAGGGCTTTTTTGCGTGACTTTAAGGTTATTTTTTTAGGCTTGCTTAAGCCATTTTTGTATCGTTTTGGATTTAATTGATTAATTAGGGTCAACTCTTGTGCTGACCTTGCGGTGTCGCATGGTCATTTTAATAACCACATGGCTTTAGGTGAAATACTAGCTCCGCCTTTATCCACATACTATAAAAAGTGTGGCTTTCATCCTTTTATCCTATTGATATCCTGTCTCACTTGAGTTAAACAACAGTTCGATAGATGTCTTGGTCAGCAAACATTCATAGTTGATTGCCTAGCTTAGAAAAATTTCTCATACGCAGATAGACATTAAATCAAAGATACACAATACAATTTCTGACATGCTATGCCATGTGTTTCTCAAATGAAAAAATAAAATTATTTTGCTTGAAATTTTTTTTTGTTGCTCTTGCGTCTCATGCCTCGTGCATGCAAATCGGACTACTCGGCTATTTTTATTATGGTTTCCAGCCTGGGTACATGCACACGAACATGTTTAAGAGACTTAAGAAAAATAGCTAGGACCCCTTGAGCATAAAAATTACCAGATATACCAATAGGGCGCAACTTGAGCAAACTACCAAGAAATGGTATAATGCACGTATGCATACAGGTTCTAGTTCACCATTTGGCTATGAAAAGGTATATCTTGAAAAGACTCCGCATCATAAGCCTCCATATATCACAATTGATTTCATGGTTGAAGACCCATCAGACCAGACAAAAAGTGTTGGGTCAAGTTTATTATGAATAACCAAATTATTACTAACTATGGCAGCAGCTGTGTGGTTTGTAATGGTTCAGTATATCTAGATTTGAGAATCTTGAATGATGCCAACAACTGTATGGTCCATCTAATCCATAAACTAGAGCTGAATTCCCTGCGCATTGCTTATCTTTTCGGCCCGAGCTTTTCTCGTGAGCCATTGCGGTTCTTATAAACAGACATCTACATGTATACTCTTATTGAGATTAGATCAGAATGACTTTTAAAATGAGTTTTATCTTCTATGGATTATATGGTTGGTTTTAATACACATACAAATAGTTGTATTGAATCCAAGTTATTGCGCATATAAATAGAAATCTTGGAAATTACATGATGTATGTTTTACGAGTATTATATTATACAGTATGCACATTCCTGGCGATTATATTCGCGTTACCACACATCCGTTTTGCCAAGCACACGTATAACTGTATCATTGAGATCCAAGGTCTATCACTGACCTGCCTCAGTGACCTGATGTCACTGCCTAAACATATAATAACAAAATAGATTAATATGCTTTTAGAATATGGCCAGCGTACTTCCAGCTTTCTATAATCAAGCCAAGCCGGTATGCTTAACATATTACCAGCGATCTTGTGTGACCAAAGGTTCATCACCCTTGCTCTAGACAGCAACTATTCTGGGATATGTGCTGACCGGTGACACTGGAGGACTGCGGCTTAACGTCGAATCAGCCCCTGTTGAGATAGTTCCTCGCTTACTACGATCCGTGATTCTGGAGTTACGCTTAACGGATGATCGTTCTCTCATCACTAGTGGAGAGTTGACGTAGCTTTTCAGTGAGACATCACTAGCACAACACGCAAAGAGTGCCTGAAATCACAAATTGTTGGACTGCTCATTGGGAACACTATGGTCATGTCAATTCATGAGAAATGAACCATGTCCAGGCATGAGATCCTGGCAATGCTGCAGATTGTACAGCATCTATCTATCATGCACCTCATTTCGTTAGAACCGCTTTCAAAACTATTACTACATGACTACTACTTTTTTTCTGGTCACAGGTCTTACAACTTCCCAGTATGTTGCGTTACTAACCTGCTTAAAACTTTTCCGAAAGTATTTGGACATGAACCCATATACAATTGGGTTGACGCAGCTGTTGGCATAGGCCAGCAACGCAAAAGCTTCGTTGAGTTGTTTGGCATATGGATATCGCATAGGTAGGTATGGCTTTATAGCGCCGGTAGCGAGAGCAAGATTATAACAGAGATGCGGTCCCCAGCTCAGTATAAATATCGCCACCACTGTCACCAACATCTTCAGAACCTATCAACAGATATTGAATTGATTTATTGGTAACCTTACTGGTTTTTGCTGAGGAGTCTTTCCTTGATTGTCTATCTACAAGCACTATAACTCAATGGTCATACAGGGAGCTTTGGGGTTTTATGATGGAAACACAACCTGTAAGCTGTTAGGTATATTTACCTGTTTCCTTATTTGGTTTTCCCGTGAATGACTTTTCCCCATTGGTTTTTCACCATCCTTCATGTCTTTTGTAGGAGTTTCATTGTCTTCGGAGTCCAATCGTTTTTTTACCATCCTTCTACTTGGGCTATAACATAAAACTTAAGTATGATAACAAATCATCATTCAGTATCTACCACTAAACATATGGAGTTGTCTTCTCTTCAATAATTCTGTTGGGCGTAACACAAAGTGGGTGTTTTTTCTTCGTTCTCGGAAGTGTATGAGCAATTTCCTTTGCTTCTGTTCAGGAAATACTGCACCAGCACCATACAACGCAAATAACAATATATGCAGGTATCTTGAAAAGCGCCTATCTACTATCTATACTACGTATACGTGTACTACAAAATGCATCACGCTTCCGGCATTCAACTGTTTGTACACATGACACACTATTATAGCACTCACCTGCTCCTTAGATCTGGTTGTGTAACCTCCCATAGTTCAGCACAGACTCCACAGTAGGCTGGTATCATAATGAAAACCGGTACCAGGAAGAGCAGAACGAGCATGTAGATTTCATAGCTTACTGCTACCAGTGTTCCCTTTTCATACCATTGCTTGTCACACCAGAAGACCTGGACATGTAGACCAACTGCGTAGTGTGACTGTAAAAATAATGATGTGGAGTGTGACTTGGAGCCAAAGCTGCTTCCATATCATAGCACACCTTTTCTTCTCATGTTTGCAGCTGTTGCACAGCAGCGCACACGCACAAAGTGGTATGTTATGTCTTCACCATGCCATGAGACAGGCTACCTTGAAGCACTATTATGGATGCAGTGAGTTGGTACTTCTAGGGCTATATTGGCACCGGCAGAAGAGTGACTGTGATAAGGCTTGATATCTGCATGCGGAACTGAAAATGAGTACAATGTTTACAGATTGAGCTTGTATGATAACAAAAGTGAATGAGCTACAGTAATGAGAATGTAGATATTCTGTAGTTTCTGTGAAAACAGTCAAAGTGCATGAGCAATGATGAGAAAAGGTCAAGCAACACATAGTGGCCAACATAGTAAATATTTTGAATCTCTTCCCGTTTGCCTACGTGTCTAAATCAACACGTAAATGCATACTCGGGAGTGAATTGTTTAGTTGCAATCATTAATTATTCCGGTAATTAAACTATACAGCAGGTATATGGCCATCAGGGCGTTTTCACCTTGATTTGTTGGCCTGATCTTGTATCTGTACACTTTTTTAACTTCTCAAAGGTATATTGGTCTGAATATCCCGAGGGTGATGCAGAGCTGGCTATAATTGGTCAGTTACTAACATCATGATAGTGTAATATCCTGTCAAGTGGTTGAGTCATTTATGGCACAAAAGAATGCTTTAATAGAAAATGGCGCAGAGTTCTCGGTCTTAAATAGTTTTATTTTAAATAAACCATAGTTCCTGTCAGTGACCTCATATCTATCTACATGTCATTTGCACTGGGTGACGATGAGGTATACTGCCAAAGGCCGGTTTATCATGAACCGTCATGGTGGTGTAGGGGTGTTATTGGGGTACGGTCAACCTGAACCATTTGTTTATACATCACCTGTGACAAAACCTATGTAGTCTTCTTGAGAAGGCAGTGGTAGAGTTCAAACTATCAAGGAATGATTTTGATCCTTATCCCATGGAAGGGTCCCTCATTATTTATACCGTTTGGACCCACGCCAGCGCTTGCAGTTAGAGTCTTGCTAAAAGCCAAAGGAAAACCCACCAGCACTAGGAAGCGAGCTCACAGTCTCTAGATTGTAATTCCATGTTTTTTACGGATTGATCTACTCTGGCCGTTTAGTGTACTGATATTCAATCCATCACCACATGAGAGGCTGCGGCCTATTATATTGTGGACAAATATTTTTGAGATTTGACGGAAATTTAGATAGAAAGACTGTAGACCTTCCAAACTGTATGCTGATCAACAACATTGAATGGCACATACGCATTAAGTCGGTTGCACAAAGCTTCTTCATTGTGTGCATTTTAGTAACCACAGATTCAACTCAATCAACCTGTGAAACTTTTGAGACCACGGGCTAGAACTCTATTACAAAAAGATGGAGCTCCAAGCAGGACTATAACATATATCAATAAAGGAAAATATTCCTGATCAGGCTCCCATCAAATCAGGTTAGAGTTTTTAGAGTTTCATAGCACAAATATGATGAGATGGTCCTTAGGGATGCTTGAAGACAAATTTAAGCCAAGTCTACATGACCTGAGCTTGATTGGAAAACTACACATTGGCAGTAAAATCACCACCACTTCTGATAAATGCTATCAACAGTATGATGGAAACTAGTGTAAAGTACTGGCAAGGCAGTGTTAACTATTAATTATCTAAATAATGAAGAATCAATTGTCTATTCCACATTAATAATCTCATTACCTGTACAAATATAGAGGGCAGAGAGAGAAGGCAGGAGGCAAACCATATGCTGAGAATAACAGCTCTGGCATGATGTGATGTGCACAGATATTTTGCCTTCAGTGGCTGCGATATAGCGTAGTATCTACAAAAGCCAACGTCGGTCATAATTGTCATATCATGTGTATAATGATGTTGTGTGTTAAGTTATTTTATTTTAGAAAATTAAAGGAGGAAGTTGCCTATGCCTTTTGTATGCTCCATCTCACTCACATTTTCATGAAAATAACTTATAACCTTCATGTATATATGAATGTGAAGATATTAAACACATGCGTTCATACTGGTTACCAATCAATTCTAACAGATTATCCCCACCAATACATTAAGGGTGGTCAACAAGAAACAGAAAAACTTGCTTCTAATAGTAAGCAATTTACACATCTAAAATCCATGAATTGGCCTCCCGTTAAGGACTTTACACATCCAAAATCTATGAATTGGCCTCCAGTTAAGGATTTTATCATGGTATCAAAATTCATTCCTCGATATGACGCGTCAGCCATAAATGTATAATAAGCGTATGTCTATGGACCTCACCAGATCATTTTCATTAATTATAGAGAGTTTGAGTTTACCTAGATTTACCTAGAAATATTTTCTCATGGCGAATCAAACATATACCTATAATCTTGAACAAATAACTGAAAGTTCTACTCTTGCCTCTGGCCATGTTATAACTGATTACATAGGCTGCGCTTAGAATGTGTGAAATCCATCTGCCCTTTCCTATGTCTACGCTGATAACATATGGCCTTTAAATTCGTACTTACTGATTATAAGGGATAATTACTCCCCCTAATATTGGTAATGATTTAATGGCCCCATGGAGCGATCAGATTAGAGGAGGAACAAATCAAATAATGCTTGAAATGGCAAGATAACGGTCTCGGTTGTAAATAATCACAGAATATGTACCTACGGTAAATCCAGGTTATTAAACCTCTTGTCTGTGTGAACTGCACCCACATTGCATACACTTGAAAGAAAAAAACTAGCAGATCGTCAGAATTTTGAAGATTGTACATTTAACAAATTATTTTTTATACCATGTCAGCCCGTATGCCCAGCCACACCTTCCACTGTTAATCATAAAAATTAAAAATCTTCCAGCTGCAAGGTGTCAATTTCCCTGTGTCCGACAACTTCATTCAGTGCGACAATGGTTGATACGAGCAGTCATACATCACAATGATGAATGAGTGTGAGTCAGCCATGGATCAGCTAGGAAGCAAATACATCTATGATTCTCTCAAGGAAAAGATATGCCAACATTTCTGATCTAATACATTGAGATCAATATTCCATCCAAATTGCTATAATAATTCATAGTAAATCGGTCAGATGGCAAACTATCCGTTGTGGGTCACTAGAGAGTTCCTACATATGTAGTTCAAAGGCACAGCGAATTCATTAGTGGTTATTCTTTAGGGTTTAGGACTCTGAAACGTCCCAAATTAATGGTCAGCTCATTTTGTGAAGATAATGCATCACATTGGTGCTCGCTCACCATACAACCATAACAAAAACATTGATAATAAGGAATAGTTTTGTTGTGAATTGGTGGAATGCAAAAGGTCAGCCATTTACCAAATTTATGTCTAGTAAATTTATAGAAATGGATTTTCACGCTACCTTCCTGAACAGAAGAGCTCATTGAACCCATTATGGATCAACGCATCAGGAAAATTTCTAGCATAAATATATACTCGGTGGTGGTTTTTCGATTAAGCCCTCATCAACAATCGCTGATAATCCTTCTGTTGGCTAAAAAAATGTGTTGACAAAGCCTTGAATATTCGAGGAGACCTTTTGAATATTCATTGTGTATTGACGAACTACCGGTTGTTACCAAGCTGGCTGGCTGTAAAATTTCAAACCGAGCGAATTACAGAAAGCATGGACTAAAGAAGAAATAAATCTGTTTCAATTAAGGATCCACTCATCTACAGCCAGACATTTTTCATTGGTAGAGTAGTGGGCGAAAGACTTTGTCGCCTTATCAACCAACAGGCATATATGCACAGAGGCGATAGCTAGCCCTCACGAAACAATGTTTTTGAGTGCATACAGCTCTTTAGTGTCAAGTGGCTTCTTTTTACAGAGCATCTGCCTAGCATTAATACTAATAGGATTTCCACTAACTTATAGTTATAAACCCCTATCTGTTGTTTTTACTGGGTCTATATACGGGCTGGTGCATCCAAGGAAAATAATATAAGCTGAGACTCCTGTCAGATGAATCATGGTCTGGCTTTGAAATAGTCGGACAAAAAAAAAGTAATCGATCTGGAATTCAACTGCAGAGGAGTTTTCTAAAGCTGACATTTTTGTTGTATGGCTCCTTGATGGTGCCGGCATGCTTGTTTGTCAGGTGGCGCCTGTTCTGTTTCACTTTAAAGTGACTTAGATTAACATAGAGTGGGGGACACGTTAGGTTGCAGTGAAGGAACAACACGTATGTCTCTGGAATGTCAGAATGTTTTTATTGACACTGAGCTACTGACCCGGATCGCGACATTAGATACGGTGAGCCCACCCAGAGAAAACCAAGTCTATGGGGGCAAATGGATCATCCTGAAAATCAGCCATTGGCATATAGTGATCTTATCCATGTAAAACAAGATGATCCTATTTTATTTTTACCCATATAAATAGAATTGTTTTATTTATCTAAACCAGGAATAAGTTTGTTTATGCACCCACCTCTCTATGCTGATGACTGTCAGTGTCATTACACTGGTCACCATAGACCAGGTCTGTGTGTAATGTGTTGCTTTACAGAGAAATTCTCCAAACGACCAGCCATATGAGAACAACTCCGCGAACTACAATGTGATACAAGTGTGCTAAAAGACCCAGACATTACTATACTGTTTAGCCTTTGCAAATACAAAATTAGAACAGGATAGCTCAGTGGTAAAACTAAAAGTACTGGACTTGAAACCAGGTCATCATGGTGGGCCACCATTGGTGAGTATGAGCTCCTGACATTTATCCTAGCTTCTACCTGTCCACCAAGCATCACACTTTGGAGGATTGCCAAGTGCCGAGTGTCCAAAAACCATACCCCATTCTGTGTCTAGTTTGACTCAGATCGAGCATTCAAGACAGATGTTCGCCCTTGAAAAAAATGAAATGAAAAAGGGCCGTCCGAACTGCCTTTGGCATCCAAGTAGATAGGGGTGATTGATCGGATTTGCCATTTTGAACTACACTAGCTAGAAAAGTGATATGTTTTTGTTTTTGCACTTCTATTCAAGCAAAGATGTTTTGCCAGGCCGGTCTATTTCTGAAAAAGCGTCCGTACACTTTATTCATTTTTGCTAGAGAGTTTACATACTCTGTATGACTTGTATTTTTAATAGCCTAAGCATTTAGCCAGTCCCTGATGATGATGGGTGGATCTTTTACAACCTGGTCCAAACAAACCGCTGTCTCATATGCTAAACAGTAATAAAAAATTGTTGTTTGTTTATACTCAACCCTTCAGGTCGAATTGGTGAATTTATTCACTCACACAATAATGATGATAAAAAAGCTACGGGTAGGGAAAGGTGAGTTCAGCTCTTGAGAAAATCACTGGATTTTTATATGCCGAACAAGCAAGAATGTAGAATGTATTGCTCAAAGACCACAGGAAGAGGAACCCAGATTTGTCTTGGGTATATAAGCTCCTGGGTATGTTTTCGTATGAGAGAGCTATATAGACCATCCTATTTAACAGATTCTGGGAAGCCTGGGACCTGATGTTCTGGAATGGTAGAAGCTAGGATTTGTGAGGAGCTTATACTCACAGTGAAAGCCCAGCATCACTAGGTTTAGGACCCACAGGATTGTTTGGCCTTGAAATCACTTAGCTTTCCTGCCGGTTATGATGAAGCGGTTGATGCAATGGTAAACCCAAGCCCCAGATATAGATGGATTCTAATATAACTTATGGATATGAAAAAGAAATTCTGGTGGACTTACTTTTATAGGTACACAGACGATGGTGAGAAGTAGATCAGCACAAGCCAGACTCAATAGCAGCTGGTTTGTTATAGACTGCATTCTTTTATATTTTGCGATGCAAAATATGACCAGAGTATTTCCAGCGGTTCCTAACATAAATACGAGTCCGTAGAAGATACTGACAATGATAAACTCAGTAAACTGATCCACAGTCATCACTAACTCATCCGGGTACATGTCCTGATACGTCTCATTAGGACTATTGAAATAGTAGTAATAGTACCAGGTGGTTGTCTCCTGCTCCATGTTGGCGGAGAATACCTGCTGTAATTTGGTGTTAGTGGAGAACCTGCTGTAGCTTGTCGTTAGCCGAGAACCTGTTGTAACCTGCAGTTAGCTGCCTTGGGTATAGATGCTGTCTGACTATTTGCCCAGTGATACCTGAATGGTATTTGGTTTTCTTACTCTGATGTTATATATGGCTTGCTAATGTTATTATTTCAAAGCAGAGCTAATTAATTTCTTGGCTGATTCAGTGAACCAATGTCAGCTGTGACTGTATTATTAAGTAGGGTGGCTTGTGTTGTCTTCAATTAGAGACAAATTGATAAATCAGTATTACTGCTGGTATAGATTATATACCAAGGTTGGGTACCCTCATAGAGAAAACAATAGTGAGGCCATGTACGCTCTAGTTTTGGACTTAGATTGTTCGCACACATTTGTGTTGTACTGGGACCCTCATATATGTTCTAAGCTCCTATACCAAGAGAAGATTTCGGTCGAGAATAAAAGATTTCAAGTGCCATGATAAATAAATGCACTGCCTTTTCCATGCGTAATATCATGCGGTGTAAAGCATTATGAAGGCTATCAGGATTACAAGTGCAGTATTGCAGCACAATGGTTCACACTGGTTGAGAGGAGATACCCTGGAAGAGTGGAGTTGGCCCTGGCATAATCAATTTCCACCATGTCAGCCCTGCTCAGGCCTTGTGTGGTTAATATAATCAGCTTCAGAGTTTCCCGAGGTGGACTGATGCCATTGTCAGAATATCCACGTATTAATATACGTAGTTTTTATTTTATTTTGGAGGATTTTGACTAAGTTCAACTAACGGTGGGTTCTCATTAGCTCAGACTTATCTAATTTTCCGGTAGAATTTCTTGCATGCAGCGTCAGCTCATAGCGGCACTGTGCCGCTGAATTGGCGAAAGTTGACGCCCGTTTGAGTGGCACAGACAGCGGCACGGATAGCAGTACCGCCCATGTAAACACCCCTCCGGTGGCGCTCTCTGTGCCGCTTGTCGCTCACCGCTGTCGCGCCGCCCTCGCTATTACATGCTGGCAGATTGAGGTAGTGACTAGTTGCCACATTACATCATCTCAATGACTTCATGTTTGTTTTCCTCTTAGTCATCGAAGACTTCACCAAAGGGCCATCACAAAATCATCATGGAGCTATAAATCCGATTCATTTGACTAGATAACCAATGTTATAAACTCACAAATTAGTGATAGGAATACATGTATTTTGTTTCGGGTTTTATGCCTCTTATAATTAAGATTATTATATTGATTGATGCCTTTTCTTGTCATCTTCTGCGCATTTCTTTTAGAGATTTATATTTGAGGGTTACATCCTGCCAGCCATTGGTTTACCTTGTTGTGGGCATACTTCTATGGTTGTGAGTGAAAATAAAATGTATCCGGTATTAGGATAAAGAGTTGTCCACTCTTGCCTGAGTGCTGGACCACAAGATATTTGATGTATTTGATTCAGAAGAGTTATCTGGGAAGACGCTGGTGGATGGAGTTCCAAGGTACGTTTGAGCAGGAGTGCCCCCCTCCACCACTACAGCTTCCTTCAGTTAGCTCTCAAAGTCCCTGTTTCACGCTTTCACACAAGTTTAAATTCACTGCTAATACTCAATTTGATATCAAATAATTCTTTATTGGTTGCTTTTTTACGGTTGTGAAATGCCATTTCATCTGAAATGATTTTGCAGAGAAATATGAAAACCTGCAAAAAAAACAAATAAACGATTGTTTGCAGGAAATACAGAGTCCATAGAACGAAAGCTGGAAAACATAATTGTAGTTCAGGAAACAGTACAGATAGTGCTGATTCCAGCAAACCAAATTCAAACTGCATAATCTTGGTTAAACTACTGAACAGAAATTTCAAAACCTATCTGTCTAGCATATTAAATCATATCGAATCATATCATAGTGTATTGTAGTGTATCATATTACATTGTATCACATTACATCAAATTGATTGTTGGCCAAATTACTCCAGTAACAGCTTGTTTTGACCCAAGATCAACAGAATACAAAACTAACCTATAGTAATGCAATGGCCAGATATAGACTTCACACTGACACAATAAAAATAAATGCACTATGAAGGTAACAAAATCCGCATATGGTGTGTCAGGATATCCGAGAAGATAGATTTCAATCTTTTTCATTGGTTGAACATTCAGCGTCCCACACAACCGCCTGAGTCAGCAAGCATCTAGCTTCTTCCAGCACACTCTCTACGGCTACCATAAACAAAGAGGGGACAAATAGTTATAACATGTGGCCGGGCGTGAAATAATTTTCTGGTAGAGCAAATTTGAGTGACCTGCCGGAAGGAAAGTCAGGCGTCGTTGAACGATCTCGTTTTTTTGTCACTTGTCAAAAAACAATGATAGTCATTGATTGTAATTTGTAATACAGAATTTTTAGGAGGATTTCACATTAAGAATAGCGGGTAGAATATGAGGAACGGTTTAGGCTTTCAGTAGTATAGTGTGTGTGAGTGTGCGCGTGCGTGCGCGTGTGTGTGAAAGATAGGGAGCAGTCCTGGCTTAATGGTTAGAACACACGATTAACTCGCAGTGAATTGTGGGTTCAAATCCCAGACAAGTCAATGGTGGACAGAAAGGGCATCTGACCTTAATTTGCTCTTGATCGCCAACAAAGTCTCCTTGTTAACCAGGGATCAAATTCCTTGACACCCCCCCCCAACACAGTACATCAGAATGGCTCAATGGTAGGGTAGTGAGTGTGAAATCGATGAATAAATCAATCAATAGCTGATGAATCTTTGAAAGTATTAATAATATTAATTGATGAATTTTGTTGAGTCTGTCGCTAAACCCGCCCCCAAGAACGAGATCGATTGAGAACCTAGCTTGGTAGTTGTGTTCTCCGACACACATGAATACTTCTATCCAGGGTATTGATTTTGTGGGTGCGCGTTCAAGAGTGGTATCTATCGTGTAACTTTAGTTTTTATTCACTCGCCATTATTTAGGTATTTAAACAAAATTATTTGTAATGAATCTCAACTTTACATAATCTGGTTGAAGACTTTTGACATATTAGTGATTTAAAATAATGAACCTCATTCTATTTTTATAGGTACCTGTTTGCCGGCATCTCACGCCGTTACTACTCGCCGAGCACCTGTTCCAGAATGGCGTCTTCGCAAACTCTCTTCGCTCTCGCTCTGGTTTTGGTAGTTGGATATGTTGCCGGTAAGTTTAGCGCCTTTTGCAATAACCCCTTGATCATCTCGTGCGAGTATTGCCTCCAACAAAGCAGCCACTTGGTCTAAGCCCAGGTGCTGTCACTGTCAGTATTACTATTTCTTGCCGAGTACCGCCCGTGGTGTCGCAACAGAAAGTGGAAACTCCTGGCAGTGAGTGCGACTAGTCACCGGGGAAACAAATGAAAGCTTAGGCTCAAATTTAATCTAACCGTGTCCTGCAATACTCTTTGTATTACTAGTTTAGTCTTAAGCTAATCGTGACCTTTATGAACTGATATATGAAAGGCAGCCAATGCTGATGAACTAGTGGAAGGGCGGATGAATGATCCTCTCCTGCCTCCTTCCTTGGCTTATGGCTATGCAGTAACTGAGTAACTCGCTGCAAAAGGTTGCTAGATCAGATGTAAACTTGTGCAGTGGCCTAGAATAAGAGGTTATTCCCATTTTCAAGCGCTTGCCTATCAATCATTCAGTCTTGATGAGGTTACAAAGTAAACCTGGTCTGATAAAGTAGCTATCCATCCTTATGCGTCATATAATTTGTAATGCTACGGATTTTAATAGAAACTTGGTTGTCTCTAAACCCCAAGGTGCACTACCCATGTGATTTATTGACCCAGCGCACCACTGCATAAGAAGTGAGTCTGAGAATCTCTCGGTGTGTGATCAGGAAAACGCTCTTTGACTATTTCTCTTGTCCTTGCAAGGGATAAGACTTGTGAGGGCATGAGGCAATGAGTGTGGTGACTGTTTTCCTGGCCAACTGCATCGTCACAGCCATAATTCCGCTGGCATTTTGATTACTCTAGGTCAGGGCGATAATGAGACTGCCACAGTTGAAGTAACAACTGCGGCGGCGTCTCCGTCAGAAGCGGATAATAGTGAGTTTGGTCGGGCATTGCTCGACTACTAAAACCTTTCTAGCCCATATCTTAACATTTGTTGAATGTTATCCCAACGCGTTGCATGTCAGTCTGTCCCTTGCTCTGCCAAACTGGCCATTTCTGTCATCCTGCTCTATGTATTGGTTGGGTGATGGTGGTGCTTTCTTTTACAACCCTCTGCGCACTGCTTTAAACTAATGACCTACATGAATTTGGGTCAGCCTGGCCATTTGACCCTGTCATTGTTTGACCTCTACTTTATTGGCACAGCCAATGCTACTGCATTTTGAGGTTTGTTTAGAGTGCTCCATTATTATATATCTTTCCTCAAAGTCAAGGCATGATGGTGCAAGCCTTGCTTCATTGACTTTTTTGGTCACCTTTTCTAAAGCTCTTGTTGATGGCTGTGTTGTCTAAGGGACAGTGTGTTACTTTTTGTCTATGTTTTGCAGCCGAGGGTGAAGAGGCAAAGAAGTTGACATGTTTCCTTTGCAACACCTTCACGCCGGGCAAAGAGGATGACGGAAAAATGTGTAAAGACGAGTGGAACAAAACAATAGAAGCAGAAGTTCAAACTTGTGAAGGAACTGTCTGTCGCAAGTACATTCAAAAGGGTAAGCTACGAGCGCAGAACCCGGACGGATCTTGTTTGTTCAGTCACTGATTTTTGTAATATTATTGTTTCAAAAATAGCGAGGCTTAAGTGAAAGAGAAAGGCTAACGTTTTACACAAGTAATCCATTGAATTAGTTCGGTCAGCTTACCCTTTCACTAACTCTAATACCTAATCAATTTATCAGCTTTGCTCTCTGTTCTGACTGATTTACGCTTTTCCGACTGATTCGCGCGTGTTGCAGTGAGTAATATCTCTCTATAGCAATACTCCCTTTGCAAGCACGAATATTCATTAGAGCCTTGTGCTAGAATGACCCGACAGATACATTGATTTTGCTGCTAGCAGTTGTTTAGAGGATTAGTTTAGATGTGTTGATTGATTGTCGATTAAAGCCACTGTGTTTCATTGTATAGTGTAATGTGTTGGTAATTTTGCAGTTGGCAAGGACATTGACAGGATTTGGCGAGGATGTGGTGATGAACTGGAGCCAATTCTTGTCGAAAAGAAAGTAAAATCTGGTTGCATCTTCAGCACTGGTACAACTGGTGTACAGGTAAGCTGGTTTAGTTAGAACGCAGGCTTATAACTTACACACTGATTGATTACGTGGGTATGTTTGGAGCCAGCGATACCCACGGTAGAACTAGAAGTGGTTCATCACTGTCTGTGTTTTCAGTTGGAAATCTGTGACTGCGTCGAAGACAAGTGTAATGGAGCTGTAGAGTCTAGGTCGGCGCTTTCTGTACTGCTGTCAGCTGGTCTCCTAGCTATTCTGGTACAGCTACTCCATTGACCCTATCTGCTGCCTAGATACTCTCTTCTGATGTAATTCATCATGGTGTGTGACGAACGGCTCAATCTGTGTTACTACTGGACTCGTCCTCTCAGTAACCTCATTAGTTCATTTTAAACCTAAGTACACTAGCATGATATTCCCCAATAGGAAGATAGTATTTTTCTGTGTTTAGAAGAAAGTGTCAAATTTTACTGTTTGTTCCATAGATATAGTGCCATGGCCCACACAGTTGTATTTTGATAATCTGCATGTATACAAAGAAAGACTTTAGCACCAAAGGCTGTCCAAGCCAATCATGTGGTAGACAATAAAACTCATCCAGAGATTTTGGTGACAAATCTTGCCAAGTTTGTATCGTCTTCTGAACGCTTCTTGAATGAGGTTAACATCATCGCCTGCAAGAAAAACAAGTTTTGATCATGCGTTGAAAAGTCAGTATTAGACATCACATTATCCATATGGAGACAGGACAGGCATGTCATCATCAATCTGTTGAAAGTCTTATTTACCGATAGTCTAGTGTCCGAGTAACCATGCTTCTGCGACAGACTCCATAATTTGGTAGCCAGCTGAAACACGCCTTGATCTGATAAATCAGCGTGGGTCACGAGGTTATCGAGCGTCAGCAGCGCAGCAGTCGATTGTTTCTTCAAATTCTACAGGGAAAAATTGGACAAGCGTCATTATAGGGCCGCACTGATACTGTGGGTAACTACTCCCAGGGGCAATTGACCACTCACCTCAAAGCCATCCGCTAAGCCCTTGAGGTAGGTAAAGATTTCTTCTATAACCACTGAGCACAGCTTTTCCACTTCAGCCAAGAACTTTTTGTCATGCCCGTACAGTGTGTCATTTGATTCCACTGCAAGATGAACAAGCAGAGGTCATCAATTGCCTCTTACAGAAATCACATGGATGGTGTTTTAATTGAAGCTGACTTCTCTACTAAGAACTAGTTTTTTGTTCCGCAGGCCCCCAGTTCTCAGATTGATGACATTTTTAGCAATACTATGAGGTGTAATTATTCCACACTTGGCATTTGTGTGGTTTCTAGCTGATAGATTGGTGCGGTTGGCTAGGCTTGTATGACCACAAGCCCATAGACTTCCAACGAACAACCGCGTGAACCACAATGCTAGTTCGGGTACCTGTGCTATTAATCAAGATACCAAAGTCAGAAGAAGGCAGCACAGTCAAATAGCAGACGGCGCATTTATATAGCAGACTGTCAAAATTGTTCCTTTCAATAAAACTACAGTAAACGGAGGGCTAGGCTTGACATTCATTTACACTTTGAATTGAGCAATGGTCATCACCGCTGTAGACCAAGTCGAAGGTTTGCAAATGAAAAGGATGTTTCTACAAAACATTGTTTTGTGCGCATGTCTACACAATACGGCAATGGAATCCGATATTTATCACCCAATGAGCAAGAAAGTAAGGGTCTCGGTTCTATTCACCATGCCTGTAAGACCGTTACCTTTTTCTACCCTGTACAGGTATTTGTCTTGTGACATGGCTGATAGCGTAACCAGTGCATTTAGGTACACTTTGTGTCTTGTCTCCTCCGTGTCAAACTTGTAAACTTTAATCACATTCACTAGGCCCTTTATAAGCACCAGCACGCCTTGATCAGGATTATCCTGTAATACATGCATTGTGAATAGCCATTGAACTATAGATTTTCTGGCAAAATGGGCATTTGGAACCTCTAAGGACCCGGTGTAAACTCATGAGTGAATTGGCATCCGTCAGTTGGGCCCAGTCAGATGATAAGTAGTAAAGACAATGTCATGGAATGGTATAAGCTTTGAGGCAGAGGTCAGCCAACCTGCTCCAGAACCTGCGGCTAGTAACAGTACATGGGGTGCCATTTCAACCACAACGTTGCCATAGAGGCCAGATTTCTCCCCCCCAAAAAAAACGCCACAATATAGCATCTGGTCAGTAACAGATTTCACTGAGCTAGTACACCAAAGCATGTAAGCTAGTGGTAAGATGTATGAAGTATGGATGGTGGTCAATTGATCTGAATCCTTGAGCCCGATAAGTTATCCCCAGGGGGAGGGATAACTCTATGAGGGGTCTCGGTGGTCTAGTAGCTTAAGGCATACCGGTATGACAAGTAGGGTTGACAAGTAATTGTTGATGAACTGAACTACGAATCCCTCACTGGACTTTGGTTTTCCTTCTAATGTCATGGTGGGTGGCGTTTCCAATATAGCTGCTATGCCTGCTTTACATAATGCATCAGCTGCAATCACAAAACAATGTCTGTCAGGACCAACGAGTTAGGGAGGATTACTCTATGGTTCGGGCAGTGTTGTTATAAGTATGAAAATGTCATCGGCGATGATTTCATTACACTGAGATGGATTACTAGGATTGTTGGGGTGTGTACACCCTAGCTCGACTGGGTACATCTGGCCCAGCTTCTACAGCCTCTACCGATCTTGCTTGATGCACTAAGGTTGCACAACATTGCAAGATGTCTCATATTACAAGATGGTGACCGTAAATGGGTCTGAGGAGTCCACCACATGACTGCTGATTGTTGGTTGTGCGAACTGTTGCGGTTGAGATTGAATGCAAATAACTGAGAGTTGTTCAACTAGTTGCATCCACTCAAAGTAACTTTGTTGTAGTTGAGTAAACGATCTATATAAAACCAGGTAAAACAAGGACGGTGTAATGGGTTTATTTTGGGAGATACACTGTTGAGTTTTATTATAACGGAAAGCTCCACGCCCCAGAACAGGCGGCTATATCACTTCGTACAACACGCACATGCACTGGGGGAGGAATAGTATGCTTAATGCCGAGTGACATATTGCTTTCTGCACTGAGAATCGTACCTTGAGACAGACACCCGTTGAGTAATGCCACTTGCAGGGATAGAAGATACAAGTTGAGCTGTGTGAAGGTATTATCCAGTGATGGAATGGTGATAAAACAGTAAGCAGCACACGCCTGTAAGAAAAACAGTAGTCTTACCTAACCCATCTAGCACGTAGGGGATAATAACTCTAGCAATGAAGATCACTTGAAACTGGCCAGGTGATCTGGCTCTTCGGGTAAGCGGGGTAGTGGGGTGAGTGAAGCAGTAGAAAAGATAGGGTTTATTCTGTGTCATTTTTTGTTCTATCAGCCATCGCCTGTCCATAGTTGAACTTCGGCCTTCCTCTTCGCTGTCCACAGGTTGTGTGGTGCCTTTGAGGGGAGATTGAGCCAGGGAAAAATCCCTTGAAATACTCCGCCGTGGCTGGGAATTGAACCCGGGCTACGGGGAGGACAGACAGTGAGCTATCCCACGGAGCTATCGTGACTGACTGTGTCATTATTTAGTGATAAATTATGTAAAAACTTGTCATTTTTATAAACTGTAATTGTCCACTCATGACGACCCCTAAGTAAAGTTCCGGTACAAAAGATCAAATCATGTCTCGAGCGTACCATCTAAGAACCGTGCCAGCTTGACCCTGGCTCTTATACTGTTTGGCTCGCCCCACTACCCTGCTCGAAGAGCCAGGTAACCTGGCTGACTTGAACCGCTTAATTATGTTGGTCATACCATACATACACAGAGTTTTCTTTTAGTGTGCGTGATATTTTTCAGTTCAAATAATAGCTAATCATTATTGGCCTGTAAGCCAAGATTCTGGGTGAGAACCATTAGTTAGGGCCTGAGGGGATCCACAGGGGAAATTTTAAAAAATTCAAAAAGGTGGTGGGTACTATCATTTTTAACCCTTATCTCCCATTTCTAAACATGACATGCTCATCTGGTTCAAGGTCCTCGATGTACCCAAGGACATGAACTAGTCAGTCAGGTTAGTGTGCATCCCACTAGGTTTTGGGCAAGGTGACCTCAGTTTGATTCCAAGTTTGTGCGTTACTTTGTGCTTTCTCTCTAATTGGATTCGGATCACAAGATTAAATAAATGAGGCCGACCCATATAGTACCAACTCTAGAGACGAGCCATAGACTATCGTGAATGCAAGCCATTCATATGAAGCGATATGATATAAGCACCAGTTCATCATCAGAGTCTTACCTTGACGAAGGCAGATGTTTTCTTACTGTGATTCCCTTTTACTATCTTCCTTGTTGTGATGGCTAGGTTGTTGACACACTATAAACACAATGGGAGAAAATAATGATCATGAAAATCAGTGTCATCGCTAATTTAAGGTACGTATTGAGGCATTGCTGGACAACAAAGTTTTTTCAATGGATTTGCATATCTCAAGACGCAACAACTGTGCCTAACTCTGAAGATGAAAGCAGCTAGGGAAAACTTGCACAAAGGATTCCTTGTTAGTTCTATCTTCCCCATAGGTTTAGATTCAATTGACTAAACAATACTTGGACCAACAAGATAAATATTATAGCCAAAGGTTACACAATGTCATATTCATTGACATTAAATCTGACTTATTGCTAGGGATGAATTTACTATGCCAAGGCGGTGTGCTGGCGTGGTTCGTGCATGTTGGGGGATAGGAATGCAACCTTTGAAACCTGGGACTGTAGTCGCTCTAAAAATCCGCACGACAAAATTTCACGAATTGTGCAGCTTCTAGAGGCCTGACAGATTTCTCTAATTACGCCAGGGATTCTTCCGATGCACTAATGGCTTACGGGATAGCGCTCTGGGCCAAGGACCAGGACACTCTGGTTTGATGCCCAGTCTGGGTGTCGTTTATCATTTTACTAATGATGGTTTTGAATTAAGACTTTAAATAAAGGAGGCCCACCCTTCTTTACGGGGTACCAACCAGGTATATGTAGTAGACTCATGGCTTGAATGGTCCAAATAGAAATAAGATGGGATCCAATTACTAAAACTTAGTAACCTGGTGATCTTCACCCCCTTATAACATCGAGTAGAACAAAAAATTGAACGTAAGATTGGAGAAAAATTATAACAAGTGCTTTGCCGGTTTTCCCTAGCCCTAAATAGAGGTCGTTGCGTTCGGGCCTCTATCATTTCACAACAATGGCACAAACGCTCACAGACAGAGGTGAAAAACTGCGTTCTGAAACCCTCTTTCTATATTTTTGTGGAACATTTTCCCTATAACGACTCGTCTAACTACAAGTCTAGTGTGCACCTGCAGGAGGATTTTCCAAACATCAGCGCGTAAGCTGAGAAATCAACGCAAACACCAATAGCTCTGTGTTAATTTCCTCTCTCGAGGCCAATTCTGGTGCGTCAACAGACTGAAAAGTACGTCGGTGAGGGCTCTAAGTTTGCGCATTGGATAGGGCTATATCTAAGCTTTCATTTGAACTCGGTATTGGGCTCATTTGTTCATGATAGGCTTCAGAATCTGAAAACAAGTGAAGTCACTTTTGCCCATGGCATAACCCCTTTAACCCCTACACTATCCAGTGATATCGTTTGTGTCACTCTCGCTGCGTTATCTATGTAAAAGAAGCCATCTTATCTGCCAGAGAACATACAGAAAGAAGACAATCCCAACTCAGTGATCAGATAACCATGCCTCTCTGATTCAGTTATGAGTCCTTAGTCGATCTGGGGTCATCAACTAACCTGAACCAGGTCGGCCATGACGGTATCCAGGTTGGTGAAGTTGGCTCGAGCGTCCACATAAAAGTTGAGCTGCTGTTCAAAGTTGTTGCCGTAATCGACTTTATGAATGAACGCGCAGATCAGCTGACTGACGGCACGGATCTCATCATCAAGAGAAAGCGCGCTAAAATGTGATTTTTAGATATTGGGCCGGAATAAAACAGGTAGCAGAATGGCTCAGTTATAGGGCGCTCGGCTTGCAACCGCATGAGTCCGGGTTCAAACCCGATCGTGACGTTATAAGTGTGAGCTCCTCTCAATTGATAGTTAAAACCCCTTGAAGAGGAGTCAGATGATGCCACGCTGTCATAAGTCCAAGTGCTGAAAGGGCAGCTTCTTCTGTTCTTTGACCCCATCCCCTAAAACCACTGCCAAGACTACGAGGCGATAAAAAAGGGTTTCATAGGGAGCCTTCTATTAGAAGACTACGCAAATGGTGGTATCCACTGCTCGATACTCCAACCAGCAGCTATAAATCGTGGGTCAGGTGTTGTCCCAGAACGTCCTTCATGACAACTCCCTATGATAGACCCCAACAGGCCGGACATTGTCCCCGCACTTTGAGCGTACTGAGTCATTCGCTGCCTTACGGAATTGGCAGCATGCTGTTTCAAGGACAAAACTATTTCCCTATTAACTTTCCTTGATTTGAGTTTTGTTGCTATGCGTACATTGGTACTCAATTAAATTGACCAACTGCACTAGATCTTATCTTATATTGATTTGAGAATCTTAGAGATAAGGTGTCGTTGCATTGCGACAATCAGCTAGATACCCATAGTTTCAGCTAAATAGCGCTAGATAGTGCATGTGATACCCAGTGAATAGTGAATCCCGGTGAAATAATTCATGCTATGAGCTTGGCACTTACTTGACAGAATCATGCAGTGTTTTACACATGAACATCATAGTGTTGATGATCACCGGATCACTTGTACTGTCCAGCTGATATCTGCAGTGAAAATAGGGAGCGATCCAGCTTAAAGTAAAATCGGAGTAAGCGCCCAACAAACGATTTCAATATTAGTCTCCACTAAAAACTCAAAGTTATGATCGGAATAAAAATGGGGAAGCATATCATAGTGAATAAATATTCATCCAGGATTCCAAGAACTATAAAACAAACATTGTATTTTGAAAAAGTGGTTTAGGATTGGAAATCTAGCTTCCAGTACGATGGATGTGCAGGTTGTGGGTTTGGGCGCAGGTCATTCGTAGGCATATATGACCTAAATGTCAGTGTGTTGAACTCCGAACCATTCACTCACTTGTTGAACGCCTCTACAATAATCTTTGCTGTGTCCACTTTGACGGACTCCTTTCTGAACATGTCAACAAATGGCAGAAACTTCTCCTGAAAGGCAAAGGCAACTATTGAGTTATAGGCGTTACGGGTACAGGGGACCAGTGTGTCACAGAGTGTTAATTAGTCTCTAGTGTCTGGCACTGTGCCAAGGACATGCTGTATCAGAGTCTCACCGCCTCTAACAGCGAGTGGGTCCCAAGATCTCACGGTGGATTGAAGACAGGATGTGTCACAGTCATAGTACCAATGACTCATCTGTAAACCACTGCGTCAGCACATACTATTCACAAGGTTGTAGTTATTCTGTATGGCTTAAACATGATGTGTTATTTCTGCTAAAACCAAGAAACAATACTATGGCATACCAGCGAGAAAAGAAGAGAAAAGTTGTGAACGTGTTCCATGATCTTGCGAACAATCATTAGTAAGTTTGGGTAGAAATCTTCAAAGGCGCGATCAGGTGTCATATGTTTAATAATATCAGCCAGGACTGTGTTCATCTCTCTTCTCTACAATTTAAATAATCACATGACTCACGAGATGCAGCATAAACATGCGAACCAACAGAAGAATCTATGTACATATACGATAGTAGCTCAATCAATGGCTACTCGCTAAACCGGCCTTGTCTCAAGGTCGAAAGATCCTGGGTTCAACTCCAAGTCATGCTGAGCCCCCAGTGTGAGAATGAACTCTCCACAGAAGTCCCACCTCCTACTGCTCCAACAAGCCTCGGGTTTCGGAGGTTTGTTGAATAGAACGGCCAAGAACCCTCGTAAAAAAATTAAAAAAAGGATAGACAAGGAACCTCATCAGCATCAGCAAGTGGAGAGTTCTATCGAGTCCGGCGTTTCAGCCAGTAGCCGTTTCGAGGTGACGACGGATGACTACTAAAAAACATGACAGAGATGAGCTCTAGTCTTTGGTGGCCCATGGGTCCTAAATATCACTTACCCCAAAATGCTTCATAACAAAATCCATCCAAATCTCAGCGCATTGGATGTACTCCTACAAAAGTAATATTGTTATGACATGCCCATTGTGGAATGAATATATCTAGCTGAACTATTATTTTAGCATTGACAGTTAGAAGCTAGATGGGAGACATTGTCTTAGAAACTCATGATGCCATGTAACTCATTTTTGGCATTGCAGAGCATTGAGAAGAACAATTAAATTAGTCACAGAGAAAACATGGTCCTATTGTGGATTTAATGGCTGTTAAAACGAGTGACTACTACGCATGCTCAGCACATGATGGGTAACTCCTGCGAGGCAGTGCATAAATTAGTAGCCAGAGAGCTGCAAACAATGAAAAAAAGAAAACCGCTGGAGAAAAGGAAACCGCTGGATAAAAGGAAAGCAAAAGAGGTTCCAACACAAACTTCGGGGCCGTTAGAGCAGCCTCCGTATGGGGTGTACCCCATAGCGCATTATGTCTTTTTTACTGGCTATCCACCATATATTCGAGCAAAACCAATGATTGGTAAGTCAAATATACTACCGGGTGTGCTTATAACACCGACACTCCATAACCCTATACAATTTCAGTGGATAAAGGCAGAAATATTAAGTTACTATAAAACTGTACTTGGAGGAAAAAGTTCTAACTAATACTATAGTAGTAATACGCAATTTCCATGTTTCAGAAGAAAAAATGACGAGCCATCTTAGCTCTTGAAAGCTAGAAAATCGCTTTCAAACACCATTGATTTTCAGTTATATGCGCAAGATTGAGTCTAAGCATATTAGATTTTTTCAGATAATCAAATATTAACAAGGCATCACCTCGCGACGGCCCGTGTATAGAGAACCAGATGCCAATCAATCCATTTGTGTTTATCTCTGCGGGCAGAAGAAGAGAGCTCATTTGTTGTTCCTCTTTTTAGGTAATGGCCAACCATCTGTGAAGGAATTATCGGCGCCAGGCAACCTCTTTCCCCGTAGTTCAGTTGGACCATTTTATCCACCACCTGGATATCCAGCAGTGACCCCATATACACATTATCCAGCATGCCATGCGCATCCAGCATGCAATGTGCTGAGAAATACCGAGCCGAAACAAACCAGACAAAAACCTATAAAGCCAAATCAGGTAGCCCCCGCACCTGTGTCTAGCAACGAGGCGCAAAACTCCAGCAGAAATACGGGTGTGGAGAGCGAATTGACTGAAAATTCGAATAACAACAAAACACAGGACATTCCAGGAAAAAATGCATCAATAAAAGATTTAAAAACTCCGAATGAAGCCCTGGAAACTGGCGAAGCATTGCCCAATAAGTGTCTTACTGATCAGCAGGGCGCGAACAAGTCTGAGCTGACCCATGCCATACCAAAGAATCCGAAGGATTTCAAAGGGCAGAGAAAGTCACCAGCTCTGAATCGGAGCACCTCCCTTTATGAGACAAATCGCCCAGCACCCAAGAGTCCAGACACGCAGACAGAGAGGAGAAAACTCACACAAATCAGAGCTGAGATAGTAGGTAAACCTGTAGATGATGAGCTCGCCTTCCCGGCAAAACTAACGGGAGAAGCAGAGTCGATAGCGAGCGAAAGGATAGACACACGCAGACCGAGTCTGAAACCGGTCATGGGGAATGCTGACTCACTGACCGGCGTATGTGTCTGGGAATATATAAGCAATTACCGGGCGAGCCTACCCAAAGAGTTTGGCAAGTACTACTCAGTGACTGAAAATAACTTTTACGTTGAGGGTGATAATGAACCAAAAATTGATTACGATCGATTGAACGCTTTTCTGCAGCAAGATGATGAATTCGGCATTATGTCGAAAATAAAACCATTCTCTGAGAGATTTCCAGACATCACGGAGAAAATCCGAAGTGAAGCGCGACAGCGCCAGGTGGAACGAGGTCATTCTGTGGGTCTACCTCCGGAGCGGGAGAGCAGATCATCAGACACATTACGCATACCGAAGATCAAACCAGTGACATCCTCAACCAAACTATACAGCTCGTCAGCAGAGAGGCAGATTCTGCATGGGTACCAGCCCGGCTCTCATATTACTGAGGTCACTGAATTCACAAGGTCAGAATCACAGTCCGATTCCACACCCGTCCACGGGCCTTCCAGAGGTGAAATCAGTCCATGCGAATTAATCAGTTTTGGTAGTTTGAGCGATCATGGCCAGAGGGTTTTGCGGGAACCATACTCCAATGAAAACGAAAAAATGAGAACCGTGGGGCCAGACATGCTACCACCGCAACGGTATCTGAAAAGCAATCTGGTGAAAGATTCCCTGTATGGAAAACCCGATGTTGATGACAATGAAAGGAAGACTTTGAGCAACCAAACAAAACTTAGCGATCCGGGAGTTCTGAGGGTAAAAGAGAAATCAGTGAGGGCTTTAAGCTACGGAGATTTACCATAACTATCATTGAAATCCAGCCTGTAGTGATCTGACAGTTTAACACATCCCAGGGGATAATTCTGCGGAATAGATATGCAGTGACGGTGCTGTATCACAGTGATGTATGTGATGGGCACCGTCTTTTTAAAAATGGAATGTTCTTGAAAAAAAGCTATTTTAATTTAAATAAAATTATCAGTACTCACGGCAGGGTCCTTTAGCTTGGTGATGAATTTCCAAACCTCATTGAGTATTTTAATTTTTTCATTCTCCGGAGGATCAGCTAATGCCAGTTTCTGACCGAACGATCGGTAGAGCACACTCTACAATAGTAAAAAGAACCGCGGTCCCTCTCTGCTGGATTAACAGCCGCATCCCCAGTGCTGAGAGGTGCTGAGAGGGGTGAGGCATAGGTCTAAATCCGAGTAACATCAAGACTTTCTTTCAAACACATTAGGGCCTTCAGGCCAGCTGAAACCATCTGGCATATCTAAATGATATCCATTTATTACTGATGTGTAGAATGTGTGCGCAGTACTGCGTTGAAGAGAAGTTTTAATTCTAGTTGGAGGAGATGAATCAATGTAGTCAACCAAACATTGATTTGTCTTGAACTGTACATTACAACGCTCACGGTGCTTTGTGTTTGAGTCGCCCAGAATGATTGGCCGACTACGAATTGCATTTACACCAACCACTTAATGGATAGACAGTGTTTCCTACCTTTGGTAAACCAGTCTCTTCGCAGTCACGTATCATCTCTACGAAAGGTTTGGCTCGGGCCGCAATGGACGACGGCTTATAAGAGCTTAGTATGCCATTCAGCAGCAAAGCGCTACAATACAATTATCAATATGAAAGTGATATAACACGCAGCCCTGCTACAAACTCACTCCACAGCAAGCTTGTATTCCAGGAGCACTGACTTTGGATTTGCAAGGATTTAAGATTACATGTCAGTATTTATGGAGTTAGTTAAAATTACTCATAAGAAAACGGAGGTGGTTGGGGTCAATGCCAGATGGCTTACTGCGGACAGCGTACTAGGGCTCGGGTCAAAGGTCCTTTTGCTCAATCCCCAGTTTGGGCAAATTATTGTCTTTTGCGCAATCCTTGTTGGTCTCGAATTATGACAAAACAAAAAAAGGATACCCTCTCTATGGGGCACAAGCAAAGAATGACGCCCCCTGAAACAATGAGTCAAATGCTCGTAGGCCATCTTTTGTAATAAGAGATGACTATGGGTGAATAATGATTTTCTGATTCTATCTGAACCCAATTTCTATCCACATGGTCAAAAATGGTCTTATTAAACCATGGGGAGGCACCTCTTCAGTTAATAGATTGGACTTGTTGGATGAAGTGAAAATCAGATCCACCTGTTAGCATGCTGGCTGCACTGGTTTAACACTTTATCGAGTTCACTGTCTGCTGTATACGCCATGCACGTCAGCAGCCAGTCGACAGCGGGAGAGTATAAGGAGAGATAGGTGCTAACAGAAACGCCACGCTTACTGATTACACCCATCATCTCATTACCCTCTATCTGTAAAAGTTATATGTATGCATTAAATAGGAGAAGTGTTAGCTCAGTGGGTAGCGGATCCAAAACAGGATCCGCTACCCACTGAGCTAACACTTCTCCTATTTAATGCATACA
>Ga0224501_10000549_pt1 | contig 29986 bp, 21 predicted proteins | sample SF_Oct11_sed_USG_4_FD_169105 | JGI IMG/M metagenome (GOLD analysis project Ga0224501, IMG submission 169105) | Sediment microbial communities from San Francisco Bay, California, United States - SF_Oct11_sed_USGS_8_1 | ecosystem: Environmental > Aquatic > Marine > Sediment | place: USA... | reverse complement strand
GCCAATTTTGCCATCTTTAGCACAGATTTAAGGGCACTTCTGCTGTGTCTATTGCACTGTAACTTGACTCAGTTAGGTTTCGAGACATGCTGATTCTGATCAGCCAAAAAAAATTGCCTCGTTATCCAACCTTTAAGGATGCCCGCCTATAGAGTACCAATTCTACAGGTCAAAGCATGGACCATTTGAGAAGCAATCCTATGGTTAAGTGGTGCCAACTATGTAAGACAAGTAACATGCGCAACTCTTCATTTGTAGCGGAGCCGTTTTTCCTGCCGATGGATGTCGATAGAAATTCCTCGCGCGCGGATGACGCAAGCTCCGTGTCGTCGTGGAGCGGCGCCAACTTCAGTGGTATGGGGAGCAGCATCACCAGAGAACCGGTTCTCAATCAGGTGGGCAAAACTCCCCATAACTGTCACCACCAGGACACAACTCAGCATCACCAAGTGGGCACAACTCCTCATGGTATCATCAAGTGCGCATACTCCCATGATAACTCCTACCCTGTAGGCAGAACTCCCAGTAATGCCACTACCATGTGGACACAACTCCCTGTAATTAATGGTACCATTTGGGCATAATCGTGAATAACTGCCACCACATGGGCACAACCCCCAATACTGTCGACTACTATGGGTGGGCATAAATCCTTATAGTAGCTGGCCATAACTTAACCATATACTCCCCCATATAATTGCTACGGCATGGGCATAGCTCTCAATAGTACCCACTCTCACAATTCCTAATGGTAATTGTAACCTCGGGCCATATTTGTTGATGGCAGCATTGACCAATTGGACACAACTCCAACCAGTCGCATGTAGCGATCTGGAATGCAACAAAAATATATTGCAGTTTAGCATTCCACATTCTAGATCTGCCTTGTCTATTTTGTGAAGTAGGTCAGGAATGTTCTCGTTCCCTGATCAAATTCTGACGCTGCAATAGTGGCATCGTCCGGACTAAACTATTGACCGAATGAGACTTAGCTGTGAAGTGAGGCTGCCTGGGTGGGGTTTATAACGCCTTTTTGCCCTGCTTTCGTTGCGTGAAGGTTGAAATCCGGAACGCTTGCTCTTATAAGCAGCAACGTGCAGAGTTTCGGGTCCTGAAAGTTCATCTCAGGGACGGGTTTGTGTCTGACTACCGTAATCCTCCCTGTAAAGAAGAATGTGTGTCTTTTGTGCCCTGCAAAATGTGGATAGCACCCTGGGCTTGGCAGATAGAACACTGGGCTTAGCAGATAGCACCCTGGGCTCAGTGGATAGCACCCTGGGCTTAGCGGATAGAACACTGAGCTTAGCAGATAGCACCCTGGGCTCAGCGGATAGCACCCTGGGCTTAGCGGATAGAACACTGGACCTGGCAGCGAACACACCAGGCTTAGGGCCCGTAGTACTTCTGGATCTATCTTCAATGTGATGCAACTTTATTCCTCCACCTTTAACTGGTGTGGATTGTAAGATTAAATAAATGAGTATCGCCCCACACAGAATAACATCTCTGTAAGGGCCTCTAAAAAACACGCTCTTAGCGTTAGTGTTACTATCCATGTAATAACTATGATCCTGTCCCTCGCACTCACTGTCTCATTCTGCGGTTTCAGTCGACGCCGCGATCGAGTCCTCAGAGAGTGAGTCCTCAGTCAGAGCATGAGGTGAGCAGCTTACTGGCTGTGGTGGAGAGTCTGCAGAAGGAAAAGGGAGCCCTCACTGAGCGCGTAAGTTAGCCCATCTGACCATCAGGCAGCCATATTCAGATGAACTGTACCCATCTCCTCGCTAACCCACCACCAAGCATCTCATGCCCATCAGTCACCCTCTCAATGACTCACTATTCGGTCCTCCAGCTGAGGCCACCTGACACCTTGATACTCAACCACAACCTTACCCCCTTCCTACCGTCCGATTCATCACCTGGATCAGTTCATCAGAAATCAGTTTTTAAAAATCAGACAAAAATGTAAAGGGGTAATGTCATGGCCAAAAGTGTCTTTGCTTGTTTTCAGATTCTGAAGCCTACCATGAACAAATGGGCCTTATATCCACCTCTAATGGAAGCTATGTTATAGCCTTATCCAATGTGCATACGTTGAGCCCTCCGTGACGTATTTTTCCAGACCGTCGACGCAAAAGAATTGGCCTCGAGATAGTAAATTAACACAGAGCTGTTGGTGTTCGCATTGATTTCTTGGCTTGCGCGCTGATTTTTGGAAAATCCTGTAGTTACACAAGTCTGAATAGAGAAAATGTTCAACAAAAATGTAGAAAAAGGGTTTCAGAGTGTAGTTTTTCACCTCTGTCAGCGAGCATTAGTGCCATTACTGTGTAAAGATAGAAGCCCGAATGCATCGGCCTCTGTGTATGGCTAGGGAAAACCCGGCAAAGCACTTCTTATAACGTCATTTGTCTCCAATATTACGTTCTTTTTTCGAGTTCTTCTCGACGTTATGAGGGAGTGAAGATCATTAGGTTACTAAGTTTTGGTAATTAGATCCCATTTTCGTTCTATTTGGCCCATTCGGGTCTTAGATACTCGAGTGACCGATATTCGCATTTTGAAAAAAAACCACTCGCTATCGCTGCAATGAATGCAGAGTTGCCTCTCTTTAAGAATGGGGAACACAACTCCGAAAGTGCGTGTACCCTTGACCTTGGCATAACCCCTTTACATTGTCCGATTTGTACAGAAATTTGTACAGCTATTGGATACGTCTTTCCACATGTAGTCTACACTTCTTTTTATTGTTTTACTGAACAGACCTCACAAGCGTGAGGCTTATTGGAGTGATAGGAGCTAGGAATTATGGGAGGAGCTCATTCTCACTTTGCGCGCACAGCATGAATAGGACTTGAACCCAGGATCTTTCAATCTTGAGCCGAACGCTCCCTGCTATGTCACTATCCCACCATCCCCCTTTCCTTATGGTGTGACCCCTAATTCTGATAAGAATATAGGGGAAATATATTTTGCAGGTGAGTATTCTGGAATCTAGCAGCTCTGCCATGGCCGATGAACTTCTATCTAAACAGGCCATAATTGAGCATTACTCCATGGAAGGCAAAGGTAGGTCATTGTTATTAGCTCAATACCGCGAACTGTTTCACTACCAGTGAAGGACATGAAGGACGATGCTGCTAATATAAGCCAAACTCGGTTAGTATGGCCGTCCAGCGACGCCTCTTATTGAATTACGTTGAAATGACGTGAAGAGTAACTGAGTTAGTGGCAGCAGTGGAAGTGCGTCTGCCTTATTCGTAAATCAGAGACACCAAGATAGCTGTTAAAAGCTCCACGTTGCAATCGAAACAGTGTTGGTCGGTGATGTGTAGAATAGGGCTTAGCTTGACTGACCCTCAGCCTCATAAGACTTTGTCCTTCAACTCTCCCAATCAATGTCTTGCCGTAGGACCGAGGCCATCACTGGTAACCTATTGAGGCTTGTGCTGTTGCAACTTTTCCGCACAGGTCAGGCTTCCCCATGAAGTATCCAGTTTTCTTTGAGCCCGAAAGACGAACAGTATTATTGAATCAGAGAGCGCGTGTGCAGTCCTCCCATCGCGGTCTATGCCGATATGAGTTCCGTGAATGGCTTATCCCCAGGGTACCTGAGCCGTGTTTTTCTTCCATCATATGGACTTTGTATTGAGGTGACTAAATCTCTCGGGTCTCAGATCAATGATCTTCACTAAAACTTCCTGGAAGCGTCGTTGGTTTTGCGCATGCAGAGCTGCGTACACAACTGCAAGCAGGCAGCAATCTGCAGGCGGTGATCCACAGGTTGAAAACTACATGCGGTGAACTGCAGGCAGTGGCCCGCAGGCAGTAAAACGCAATGGGGCACATGCAGGCTTCCCTAAGCCATAATCTGCAGGCACTGTAGAGCACTCCCTTCTCTCAGCATAAGAGAATATTATAAGATCATCCCGTTTTACATGAATGATCTCATGTTACCTTATGCTTAGAGAAGGTAGCACTCAGCCAATGACTCATTTTCAGGATAGTCCATGGTTTACTCCATAGACTGGGTACTCTATGAGTGAGCCTCATATAGTTGTTCTCACCATTGTACTTTAATTCCTCGTAGATCGCGTCACTTCCGTATCTAAACGCAATGAAAAGATGACCTTCAAGCGGGTCATGGATTTTGTCAAGGACAAGGGCGACGAATCTTTGATGGAAAAATACAGAAAGTGCCAAAGGATGCTCGAAGAAACGCTCACGAAAAATATGTGCCTTCAAAATGTAAGTACCGAACTGTTAGCTAGTCTCATCTTGAGTAAGCTGATTTTGTTTTTCTGACAGGTGAGGTGATGCTGGTTCCACTAGTGCTGGTAGCACTAACAACCCTGTCGCTCAGTCATACCCTAGCGGTGGTGTGTGAAGCTGTATGAGGCTTTTTGTTGTTGTTGTTTCGAACGCGTGTCCTCTTTGACGAACCTCTTACGCCTGCGGCTTGTTAGAACGGCATGATCTAAGATTGGGAGATCATAATCACAACAAGAGACTGCCATGTATGAGGTTTGAGCCAAGGTTCTCACTACTGTGAGCCCAGCGCTCTACCACTAAGCTATCCTGCTTGGTTCTCAGCTTTGAATGAAATGACTGCCGACTGATATCCGCGTCTTGTTTTTGATGGGTGGTATCACTAAGCCCATGGCCTGGTAATCCTGGTCACATGGCCCAAAGTCAAATGCACTGATCACTAAGCCGCTGCTTCTCCCTCAAGTACCACTGGCCGCCTTCTGTGCGTATTACCGTAGCTTAGTGGATAGGGCACTGAGCTTAGGGCAATAGGTCCCTGACGAGACTCCCAGTGCGTTGTCCTGTATTCTATCACCCTCATCGGATTCGTATCTTGACACTACATAATGAAAGCCTGCTCGTATAGTAACCTTCTCTACAGGGCACATTGTAGACCCACTAGAACCGAGCCTCTGCTTAGTGATGCGAAGACGCGTGTGAAATAACTACATAACAGCCATTGCATCGGCCTCACTAGGTCACCAGGGATGACCTTGAATTAACGGCAATGACATGGGTCAAGACAGTTGAAGGAAACTCCCACTGCACTCTGATTGATATACCGACCCTGATGTCAACGCCAGGCCAGCCCAGGCTGCACAATCAGTTCTATTTCAGTCTTCGCTTTAGTCTTATGGGCGGCGCGGTGTCTACCAGATACAGGCAGCTATCGTGGGATGATGTCAATTGAAATCACGTCCCTCAGGCATACAGAGCGGCGAAGCTCACTTTGGTATGCACGCGATTGTCACTCACACAACTTGTCAGTCATATCAATCAGTGACTAGCACCACCATCTGTGTCATTAAGTGGAACAGTATCCGATTGCCCGGGCTCCCACACTCGTTGGTGATTGATTTCTGCTACCAGTAGTCAGCGAATGAATGCTTATACAGCATCGGAAGGCAAACACCTAATCACACTACTACACGAAGTACATGCCACCGTCGGTGTGAGAATAAAGTGGGCTGCAATCGACCGACTGCGTTAGGCTGGGTGTAGCTACAATCTGCCTCCTACTACGTATAACAATGATGAGATATTTCGGCTGTAGATTGATGGATAAATACATGTTAAGTCCGATCAAATTATTAGTAGACTCCTGGAAGGTGCAACTATTCACACCTCATCCCAGTCATGCTGCAGATGCTGAGGTAGACTACCGAAGGCAGCTTTCTCATGACCCGTCATTCTCATGGTAGCGTGAGATGATACTGAGGTGGTTTCCACATTGCCTTCCTCATTTTGCAGTGGTGTATTTCTTTGTGTTTACTATTTGCTCGGCACCGCGTAGTCCATTTTCTGCAGGAGTGGTCGTTTCTCAAGCCAGGTCATTGCTTGGTCTCCGTGTTCCTAGTTCCCATGGTCTGTCTTAATAAGATCTGCGTATTACTATTTTTATTATTTCATCAGCCTAACCTAATGTACTTTATCAATGCATCACTATCCTAAAAAGAGACTAAGTCTAATTGTACATTGGTTCATAGCTAGTTGACACACAATCATTAGCAGAATTCCAATTTTCGCATTTGAATATAGTTTTGTGATGAGGCCTTGGGGAGTGTGATAGAAATTTAATAACCTCTTGTTATACCAGTGATTGCTATGTGTGAAGAGCCTTGTGTGTTGGCAGCAGCTTCAGGCGGGTTTTCTCCTCGCGGGTTTTCTCCCGTGACACTAACTTCTGCTTTATGTACTGTAATCGTGACAGCATCAGGGTATAGTGCTTAGGTATAAACAAGCAAAAGTGTTGTCACTGGTTCATAGAAGAATGCGTGTGGATTATTCGAATGAGCTCGCGTGTTGATACTCGCGTTTAAAATAGTGCTTATGCCACCGTGAAGAGAATTCTTTCACAGTCGGTAAACTATCTTTTGTTTTTAGTGTCAAGGTTAAGTTAAAGTCATTGGATTTTCAGACAGTCCTTTGTGGACGGTAGGCCAGACTGAATAGAGCCGGACACGGCCATTCTCACGGCCTTTCTGTTCACGAAACTGTGGATTATGCCTCTACACAATACGATTGGAAGTGCTAAATTAAAAACAACACACACTGTATGGCAACCATGTGCTTGCGTTGGTGCGAACCATGAATTTATCAAATTGAATTATGCTTTTTTTCTATACGAAACACTGGTCAATTTATTGGTGACGAAAGTAAAAAAACATATGCCCCGGAGCAGTTAAGTGCTGAAGCGGTGAAATGGAGGCTAATCAAGATATGATGCACCAATTCATGCCGCAGGTGCTTGGTACAAGCTGTGTACGATGCAGGCCTACGGTTTGAACTCCGTTCGGTGCAGGAACACGGTATGAACTCCATGCGTTGCAGGCCCACGGTATGAACTCCGTGCCATGCAGGCACACACGATAAACTCTGTGTGGTGCAGGCACATGGTGTATACTCCATGTGGTGCAGGTACACGCTATAGACTCTGTGCAATGCCGACGCATGATATAAACTGTGTATGATAAAAGCGCATGCGTGCAACCACTGGCCATTCGTGTCACTTGTCTACTCCATGTAGGTATAGCATTCAACCTCCTGCATTTGTACATGTACTTACTACTTATGCTTTTCAGACCAGCGGATTGTCTTTACAAACTAAGGTGTGATTAAACACATAAAAATATTTCTAAAATCAACACTCAATTGTATGAGCCACTAGTAACATAAAACCCTGTTAATGTCTCAAAAGGCATAGAAAATAAAGTGTCAGTTACAATGCTGTTAGAAAAATCCGAACCATGGCATTCGCTGAAATAGCTATCACAGTGTGCCCGTGAATGGTTCGAGCAGTTGATGTTATTTTGTCAATTCTAGTGAATAATCACCATTTCCAGTGCTCATTTGGCAGTGTGGCTTTATGAAAGCACAAACCATTCAGTAACTATTTGGAAGTATTTCTATGGTTCCCTTCCAGTCTGCAACGCTGGTACGCTGTCCTGCGGACTCTTTCGCTGTCCCGCTGACCTGACCCGTATGTTGACTCCCCGATAAGATAGGCCTACACTAACCGCTGTCACCTGTTTTTAGGATTTGGAGGTGTTGTCTAGCGAACTGAATAAACAGAAGCAAGCACCAAGCTGAGTTAAGATGCTGTACGACCTGACTGCATAATCTTTTCACATTCACCATGAGTAAAGCTGCTCCATTACCTGGCAATGTGTCCTGGCCACACAACTCAATGTGATCAATGGTGCTATGCTACCTGGCTGCCTAAACGGTCCTCACTACTTAACCTGAGTGGAGGTGCTCAGTCACCTGACCATATATCCTAGGTGAACAAACTGAAATGGGTAAAGATGCTACGCTACCTAACTACCCACGCGACTCAACCGGAGTAAAATTATTGTATTATCTGGCCATATACACTAACCCCAGGAGCCCCTGACACTTTACAAGTATGCGAACGTGATAACCCTTTTATCCAAGAGGACGCATTTTAGCGACCTAATCACGAACTCATGTCCCGCGGCAAATCTGTAATGCGTCTATGTCTTATGAGCAAATCGTTTTCCTAAGGTGCGTACATGTTTTTTTATAGTGTTGATGCTGTTTATTGAATAAGTTATTGAACCGGGTTACCGGGTTAACCTTTTAAATAAATGATATATTTTATATCGAACAATATGTGCTTTTACTACTATGTAAACACTGAAAGATATTTGCGATACCAGGCAGAAATCCGAGTGGAGGAAATACATGATTAGGGCTATAGACACAGAGCCCTGATGCGTTTGGTACCATGGCACAGGGCAGATGGTTAGTGTCATTACATTGTCACTATACAGAGACTGGTTTTATATTGACCGCCAATGAGAAGGGTTAAACGTGAAGACCGTCTTTATAATGAAATTATCCGCCTGTCCCATGAGTTGTACGCCTACTTAATCAATACAACTGCTGGCCTGCCACCGACCATCAGTCGGTCTCAAGTTACGTTTATTTACCATGTAATAAAAATGGCTTGCTTTCATTATGCACTTAAAGTGTGCCAACGCCGCCTCAAACCTGGATGTCCCACTTTACAATGCACGCACTTTGGCTTAGCGATGGCTTACTGGATAACGTACTTAGCATTGGAACCGCGGTTCTTGGTTTGATTCCTAGTTCGGGCAAAAACTGTCTTATGCAACACCCTCACCGATTTTGGATCCCCATATTAAATAAAGGAGGCCATCCTATTGAGTTGGATTCTCCATGGAGCACATGAGTGCAAACAAAACATCTCCTAAAGACGCACCCAGGAAAACGCAACGTCAAAGACTCGGGTAGGCCAATTTCTGCATACCCCTGACACTGTCCAGGACAAGAAAGAAGAAGTAGGCTCCATGCTTAAAACCTGAGCTGATACCTAGCCTGAGGAGAAATTATCCCACCATGATCTGATGTATTATATTACTATTACCATAACAAGCCCCTTACACAAATAACACTTTCTTTTCATACTTAGCATGCTAGCGTGTTGAAACCAGTGGGTCCCTGAATTGGCTATTATGTCTTTATGTAAAGAATTCAGTAACTCAGTTGCATGACAGCCATTTGCTATCGGTTATTCGAATAGGTACCACCTCATGGATAAGCAGGTAGGGCAATGGACGCGTCTAACCAACGTAGCCTATCATTCGTTAGCAGTGTTAGCGAATCATACACTAGCTATCATATTGATTTTTAAGCCTGCAGTATTGCCACTATTGGCAAGGCTTAAGTACAGCGCGACTGCATTATAGCCGCAATTGATCTAGTTCTTTTTCCAATCAATCCGTATAATATACTGAACACACAAGACTTACAGGCAAAACGCAGTCAAAAAGCTTGCTAGTCAAATGCAGCGAGCTGTATGTCGACATTTTTCTTGTTCAGGACTAGGACCGCTGAGGTAGCTCTGAGGATTAACACAGCAGACGCTCCTGCCAGGTAAGTACATCTCCACTTATCCATCATTTCTAAACGACACTCCGTGCTCAGGTTAATTAATCAGCAGCACATACCATCGCTGACTCATACGCGTATATTCCCATTTAGCATTTTTAGTAACTTCTAGAAAACAGTGTATAAAAACCATAAAGCGGCCATTACCTGCACACGAATGCCATCAGCTGGATATAATCATCCATCAGCTAGCTAATTCGCCACACGGCAGCGTTTTCTGCGCTGACTTTTATCAGCAGTTAGCTCTGTAGTGCTGTCAGTCAAGTACTGGATAATGCTTTAGTCTGAGCGCGCGTACGAGTGGCCATCATGGGACCGAAGCTAAGAATGGATGAGGAGCAAGGACGAAGGCTCGCAGGTTCGATTTATGTCACCATTTTGCTAACATTCTACAATTTTTCTGATGTTTGCATTCGGGTGACAGAACACAAATATGGGCATCTTCTGAGCCAGATACCTGGAAACAGAATTAGAACTAATGCTTTATCATATACTATTGTAATACTGTGTATCAGTGCGTGGTGTCTGGCTGTATGCCTGCATAGGGGTATAACTATGTACTCGTATAGTAACGTGTAGCTATATAGCTATGAAACTAAGTAGCTGTGCAGCTGTGCAGCTATATAGGTTGCATAGAGCGCATTTCTTGTATTGTGTGTTCTCAGTTATTTATATTATACCCCTGTGGATCTGTTGGCTGATACACACATGCCATGCTAGAATAGTCTCGGTATTATTATAGACCTGTACCGGCTGCCGGCTGTTACCCGCTTCTAGACAGCCCCGCATAGACTCTCTCATCAATAGAGAAAGGCTTGACAATATGCCCTATTGTTATGCATGCTACGCGCTATAGACCACCATGATGTACTCCATATTTAATTCCTCCCAGTCTTATCTTTCCTACTCAAACCAAATGTTGGTTGCATCAGGAGAGAGAAAGCGAACGCCGCAACCAGACTAGCTTCACCTTCGCATACAATAAATGACATTCCCATAGTTTATCAACATGCTCTGCCAGGTGATTGCGTGTGCTTGCTAGCTTTTACTATACACAACTTAGTCAGTCGTAGCTTATCCCCGTGACCACTGCAGAATTCTAATTCATTGAGAGTTAATGCACTTTGGGCTTATTACAGTCCTGCACCATGTATAGGACGAGGAATGAAAGACCATCTAAATTTAGAATCTACAAACTCCAAAACCCATTAACACTATTTGTGTAGTAAAGCGCAGTTTGATTTTGTGAGCCAGCATACTTTTCTTTGTCAGGAAAAACATTATAAATTATTGATATAAATAGATATGTCACATGATGGCCATTACTGTAAGCCTCCATCATCCATCAGTTAGGAAGTTGGGCAGCTGACATTCTTTTCCCTGGCAGATCTTCAAACAATCATAAACAAATAGTAGATATGCAATAGAAAATAGCCGTATAACTGACTTATCTATGCAAATACAATAGGCTCAATGAGTAGATTTCTGCAAAATAATCAAAAACCTCAGCGCTATTATTCAGTAATCATTTTTCTGCTGCACCTTCATGTAGAGCATTCAGTATTCTCAACTTATACTTACTGGATAGGCTACATACTAGTCTAGCAGGGAAGCCCTGTGGTTGAGTGGTTAGAGCGCTCCCCTTCAGTGCTGACGGTGTCGGGTTCAATACACAGCTTGTGCAGAGGATTTTTCAAAAACTCTCACTGTTCACCCAGCAGTAAATTGGTAGCCGACTCTCTTCAGAGCTGGGGAAGGTGGAGGCGGTGAGGTAGAGGAGTGACACCCCACCTCAGTTACACTGCTGCCAGTACAAGTTGGCTGCCTAACCGCCACTTCCCCACATGGCCATTGGCTATGGAAACAACCTTTACCATACTAGCCTACAGTGCTTATACATATATCCTGCCACCAAGTGAACTCTCTGTAATAGGGATGATCCCATACTTATGTATCGTTATTTCGATACCTAGTTGCTGGCAGCCATTTAGAATTGGCCAGTGCCTGGATGTTCGATTTATGTGACTGGTAGACCCTTTTTGGCCGGTTACACCTCGTCTGAATACATCGATCAAGCAAGACAAACAGACCTGTTGTTTCACCAAGCAGTTAAACAGCCAGGTGCCAAATTGAATAGATGAAACCATGTTATAACTGCATATATAACCCCATGTGCTTTGTGGAAAATTTCAATCACTAACCGGAATGTAAAGGAATGGATTACCACGGACATGATCCTACATGCCTACATTTTAGGCTTGACCAATATTATACATAAACACTGAAGCATTGATCTAATGAGTTGAAAATACATGTGATACGTTTGTGTTATTTAGAAGCTCATATTTTAGTTTGGGGTAGTATCAAACAAGGAGATATTGCTATTGTCACCCACTGGGTTTAATGCGACGTTGTTCCAATGCTTATATACCAAATCAATAATACCCATTGCTAATTACTGTACTGTATTTGTAGCTAATACCATGGCTTCGGTTGCCGCATGGTTGCCTATAGCTAGGGCATCGGCGATAGGATGGGTTCCCATATCCCAGAATCCCATGCCTCCGTCCCCTGCCACTGCTAACAGCCATCGATCAGACGAAAGACTGAAAATTAATGTCAGCGGTAGGATATTTGAAGTATGGAGAAACACACTAGAAAAATACCCGGATACTCTTCTTGGCTCCAACGAGAAAGAATTCTTTTTAGATCAGGACACACAAGAGTACTTTTTCGACAGAGATCCGGATATATTTAAAAACATTCTAAATTTCTATCGTACGGGCAAACTACATTACCCAAAGAATGAATGCATAGCTTCGTATGATGAGGAGCTGGCATTCTTCGGTATCATGCCGGATGTAATTGGTGATTGTTGTTACGAGGAATATCGTGACAGGAAACGCGAGACGCAGGAACGACTCATAGACGACAAGGAATCAGACTGCGGTGATACGTTGGAGGATTTATCTTTGCGCGAGAAGATGTGGAAATCATTTGAGGATCCGCAGTCGAGCACAGTCGCTTTAGTTTTCTATTACGTAACTGGTTTCTTCATAGCTATATCTGTTCTGACGAATGTATCTGAGACTGTGCCATGCGGACTGCTACCCGGTACCGACCAGAACCCACCGTGTGGAGATCGATACGAGCAGGCCTTCTTCGTGGTGGATACAGCGTGCGTCATGATCTTTACAGTGGAATACTGTTTGCGACTCTACGCCGCTCCGAGTAGATGTAAATTCATGCGAAGCATTATGAGCGTCATTGATGTCGTGGCCATTTTGCCCTACTACATCAGCCTAGTTATCCCGGAAAATGATGATGTGAGTGGTGCTTTCGTTACGCTGCGAGTCTTCAGGGTTTTCCGTATATTCAAGTTTAGTAGACACTCACAAGGACTGAGGATTCTGGGATACACTCTACAGAGTTGTGCGTCCGAACTTGGCTTCCTGCTATTCTCTATCTCCATGGCCATCATCATCTTCTCCACAATCATGTTCTACGCCGAAAAGAACCAGGAGGCTACTAAATTCATTAGTATCCCTGCTGCTTTCTGGTATACTATTGTAACCATGACAACATTAGGGTAAGTTCAAGGTCGTTTTTATCACCTCATTCTTATTCGCTACGCAATGCACAATAGTATAAATTTCACGTTGAAACCTTCCGGGTTGTAGCATAATGCCCTCCTTCACAGGTACCAGACAGAAGGTGTTATCGCAGACAATATCTGCAGCTGATAAATATCAGTTCTGTGTACTGAGTGCCTATCTCGTGCAGCTACTAGTATGGAATCCGTTTAGGTTAAGTTGAATGAATTGCCAATCATTACCAATGATTGCTAGTCAGATTTGGTAGCTAGTTAGAGGGAGTGTTCTCAGCGCTGATTGGTTTGATCAATACCAGCATGACAGACTGCATGAATTCTTAGAGATTTTCTATATTCTTCATCACACCGGGAATATTACCCCTCGTGTTGGATGATTATGTGTACACTCCGGCTAGATTTGCTACTATATAAAGCCATTTCTGTTAGCATTTGCATTGGTAGTTTGCTGTTTGACTAAACTACTCAGTATGCCAAATGGTAGCTAATCGTTCGTTCTGACATACTAACCTGTTTACATTATTCGTAAGCCAGGAGCTCTGATTGCAAACTATGACGTGCGCGCTGCACAGCGCCGCGTAGAACTTGACTAACTTACATAAAAAGTGGCCGACATTATTGGGCGACCATGTTGGTTTCCATCCCATTTGTCGACCGAATGTTTTCTGGTCTCATAGACACAGAACTCTCTTAAGGAGAAATCAATAGCGGCAGCTGGTTTCTAGATGGGTTGCTGGATGACAAATGAGGTCAATCACCTTCGAGGGATGGCATCGTTCTGTTGACGATTCCTGAACAAACTATAGCCCAGGGGCTCTCAGTAACTGCTGAACACGCAATGCAAGTTAAAATAATGCATAACTTAGAGGAACCTTTCATCGTTAGTAACTTTTATTATTCAGTTAGAATGAGAAGTATGAATCGTGTACCGAGTAGTCGGTACGATCAGCGAACCACTGCACTTAATTTACTATCTAATAGTTATTCAAAGTACAGCTGTATCTTTCCTGATGTTCATTAAGAAGACTATAAGGGCTACTTAGCGAGTCAGAGTGTCTATAACCCACCGCCCCCTCTTTGTGATACGCAGTTGGCATGCCCCAATAGTGGCATTTCAGTCTCACTCAGCGATGGCTTCGGGTCATGTCAAGCTCTTCATGATAGACATACTAGTCGCCAATACTAAAATATCCTCATAAGCCTTCAATCTCTTGACCGAGTTTTTATGAATCATGCAGATTGCAATAATTACTGAACCAAACACCCTTATATCCTGTGAGTGGGTAAAAGCAAAGCTTTGCCATACATACTGAGAACAAATTGTATATGATTGTCCAGTAATGACAAAGACATGCAACTGCTTTGCATAGAACTGATGCAACTCCAAATGCATTGCAGCTCAAACTCCTTAGATTGCTACTAGCCTAAGGTTCAAACTGAATTATGCACAATCTGTTCCAAATAGAAATATACATTAAAGTACATAGACGATGCATAGTACTAGATTTTGTCCTTCAGACTGGCGGTAGGTAGAATATGTTTGCATTGATAGGATGGCGGTCCCTATAGAAGTCGTCAGTTGAATTATTCATTTTGAGCTATTCCTGGCACCATTTCTGTAATGACTTTCGATAACCCCAGTGTGTCACAGAAAGCCATCCTTCTCTATTCCCCGCTGGGCACGAGTTATGAAATCGAGTTCGTTTTTAGCCGCGGCGTGTTAGGACGTAGGTTTTATCATTGTCATAATTTTGACACGAGTGAACCAATGAATGGGCCTCTTCAATAAACTCTGAGCGCTTCAGGAGTCTAATACTCCCACACACAAAAGGCTCAGTCAAATGGAGTATCGGATCACAATATCATGGCGTGCTAGCTCAGCCAAGTTCTCTTAATCTGCTACGTCAATTCTTATAAGCTGAGTAACTGGCTAGCCTTCCATCTTCCATTGCGGCCAGGCAGACTCATGCATCCAATGCAAACAAACTGACCAACTGCAGAAAAGCTCTTTAACTAAATTACTACAAATGTGTTGTATGACTTAGCCAGTTAAGCTTGTGTATAATATACCGCTGCCAACACTGGTAATAGATATGGTGTGTAGGTTTAGTATATCCCCAATTTTTGGCAGTGTAAGAAGGTAAACTATTAAATTGATACTGGAATTTCCGTGTACACAACTGCTCAAACTACTGGTCTGGGATTTCATTTGAAATTAATCACTGCCTCCATGCTAATGGTTCCTCACTACTTAAATTAGTCAAGTATTATTGGGTTGAACTGAAAATGATTCGCAGGATCTAGAACTAAGATACGCTACAGCTCTTGCCAATGATACAAAGTCTTGAAAGTTCCCTCGATTTTGTCCGGATTTACGCACACTACTCTTCACTAGCATAGGAAGGACGCAACTACTAATCACTAGAACAGCACTAGTTACAGCCCTTTCCCTCCTTAGGGCTTTATCACTGGCGCCATCACATGGCTTGCAGCCATCCAATCACCAAGCTCCCCCAGTCCCAGGTATTCATACGACTCACTGCGTTATTCCTGGCCTCACAATGCTTTATTATATGAGAAGGAGACTTCAAAGGCCTTTTTATTAAATAAAAAACACAATATTGTTTCTGTATTCCATTCTAAAAACTATACATGAAGCAAACCAAAGAAAAATCAAAGTTCTTTCACTATAGAGGTAGCTATGTGTGTCTGTTACCTGTGTAAACTTGACGGTGTCCGGCAAAACCCAACTCTTTTCAAATCAATGAGAAAAAACTGGCCAGGAATCCGTGCGGAGTTAGCATATCGAATCATGCGTAATGCCCCAGGTGTTTGCCCTGGTTTGCTTCAATGATTTCCGCGCCCGTGGCATTGGTTAGCCCTGAGTGATTTTTCCCTGCTATGGCTTTTCTCGCCATACGACTGATACGAGCCATGCAACTAAACGTAATTTCAAATTGCGTAAAGTTTTTCTCATCCCGAACATTGACTCATTCCATTACTTCTTATCCTTTATTTTACAACTGACTGGGGATAATCGAATAGCTCAGTGGGAGAGCACTGGGCTCCGAATCACCAAAACCTTAGTTCGAACTTGGCTCGGGGAGTCAACCTCGGGGGGGGGGGGTCAGAGAGGAAGATTGTAGTGTACCAGAATAGCTTGATGGCTAGAGCGCTGGGCTCAAGATTGAAAGATCCTGGATTCGCGTCCTAGTCATGTTGAGTACTCACAGTAAGAATGCGCTGCTACGTAATTCCCATCTCCTATCACCTCAACAAGCCTAAGGCTTAGGAGGTCTCTTTAGTAGCAGGACCAGGTGGTCGAGCAGAAAAAAATGCACCAATACATCGGTCGGTACTCTCTGGGTTCATTGTGATTCACAGTTGCGAGTTCACCTCAACAGCAACAGCACTTAGATTCTTTCCCCCAGGGGCGCCCGGGTTGTCGATTTGACATTGGAATTCCATAGCATGACCCATTGGGCCTCTCCACAGCATCATGAATGATTCATTTCTGCCATACCTCTGTGTTATTGTTATCTCCTTCCGGACATAAACAGAACAAATATCTTGTTATGAATCGAAATTTGCATAAGCGCGGATACTAGCACCGTAAACATCCCCCCCAGTTCCATTTGATATATTAGTTGCTTAATGCTTATCTTTTCTCTCGAACGAACGCCTCTGGAATTAGTAAATCGACGGATTGAGTGACTAATCCTGTAATTGGTATAGAGTAGGCTCTCGCATTTGGTATGAAGAGGTGGTCATGACCTGTGCTAAGCCAAAGCAAAACTCCCGAGACATGCACAGTGCGGGGCAGTATCATCCTATTATTGCGGACATGCCTATAGATGATGGCTAGAGACTTAGACCAGCATCAGTTTGTATAGCCCCCATTACAGGAGTTATAGCCCTCATCCTTATTACCACCACCACCCATTGCTCTGGAAGCACCTGTAGGGCACCTGTTATGTTCAGTATTTAAACAAAATTTATTGCAGGTCAAGTGCTTAGTATTGAATCAAATAATAAAGTTTGTTGACAACTAAGCTTCAGCCAACCAATCTATAATTGATCCTCAGAAGAAAGCTGACTATATGGCGGCTGCTAAGATCGAATCGAGTAATAATACTAGTGCACCCTCAGCCTTATCACAGTATGGTAACTGAAGTAGGTTGTGGGTCACAATATTAAATGAAAGTCCTCCCATAGAGCTACCTTCTCTATGGGGTGCTTGGATACTTGCAGAAAGTCTCTTAATGATGCACCCTGGAAAGTGCTGATCAAAGAACTCGGTAGGCCAATTTTTGCATACCCTTGACACTGATCAAGGTATGAAAGAAGAAAAACCCTATAAGTGAATCCGTTAAGAAGCCAAAGTGACGCACAATCGTAGTTACAGCATAACTCATCATTCTTTTTTGTATGTCGTATAACAATCGCGTCTGAAGATCTTGGTAAATGAACGCTGGCGAGCTTCATATTGGTCATTGGCTGAAACTCGAACCAGACATCGACTCATTTCGTGGAATCTAATCCTGGCAATCTACAGGCTTGATGGAATCGGCCGCTCTTAGAGAGCTGAAATATTTAGACTGGCAGCATGGGTAAACATGTCTCTGGGCACTTTACGAAACCCAGCGTCAATTTCAGCAAGGGCTATTTGATTAGATATATGATATGTCTGAGTTATAAGGCATTGATTACTCAAGCGTTCATAAATAGCATGGTCACCTACACTGTTACGACAATGCCAGGAAACAGAACCAAGTTTACACATGTTGCTCGAACCTGTTCTAATGGAACTCAGCTGATCTACTAGGTTCCAATTCCCGGAACGGGCTTGCCGTCTTGCTAGGGTTAATTAGTATGGATCCGGTCGGGGTTTTTTGAAAAAAGGTTTTAGTCAGTCACTCTTAATTTATCAATAAACCATTAGCTGTGAGCCAATACTCTGCATCTTGAGGTTCATTGTCATAGAATTGAAGTTTCTAATTTTAGCAATGATTCCCACATTATACATTTTAATGGACTGTATCTGGAAGACTACTGTTATACGCTTACGCACGCACGGATAGTCAAAGAATTTTGCAATAGTATTCAAATCATCCATGCGTGGTATTTTCTGAAAAATAAATGCTGCCAGTCCCTATAATAATCAGCCAGGTGTACTGTTCCCTTAGGAATCGGGCGTCTGTTTGAAGTTTAGATACGGCTCGCTTGTGTGAGTCGTGTCTCAGGTCCGAAATGACAGCTCTGCAGCTGTATTAACCGCGAAAAGCTATTAGTGCGTAGACTAACTTTCCATTATTATTTTGCTTTACATCATGTGCCTCACAATCATTACTAGAGCAATGATAATTTTCACTGCTCGTTCATTAGTCAGAGAGCTATTACTAGTTGAGCCCTGCAGCAGCGTAGTTAGTCAGTTTGTATCGCCTGTGATCGGGCTAGCGGGAAAGCTCAGTGATAAAACGCCAGAGTCGCAACCATGAGAACCTGGCCTCCTAATCTCAGTCATGGTGCACTATCGTTGTGAGGATGACCTCCTCACATTAATCCTAGCTCTTACAAGCCTCAGGCTTAGGAGGTACGTTAAATAAGACGACCAGAGTTTATAGCTGCCTTCTTACGTACTCAGACAAACAAGATATCACCCACTGGTGCGTCAATGATATGGTAATATGCAGGCTAATCTATTCATGAGTTACTCTTAACAGAATGCCATTATGACACAGACTCAGGTTTTGTGCTCTGGCAATCGCGCCTGTGCATTCCTTAGGTTGAATGTTGCAAAGTCAAGCCATTCCTTATGTTCCCGCCGCTATCCTCCTTACCCCAGCAGTACTAGGGATACTATGAGATGTCAGCTGCGCTAAAGACTAGTCTTGCTGCTTCTCTTCATAACTCGGCAGCACTAGTGATATTATGGGATGTCAGCTGTACTAGAGCCTGGCCATATAGTTATCCTCCATAACTTTGCATTCCTAGTGATATTATGGGATGCCAGTTGTGCTAGAACCTGGTCACACTGGCATCCTCCATAACTCTGCAGCACTAGTGATATTATGGGATGACAGCTGTACTAGAGCCTGGCCACACAGTTACCCTCCATAACTCTGCAGCACTAGTGATACTATGCGATGTCAGTTGTGCTAAAACCTGCCCACGGTGTTACCCTCCATAACTTTGCAGTACTAGTGATACTATGAGATGTCACTTGTGCTGGAGCCTGTTCACACTGGCATCCTCCATAACTCTGCAGTACTATCGAAAAATGAGATGTCAGCTGTGCTATTGCTTGGCCATGTTGTTTTCCTTCATACTCTGCAGCACTAGTGGTGTTATGGGATGTCAGCTGTGCTAGAGACTGACCACTCAGGCCATACCTGCTTTATCAATGGTTAATGTAACCACAGTGTGTTTCAGGCGTAAAATCATTTGTGTCACATGCGGTTGTAGCTTTTGTGCGCTATGGAGGGTCGTTATTGATTCTACTGAGTTTTCAGCTCTCCCGGTTTTTCATAATATTCAGACAGAATGTGAGAAGTTGAATAGAAGCCCTTATTGCTGCCTTTAATAAATATTTGGTCCATTATTTGGGGCAACTCAATCTTAACTGCGTGGTATGTGATACATGTATCAGAAATAACTACCAGGCACTCCGTATATGCTAACCACTACAGTTTGCAACCTCACATACTCTCATGCAGACACCAGTTCAGGGTTATTTCAGATGTTAGAAGCATGTGTTTCTGACTTTGACTGTATTTGTGCGTTGAGCAAAAAGCCGGGTTTTATCAAGGTCGTTGACCTAGATAATTGTTGTAACGATATTTCCATTACTGATATCTATTAGCTGTAGGATGATTCCTGCCTTTCTGACCAGCTGTCCATCATCCTTGCTGATCTATCGGGTTGTGTCGGAGCTCTCATCCTATTCCAATCACTCACTCACTAGGTTTATGCGAGGACATTCTTTGGCGAATATTCATGTAGTGATGATGAACGAAAATTGTGTGGTTCCAGGCAGTGTTGAACTCAGATTAGAACAAGATATTTGTTCAATAATCGTCGGGAATAATTTTGTTGTCAGGCAGAAAATTTCACAGCGAGCCACTCTAATAGCCGTGGTGGTCAGTTCACAGCGAGCCACTCTAATAGCCGTGGTGGTCAGTTCACAGCGAGCCCACTCTAATAGCCGTGGTAACGCCCGAGACTTCTCGAATATCTGAGAGGTCTCCTCAAATTTTTGAGTTGTGTCGATCCCCGATCCACAATCATTCGCCGTGGCTCTATACCGACTTTTCTCAATGATAAAGTCGATTGTCGACTAAGGATTCGTCAACGAACGTCTTCGTATAATCACTCACTCACTGTATTCTAAGTGATGCACACTTTTACAGCTATGGAGACATGACCCCCAATAGCATACCAGGCAAAATAGTGGGTGGAGTTTGCTCACTCAGTGGAGTTCTCGTCATTGCCCTACCTGTCCCTGTGATAGTATCCAACTTCAGTCGAATATATAGCCAACAGCAGCGATCTGATAAACAAAAAGCTCAAAAGGTATTGGCAAGGGACAAACCCCTTTTAGTGGCTGTCAAGGAGACGAAGCGATATCAATCCATGCTCTCTCCGCCGGTCAAGTGATGGCTGGCGCCACCTACAGAAGGGCGGGTTATGGCATTGGTATCGCTAACGTACCCGCAGCATGGCTCGTGGCTTGCATGGCGTTGAAACCGTGTATATTTTTTGCAGCTATGGCGACATGGTCCCAAATACTATCTCAGGCAAAATCATGGGTGGCGTTTGTTCACTTTGTGGCGTTTTGGTTATAGCCTTGCCTGTGCCCGTTATTGTATCAAACTTCAGTCGAATTCTCGGCCAGAATCAACGCCAGGAAAAAATCAAGGCTCAAAAGGTATCATGGCCGCTAGAGCCATTTTTGTGATGCGTGCTGTGCACTTTGACTCACGGACAGTCTTACCGTCCCGTCACTTAACTTATATTCTCACCTGATGTCGTTGTGTCACCAACAGTCACCTCGCTTTATTTCTTATCTAACCAGACGGGTCAAACTAACAAATCTCCCAAGACAAAATGGTGTCAAAAATCTTTTAATCGCTTTAGAGGCTTGATCGTGTATAGAGGCAGTATTATCTTATTCCGAATGCGTGTTCCCCGGTTTCGCTTGTAGACCCAGCTTGCTTTGTTAACTGTATGCGGCATGCATTTGTTGTAACCGTTGCACCATTGTGAAAGATAGAGGTGATTGTATAGCAGTCAACCTTACATAGCCAGTGTTCTACTTGTAAATAGGCAGTATCCCCACATGTACCTCTGTGTAGATGCATGAATATACCCATAATTGTCCCAGTCCAATTTATACAAAATAAGACACGGTTTCAATACCTCACTCAACCTTGAAAATGACTGAATTGCTTGCGGTTTGACAGTGGAAGTTTGGATGGTCTGAACCCCGGTGGCTAGAATAGATCCCATACTGTTGTTGTCTCTCTCTCTCTCTCTCCCTTTGCTATACGCTCTACGCTCCCGTTATGAGTGCAGGGTGATGGTTGACTCACACTCCTAACGTTGTCCACAAGCCCCGTCCTGAGTCAAACACATGCATCTTTTTCTTTTTTATCAATTTTATTTTATTTTTTATTTTTTGGGGGAACTTGTTTGAATCTTTTCATTCAATCGAACGTGCGCGATATTACAGAAAGCTCGCCTGCACAGAATTAAGATGGCTAAGCAAGCCAGTAATCTGGCATATGTGCGAGCTAAAAAGGAGATGGCGGATTTGGAGCACGCTCGTCAAGCCGGCGAAGCCGTGGATACGTCTGATAAGGATGTGTTTGAAGTACAACATCATCATTTGCTGAACTGTCTAGAGAAAACCACGGTAAGACAACCTGTCACCAGCAAGACATTACCTCGCCGAGGCATCGAGTAATTACTATAGACCTTTCCTATATTGCCTGCAATATTTGAGTGTGATAGAGGCTTCATTCCCGGCTTTCTGGCATCATATTGTAAACCAGACTAAGGTATAAAAGTCTATTGATATCCAATCATGATAGATCAGTTAGAGAATGAATGTATCGCACGGTCTGTCCTCTCCGTGGCCCTGGTTCAATTCCCGGCCAAGGTGGGTGTATTTTAATAGATTTTTCCCTTATTAATCACACTCTGCCAATCCGTCCGGACCCAGTGTGGCAGAAGATGGCCCAATCCTCAATGGCACCACACAATCTGTGACCATTGAGGAGGAAGGCCTACACCCAACCACAAACAGACAATGACTGAAAAAAGCACACATATAATTGGGCCAGCAAAATTCTTCATGACTGTACCAGGTATAAAAAGGTAGTGTTGATAAAGGTTATTGGCTGATTAATAATAATACATTACAGGTAATGTTTACAGCAGGTAGGGTAGGATCACTTAGACCTTAGCCCTCAGGAATAAAGCCTCTATTTAATTGTTTGACCAGCTTTCAGAGAAAGTCCCTTTAGGCATGTTAGTGCTAGCGCTAATTGGATTTAGAGGGTGACGAAGCAACCGCTATTCTCGTATATAGCTAGCCTTGTTCACATGCCATCTCAATGGCCCTGTAATCCTATGAAATTATGCTGAGAGCAGCACAAGTACCCATTTCTGGCAATCGCACATTTTTGCAGGGGCTATCGGTCAGATATTGCCATGTAAACCAAGACTATACTCCCGATCCACAAATGGCAAGTCAGTCGCATGCATCTGTTACAATTATCGCATCTGCAGAGAAATACTACTAGTAGTTCGCTAGTAATAGACCGAAGCGGACTACCTATAGGCTAAATCACTCTTGCGGACAAGTCGACTAAATCCGCTTCTATCACGGAATATCGATGGTGTGCTTTGTTCGTTTGGTTGCGGTGCTGTTGTATGCTAGTTGGTGGTGGTTGGATATTGTTATGCTAGGCCCCAGCCCTAGGTGGCGTATCTGTTGTAGAATTGTGAGTTTACGGAGGGGGAAACTGCAGTCAACCGAGGTGATCCTCTCAAATTGTCCGCTACTCCACCGCTGTCAGAAGCCGGATCGCTCGTATCTCTGGGCGGTGATAGCTGCTGCCGCAGAAAACGGAAACGCAAACATCCCAGCAATGTGAGTACCACCAGTGAATGAATGATCTTATCTGTACCAAACTCTGGAGGGGGAAGTCTACGTAAAAAGTCCTGACCACTCCCACTGCGTAACAAATTTAAAGAATTTTCCGTATCTCTCTTGATACAGAAAAGTTTTAAGTTGTTGTGGAATGTTGCAAAGTATGCAAGAGAGTGACCCTGGCAACAAATATATCTCGAAAATTGTCTACCCACTTTCAGATTGGTCAGTTTGTTCTAAATAGGCCAAAGATTTGTGGCAATCATTGCTCAGCAATTAAGTTCAATTAAAACTATCCCAGTTCCAAGTTTTTTTAATATAATCGATAGACCGCTGTGTAGTAAAACTGTTTCAAAGTATCCCTTAAAAAGATAAATGGGTCCGGGTTAGTTATTCACCCATAGAGTTAGTTATTCACCCTTATGGGTTTATGGGTTATCCACCCACTATATTTATAGGAGATAAATCAGCATTGCAGTTACCCAACTACCCATAGTTATTAAAGCCAATAAGTTCACCGAATGATAGACCATGAGAATGCAGTCACGCTGAAACCAGACTGCCAGGAATAACTCGATTAGTGATTGACTTTTTGATGAGGGTGGTTGTTGGAGTTAACAGAAGCTAATGATTTATCTGACCGGAAGAAGACAACTCTTTCTAGGACATTGTCTCGAGTGTGAGCCTCTCACATATGCATATCTAAGCAAGTACTGCTACAACATGCCTCGGGCTTGGGAAACCTATTAAATAGGATGATCAAGTGCCCGAGATTTTAATAAATCACAAAATGTAGTGTAAAATATAAACACCCCCTCCTCAATTCAAAGGACTGATCTGGACAGAAATATAATAATCCCTCAGTGCACAGAACGCCTCAGGACAAAAATATAATGACCCATGCCCCAGTTTATCTAAAGGCAACCATGGTTCAAATAAAATAGACTACACCACAATCATAGCACAGTAGACCTGAGGACTAAAATATAATGCTGTTCGGCGCACAGTACAACTATGGACTTGACGTCGTCTGGATTACTGTATTGACGGGATTGGTATCTAATATCAATGTTGCCAAGTAATTCAAGTCCACAGTGGTGTAGTGCTACTTACACAAGGCTTCGCAAAGTGCAAAGGTTTAGCGTTTCCCAAAAAGATTGCAGATTCCAAATACTTTGAGTGGGACTGTTTGCCCCCCACCACCCCCTAGTCTATTGGGTCAGGTTTAAGGTTGGCATTTTATGCATTTTTCCTTTGGGCCATTCAGTGGAGGGGGTTACTCATACCTGACTGTTCCGCTGAGAGGGTCCCTTAGTTTATGACTTGCTACATTAAGATAAGTTCGTATATGGTTGTCTGTCTATTGACACCCCTGTGGCACCCACCCGGATAAGCTATGATCTATAAATTTCTGCTATAATTATGGGCGTTTATTCTGGATGCGATATGAAACTGTGTACGTGTGACCCAGCCTTTATGACGAGACATGACATGGGAACTCTAATCCCTTAGGTGTTCTATTTACGCGTAATGTCTAACTTTGTAAAGTGAGGAAATACTCATTAGCATAGATATAAATCCATGACCGATAATATTTTATAAACAGCTCAAGGGGCAACCTTGCATTTTCTATTTATGTAATACATCCAATAATTTTTTAGCTTAATATTTTAAAGTCCAAAAAATCCAAAAGTGAATGGTTTAGTTTATTCTAAATGTTAGCAACATGACAAAACTCTGTTTCCAATAAATTTGAAGATGACTGAACACGTAAGCATCTGATTCATTAATTGATCGATTGATAAAAACATTTGTCTAGACTAGCGATCACATTTCATGTGTACCTTTGTTTACAATTGAGATAAGTAATGGTAAGCGTGAGCAAATCATAACCTGTTTCAAACTACACAAAGAGAAACAGTCCATGTCATCAGGAATCAAATGTACGCATCTATATGTACGTATGTATTGGGGACAAGGAGAAAGTCTTATAATGACACATCCTGGAAAACGCCGAGGCGAAGACTCACTAGGTCAATTTCTGCACCACTCCTGACAGCTGTTCTGTCATGGAGATAAGAAGATCCGTGTGTTTTTGCAAGTTTATGTATGTACGTTGAGATGAGAGTTAGGCCTGTTTTTGTAGAAACGAAATCAGCAAAGAGACTATGATGGAGAGTTATGCGACGTAAAGATAAATTTAGATGCAGACGATCAAAATGACAATGGCATGACTCACCACTACAGAAATAGCCCTCATCTTCATAACAACAACCGGCACGAAAGAGGGCCAAGCCATGAGAATACTAATGCCGAGCTGCATATGTCTATGCTGTAACAGAGTTATAGCTCCGGGCTGTAACTAAAGCCCCAATATTTCCTCGGGTAAAGCCCCTTCCCCGTTACGGAGTAAGGTTTGGTGCGCTGAAAGGTTTGACAATTTACAGCGAACGGCGCCCTATCAATTGGAGTGTAGTCTATGCATGGTAAATAATTCCTCTTATGTGTTTTGCCGCGTGACTGTTTTACAGTATCATGTTACTCCCCCCACAGCTATTTACTTGTACATTCTCAATTATTACTCGCGTAGAGGCCCGGAGGGCTCTGTCTGGAAGCTGCCTTCCATTGGCCGTGAGTTACCCAATGGTTTGACCCGTTTGTGTATATAAATAATTTGCACATGGAAGACAGTACTTTGCTGATAATTATTTTTGGTTCTGATCAGGAGATTATTTTAGTAGAATTCTGGCTGTGTAGAGCGGTGCTGAATTTACTTGCATTTTCAAGCAAGAACACTTCCCAAGCACTTACATTCACCCCGTATATACTACCACAACTAAGAATGTGGACAGTGACATCGAGTCTCATTCTAGCAGGCTTTTATCTATCACACCCACTGTTGTCCATCGGACCTCGTAATAACCTCACAACATGATGTAGTGTTTCTGGCCTCAATGAAATCCAGCCTCCTAATGACTCCAAACTCTTTGGTGACAAAAAGGCTGTTCAGTTAGTTGCAAGATTTGATTGCGTTATTTAGGCACAACATAGAGGTTAAATGTTTTAGTAATACACCTTTGTATTTTAGCCTGAAAAGCCAAGACTGAGTTCAACTTAGTTTGTGTTTGAATATTATAAATAAACTCACAAATCATCACCATGATTGTCTTAGCAAAATCATATATAAGCCTAATGGCTTCACGCAGCAGCGGTCCTGAAACCGGTATATGTAATACTGCAATTATATCAAGCACCAATGACTTCATTTTCTATTCTATGCAAATGCTGTGGACAAAGACAATGCAGAAAGAAATATTAGTAATGAAAGCGTGAGCTCGCACCCAGAACAACTTTATGGTCTATGGGCCTAATCCGACCACAGAGAGCTCTTCGAGAGAACAACCACGCAGCAAAATCTTAGTAAAAAAATAGAAAAGTGGGTTAGTTACGGTTGAGTAGAGTACTGAGTTTAACTGATCCCATCATGTCTGCGGTAAGACAGATGTCCGTATCGCTAGCTGACCAGTCCACGGCAATCACAGGAGACTGGTGTCCAGTTATATATAAATCAGGCTTGGCTTCATCATCCACCAACTGCAAAAGAACAGTAATAGCAGGGATAGTGGGACAGCTCTAAGGTAGAAGGCTGGGTTTAACCGTGACAGCTTGGGTTTGAATTCCCGTCACGGCGGGCTTCTGTTGTCAGGATGAGTTCCCCACATTAACACTCGCTCAAAACAAAACCAAGCCTCACTATGAGGTCAAGCATTGATACTAAACTGTTAGTAATGCTCCATATTAAACCAGAACTAGTGAAAAAAACCAAGTATCTCAGGCGGTAGTATCACCATAAAAGTGAAAACGTCGTACAAGAAAAATAACCAGTCGCTCTTAACAGCGAGGGCAGAGGTACCAATACCAGGAATAAAGGACAGGGTCTATCAGTTTCATTTAGTCAAGTGGAAAATCGGTATTCTGGCAGAACTAGTAGGCAGCCCTAGTCTGATTATTACATTGATACATTGATAGCCCAACAACAGATCACAACAGGAGTTGTTTTCCCCTACCTACTATCAATGGGAAAACAACTCCGTGATAACTGGAATACATTCAGTGAAAATATCTGTGTCCGAGTTAGGAGTTGTTAGCTCTTTTCACAATTTTAACACGTTCCACATTAGTTCAATGCGAGTCCAGTAGCCGGGACGCCTCGCTGATCTACGTGTCCATCTTAAATGCGGTCACACTGACCGTCTAGACATTAGTCACTTGCTAATGACAGGCATCCCGAAATAAGGGCAGGCGTTCCGGAATGTGAACGAGTGTCCCAAAATAAGGATAGGCATCCCAGAATAAGGACAGGCATCTCGAAATAAGGACGGGCATCCTAAAATATGGCCGGTTGTCCCGAAATAAAGCTGGGTGACCCCCGCTAATGAAGGCTTCAGTTACTACCAGCGACTGAGTCAGCCTTACCTTATAAAGTCGAGCACCGTTATTATGACAGGTGAGAAGATGGGTGTTACTGCTATTCAGTGCGAGGATTTTATCCCGAGGAGTCTGTATCTGTTTGTGATTGGCTCGTATAGAATAGACGTAAGGTCCTGCTGCCCCATCGTGCACTGGGAATGACTGAATTAACTTACCACTGGATAACAACCACTGGGATATCTGGAAAACAAGAGAAACAATGACGAGAGATGACATGGCGGTTGATGGATAGCTCACTGGGCATGGCAGTTCATTGGTTTAATCAATTCAGTCACTTAGTTATTGATGATGTCAGGCCCCAATCATTTATTCCAACTATACCATAGCAATGAAGAAGCAGGCTGGGCAGGGTTGGTGTAGTAGAAGCTGACTATGCCCAGGCCAGCTTCACTCTTCTAGAGCACGCACTGATTCAGTGTGAAGCATGAGCTATAAGCCGGAACGACTGGTCTTGCGCATTTGGGGGTCAGTCAACATAACCAATCTGTTTCCAAGCCACCCCACCAAGAATTCGACTAGAGAGGTGAATCTTAAACTACTGTAGAGTGATATTTTCTCTTATCCACTGGTTGAGACCTCCATTATTTATACTGGCTGGTCCGAACCACGCTAGCAACTTGAAACGAGAGGGTTGTTTAGTCACTCACTATATTATCGCTATCCATAGTATAACACGAGTCACCATCGGCTGATAGCTGCATGCTGTAGATTTTACCTGAGTGAGCTTTCCACTGCTGGGTCACCGTGTGGGTTCGTGTATCTAAGGATATCCAAATTCATTAGGGTATCATCAGCACCAGCATATAAAGCCCTCTATTATGAAGCCCTCTATTATAAAGCCCTCTATTATAACTCCCTCTATTATAACTCCCTCTATTATAACTCCCTCTATTATAAAGCCTTCTATTATAATTCCCTCTATTATAAAGCCCTCTGTTATAAAGCCCTCTATTATGATTCCCTCTATTATAAAGCCCTCTATTATAAAGCCGTCTATTATAATTCCCTCTTTTAGTCTGGGTTTTTGTCAAGTATTGTCTTCCCAAATGAACAACTTAACAAAGTAAAAATGGCCCCGGGAAACAGATTTACGCGTTGTGTCATGACATTGTAATTGAGAACTGCAACTCTATCATTTTTAAGAGTATGTCGAGCCTGGTCGAGCTCTACAGGTAGAGACCAGCATAACATAGCCTAAAAGCATCCAATGAACCTATTCAACCAATCACCCGACAAAAACATTGAATGTATGTTATCAAACCGAAGAGAAGTAATACATCTGTTAGGATGCCACAGTCTATGTATCTCACAACTAATAACGCTAAGGACATTGCCAGTTATGCAAGCTTGCTACATCAATGAACATTCAGTGCTTGTTACTATTCACATAGCTAGTATGCTTGTGCTTTCTATTCTTCTTTGGCTTTTGATTCTCACAGAAAGGTCCAGTTCTTGTTAAATGATTAGCATACCCTGCCATATAAATACAGGGACCAAAGAAATGATTTTCAGTTCATCACTGGTGGCTCAAGAATAAAGACTTCTACACCACAGAGTTCTCATTCTGAAACTCTATAAACACAACAAAATCAGCTCTGTTACCTGCTGATGATGAGACAACTGGAGATGGGGCGGTTACGGAAGACAGCCAAGCTTACCTATGATACGGACCGTTCCATCGACGCCACCCACAATGAGCATGGTCCCATGGGAGAAATATTCTACGGACTGCATGGGATCTGTGCTAAGATTCATCTACAGAAATAGGAGAATATCACCAACTAACTCCTACAAAGGCAACTGAGAATTGATGACCTGATCATTAGTTCAAGCGATTGGCTCATTGTTCCTTGGTCAACCAATTGGTGATTGATTGGCTTGTTGATTTATTGATTGCTTTATTGATCGATTGATTGAGGTATTGATAAATAGATTGGTTGAATGATGGATGAATTGATTGGTTAATTGATTAATTGATTGGCTGGCTGATAGACTGGTAGATTGTTTTATTAATTGATGGGTTGATAGACTAACCTCTTGCAGGGCAGTGTTGATGTCCCATGTGGTGACAGTGCCTGATGTAGCACCATTCACAAGAGAGCAGCAAGAAAACTTCTGCCCTCGCTCATCGACACACATGTCAGACAACCTGTAAATAACCCAAGCTATGATACGCGTGCCCATACTCTTGGTGAATCTCGGGGACTGCAACAGTGCAGGTGTAGCTATGTCCTGACTTGCCTTGGTATCTTGTGTCCCGGTATAAA
>Ga0224501_10000548_pt1 | contig 30018 bp, 17 predicted proteins | sample SF_Oct11_sed_USG_4_FD_169105 | JGI IMG/M metagenome (GOLD analysis project Ga0224501, IMG submission 169105) | Sediment microbial communities from San Francisco Bay, California, United States - SF_Oct11_sed_USGS_8_1 | ecosystem: Environmental > Aquatic > Marine > Sediment | place: USA... | reverse complement strand
GGTTGACGCGAGTAAGCCCAGTTACTCGCAGTGCTGTGCGGTTTTATTCTTTTCACACTCCTCCCATCTGTATTGCGGTGTTTTATAAAGAAGGTCCACCCGTCGACTTATCTTCTCTGTCCGGCTCAAAATCATGGACTTTGTAGCTTAAAAATGTCCACTCCTTCTTGAGCCCGTGGAACTAAAGTCAGTGCCTGCAGAAGGAGTAAGTGTTGTTTTCAGTTGAGTTGAGTGAGGTTTGGTTATGGCCACCTGACGATACTGTGCTATCCCTTTTTACTTCCATTCCTGCTTCAAGCAAATGTCAGCCACAGGAAGCCAATGCCTCGGGGTTACTCGCTTTCGCCTTTCGCATTTCATCGCGAGGAGGTTTAGTACGTTGAGTTGCCAAACTAGCTTAACTGGTGTACAAAGTTGCCAAACAATTTTTCACCTGGCACGGATGCCCATTTAATTAGACGTAATGTAAAAAGCCGGGGTACTTAGAGAAGTAATTTGGCATATGCAGTGATATGGTGTGAATATGGCATTTAGCCTGTGAGTGAAGAAGAAATAGTTCCATTCGGTGGACTGGGCGTAGTAAAAATTAACAGAACTCGGACCACAGGTCTTCGTTGCATCAGGGGTATGCTGAAACTGTACTATTAAGTCTTTGTGATTCAGGGTTTCCCCGGGTAAATCATTAGTCATTTCCATCTGCACCCACATGCCCGATAGAGAGGTTAGCTGTACGAATGACAGGTGCCAACGATCGAGTCACACCTTTGTCTCTCTCACTCGCTCCTTGGTCAGTGCCAGTGCCTTTGCTTGCACAGTTATAATCCTGGCTGTTTGCGTTTGCGGCTGGTTCAACCATGCTTGGTTTGTACCTATACCAGATTATACCGAATTTTATTCATCACCATCCGCATTCTTCATGGGACCAGCGGTGCTTTGGTCGACGGTGGTATAATACCAATGAAACGACTGCTGTGTGGCTAAACGAATTAACCTCTGCTGGGGGGGGGGGAATGGTAAGCCAATTGATTGGTTGACCCTTCTGGTTTACTATGAATGAGTGGGGCCGTATCAGTCATCAAATACAGTAAGGAATTATTAACAAGACCTTCCTTTAGAATTCTGTTTGGCTTTTGATAAGAAGTGCCCACTTTACACCACTGGAGGGTCAAAACAACACGGTGTGTTAAGTGGCTGTATAAACGAAACTTGCCGCAATTTCTTGTTATCGAAACCACCATAGTGTTTGTAACCCACCAACTCTTCAACTCTTCAACCTTTGGGTGATGGTCGGTTCGGACGAATGGACACACACTGTGCCAGCAATACTCTTCAAAGGACTCCATCATAGCAGAGTGGGTTACTTAATGTTCATCACATATGTTTTGCCATCAATTAAAGTGCAGAGATTTATCACAGGTCTTTGACTGTACCGTATGAGCCTAGTTACGCAGTGGTGTTGCTTATCAGTTTGGTAGTAGTAGCCTAGGCGTATATTAACCTCTCAGTATTAGCGGTAGCCGTAGTCGCAATATCAGAGGAATGCGACTTCTGGTTAGGTACTCTAAATTTTCGACTCTCGGAACACACTAAATTGTGGATTATTTCGCCGCCGAGTAAGAAATAATGACGACTACGCTCTCTTCTGACGAGGATTTGTCAGACGTGGAACGCATGGATGGCGATCCGAGACTGCAGCGCCATCTAACTGAACCCAAGATTCTACTTTCGATTCCCGAGGGTCAACCAATGAGACGCCGAGCTCAAACGTGTGACAGCACTATCATTAAAAGGTTACATTGGCAGGTCTATATTAGGTGGTGCAGCGTATAGGTGTATGGTGCCACGTTAAACAACTAGTTGCCTGCGATTTTAAAAAAAATCTATTTATTGTTCTATGTGGGCACTCGGACCTACTGAGTCTGAGGCTCTATGGCGGGTAGGAGCTATGAATTATCTGAGGAGCTCAAACTGACTAGAGGACTTGAATGCAGGATCTTTCAATCTTGAGCCAAGCGCTTTAGCCACTGAGCTATCGCTATCCCTGGGCACTGCACTAAAATAGGAATAAAAATCATTACATGTGCAAGTCTTGGATAATAATTTGTCTATTAGAAGTGTGGTATGAAGCAAATACGGTCAGAGTCATATAATAGCACACTTATTTACTACTACGTTAGGAGTCTTGCTGAATGAAACACTCGCGAGTGTGTATTATCAAAAGTTATATCTGCATGATAGTGATTGACTCATGATGAGGGAATCTGTTCTCTGTTACGAGCATATAGAGTATTCAATGGTCGAACTTTCTCTTACTTCAAAGGAACAGTTTACGGTCATTCATATGATTTTATATTCTAGCATGTACAGACCCTTGCTGTAGATAAGGATATGTAGCTACGTTGATGGGAGTTGGGAGATATTGCCACCCAATAATTCATCAGCGTAAATGGTGGTTCATTTCTGAAATCTGAGGTTGTTAGGTTGTTGCAGTTCACACTTTAACACGAGATACCCATAACTGGCAGGACTCTGACAGCAATTGCTCACACTCACTATAGGCATGTTTGGACAAGCTAATGTAGCCCCCGGCGCATTGGGTAAAGGAGGGCTCTATCTTTATCTTAATTCGGGTGGCCCGCGCGTTCGTGAAATAGATTAAAATTATGAGAACGTGAAGATTTGCGTTGGCGACCAAATAGAAAGTGAAAGTCCAACGCGTGAGTCTTGTTGAACAACCGTGACAGTGAGTCAACGTATTTTTCTTGCTATCGCACAATTAGCCCCGAGTCGGCTTGCCTAATGCGTTCGGACGACTTGTCTGATCGAGCAGAAAACTCCAGTCCGTATGTTCGGGTGTTGGCTTTGCGTTGGATTAGCGGCAGGGCAACGTGCTATGAATGTTAGATTGTCCGAAAACGCTTAATGAGAGCCTACTAAGAGTGGGGTTGTAACCCAGGCTCTCACCATTCCAAGCCCAGTGCTCTACTGCTGAGCTAACCATCTCCCCTACAGAAATGATTAGCCACTAAGGTCATTCACAAGCCAACCTTGACATTATCCATTCCTGCTTTCCCTCTAGCGCTGAAGCTGATTTTATATGAGCTCTTTGCAATTCTTCGTCCTTTGCTCACGTCTGTCCACTCCTGTAGGCACGAGAATCTGACGGTGCCAGTCTCCTCGGAAGCCCCGCCCACAGGAAGCACTAAACTGGTGCGAAAGTTTTCGCTCTCGCCGAAAGTAATCCGTCGTAAGATAATCGCGCGTCTGGAGGGAGAGAAGGGCAGCAGTGACAGTGAAACGGAAGAAAGTCTTCTGAGTCGACTGCGGCCAGGGAGCAAGGTGAGTGAGTTTTGGGATCACAGAGTCCCAATGAGTCACTGTAAATCCAAGTGAGTCACAGGGTCGCTGTGTCGTGGGATCAAGAAAGTGCAATGCCATTTTATATGCCTTGCATAGACCCTAGGGGCTTCACTGTTGTCATGAAGCTGCGAGCTTAGATCCTTGTTTTTTTATCAGTTTGGGTCTAGCGTGGAGCACCACGAGCAGATCAGTATCAATGCTTCACTTCATAGTGACACTTGTTTTTGTTTTGGGCAAGCATTAAAGTAAAGAGTTCTTACTCGCAACAGGAGCCTACAATGACCGGGATTCAAGAGTGAGGTTCTCATGATTACGAGTCCATTGCTCTACCGCTGAGCTATCATATCATCCCATTGCGCTGCACCAACTGTATTACCCTGTTATTCCATGTTCCTAGCGATTTACCCCGAGTCTGGTGACATAGGAGATTTACCATTAATCCGCTACAGTTAGGACCTGCTGCGTTTCAAGCTTGGAAAACACCTGAATACAGATATGGGTACATTTGCTGAACACTATAGGCCGAGGGGGGTAATGCACCAACGATTTGTGTCTAGTACCAAAGTGCACATAAATATCTATGAGTGACTGAAGTGCGGAGATGAGAACACTTTAGCCCCATCTGGGAAGCTCCCGTTATCACTGCCTGGTCAACATCAAGGCATTCTCAAGTGGCTTATTGGGGTGAACTAAATCACCGAGGCAGGTGGAGATAACGAGGCATAGAGTGGTGGGGTGAATGACCCTCTTGTTGAGATAGATATAACAGCTACTACGCCATGTAATGCAGACAGAGCTGTGCTCACCGGGCTCCTGTTTAAAAAAACAAGCTTCGATTCATCAGTGGGTGCGCTAAAAATGATTGACAAATTCAACAGCAGTTGTTTTGAGTATGCGCCGTGTAGTCATAGGCTGATAGTCAGCCCATGAATTCTATAAAGCAATACAATATTCATGCGTGGTGTATGCTTACGGCTTGGCGAAGGGAAGGATCTCCAAAATTCATTGTTACCGTGTGAAAACAGATACAGACAAGAGGAGACAACTCTTGGCAAACCTCATTTGATATCAACCGGGTAAAGCGACTACTGCAGACCAAAGACGGATGATAACCCACACCCTATTCACAGCTTGCTACCACCATTCAACACCTCGACTCGATTGTAGAGCTGGACATTGCCTAGAATTGCGAACAACTGTTCATTGTTTTCTACAAGACAATGATGTGTTTAGTTATTGAAATCGGTATCAGTGAGCAGGATGCACAGCAGCCGTACCCTGCGGGTGTTTTCATACTAACAGCTACACAGTCTGTTGAGTGCGCAATGAAATTAATACTGACTCTGCTGTGTTTCAGCGCTAATTGACCTATAAAGACGTTGATTCTGAAGTTAATTGTTTGCGGATTTTCGGCGGCCGTTTTCGTTGCAAAAAATTCAATCGCATCCTGTCCAAAATTGAGGTACATTACATAGTGGTTGGTAGAAGCAGGAAAACATAACAATATCAGTACTTTGAAGGTGTGACCTGTCATCAGATGCATTTGTGTTTGAGGTTAAAGCCTTGTTGTTACTCCGAGTACATTGGACGACCAATTACTACTCTCCACCGGTTTTGTTTGTAGTTGTCCTCTCAATTCTTTTGTCATGTCATCCAGTGCAAACAAACCATAATCCTATTAGCGAATGTTGAGGGGTTGTCAAAGAGTGGCTTTATTGTCTCTACCCTCGCCTGACTGTGAAGTCGACTGAACAGTTCGCTTTGAGAAATGTTGTTAGAAACCTGGCAAGGGATTAACGCTCTCAAGAGATAGAAACACGCGCACATACTCCAGAAGTGTGCACTAGCTATTGGTGCCGCATACTGGAACAGTAAGCGCTCATCAGGATAACGCCTGACTGACCGGAGAAAGTTATTAGAACGTAGTATTTTGTGGGCTCACGGATTCGCTCTCGTTGGATGCATCATCGCTGATGGTTTAAGCGAAAAATGCTCGCGGAAAATATTAACTTTGACTTATGCTTGAGGTTACCATGGAAAGGTCTTAGCCTGTGGTGTCCATTCACCAACCGAGGGAAGTATTACTGCAAGCCTGACTATGGATACACCGACTATGATTACACCTCGGAATGCAACCAGACTGCTGATGCTGAGGTATGTGTCTGTGCCGCGTATGCCAACAATGCCCGAGAGATGGATCTATACAAACAGCGGCGAGGGAGAGGTGCTTACTGTCAGATCCCAGGCTCGCTTCTATTTTTATGGAATTCCTTCGGTTCTTTCCCGCATACCGATGAAGTACATGGCTAGGGATTAGCCCATCCTTTACTGAACTAGGGGAGAAGAGATGACCATAGTGGATAGCGCATTCGGGTTTGGATTAGGTCACCGGGATTTCATTCCATGCTCGCGCGTCATTTTGTGCCTTCTCCCACGTTGGAATCGACTCGACATTAAATAAAGGATGCCCAGCCATAGAGTACCAACTCTATGGGGCAGACCATCCTGAAAACAAGTCATTGGCTTAGTGATACCATTCGTGTATGCTATCCATGGTAATCCTATCTTATTGCAAAGTTAAAACAGAGACTTATGAAGCAAGAGGACACATGAGCCCTATAGGGAATAGCTGAAGTAGCTATGGTGTTACCTTGTATTCCAAGGCTGTACATAACTAGGGATTAAGCCATTCCATAATGAGATTAACAGTTAGCTGTACCGGGCCTTTTTGCGGCTTATGTAGCCATCACCCTGAGTCCCATTTATATAGAGCATACTTTAGAATTGAAAGGCTCTGAGGTTACCTTGTCAATCATAAATTTGAATGATATTTTTGCTTTAAATGACTGATTATTCAGACATTGTTTCTCATTGATTTGTGTAACTGAGTAATCTCGGAGTAGCAGTCAACCTGTCGCGATGGCGCCTCGCTCATGTTTTTGTTCCTATCTGGTCATTGTGTTCTGTCTAAGTAGTGTGTTGGGGCACACCGGACCCTAGGGCTTAATATCCATTCATACCAAGCACTACTGACCTGGGAAATCAAAATAAGGTTTATAATAGGAGCTGGCCATCACTCTTAGAAGTCCATTATCACCTTTTGAATACGAGTAATTTTGAGTATTAAAAGCCAAACAGCCATGTCACTCTTGTTTTTAGAAAGGTATGGGCGTAAATTGATCCTTTAGCCTCGGGTATAGGATGAGCAAATGTGATTACAATGACTGGAAGTGTGCTACAAAGTGGTGAAGGCGCTTGACAGACAATGACGTAACTGTTCGCGACTAAAAGGAGGTGTAAGGTCTAAGCTACCGTGATAAGATATTATAGGGCCTGTGATGCCATTGCATCAAAGTGTAAGCCTGTCACTAGGTGCAAAGGACAGCGACGGGCAAAGGCAACCCTGGGCAAACTATCTGCTGGCCTGGCTATTTGGGAATGTTGACCTACGCATGCAACACGATAGTTTACATTACATGTGCTGCGCTCTTACTTGTGATCCAGTGTCAACTTGTTTCCTGGTGCACCTGCAACCACATGTTAAATCAAATAAATGAATATGGACTATGAAGTCCTTGTGTAAATTTGACATAATGTAAAAAATATCCGAGTCTTATTAAGTTTCATTGCAAAATAACATCTTGAAATCATTGTATAGTCTATGAATAATACAATACACTCATCAAATTAAGGATTGCTGGAAAGTGGCTATAGTGCACTCGGTCCAGGATCATGCAAACCCGGGTTCAACCCATAGAGTTATCCTCTACGGAGGATAGGGAGGATAACTCTATGGTTCAACCCCTAGACATGCCGGGCTTTCACTGTTGGTCCGAGCTCCTCTCACCTAAATCTCTAGTCCTGCGATTCCAGAGCAAGCATTTGACCTAAGAGCTCTATAGCAAAAACCATGTAGAACAATAATCTAATGGAAAGTATTCATATCGGTATGTAGCAATCGTGTTCGGATCGAAAAACAACGGGCGATAGGGACAGTACTATCATACCATCCCCTCATAACGATGCATGTCGCCCACTAATCCGTTCGCATTGTCTAGTCGGACAAGCAGACATAGGTGATCGAACTGACTGGTAGTTATGGTGTCAGGACATGGGTAATTAATGAGATGGGACCACCCACAGCAGACAATAAATAGAGGGATTATACATGTATGTGACTGTGCAATGCTAATAATTAATTAATTATGATGGATGACATGCCACGCACACACACGCGGAGTTATCATTCCACGTTATAGGACTCCTAATAACCCAGCCGTCTACCTGCTTGTTATATCAAAGGAAGTGAATTCTGTTCCGTCTACATTCTCAAAAGTGCGTCGTCAGGGTTCTAAGTATCCACTGAATGGGGCTCTAACTAAGGTTCCATTTGAGCGAGTTCTTGAAGTCGTCTGTTCATGGTAGGCCGCGGAACCGGAAAATAAGTGAAGACACATTTTGGTATTTTTAAGCGGATCGTAATAGAGAAAGTTTCTGTTTTTGTAGGACGGAGCACTCAGTAAGAAGAAGGAATTAGGTAAGTTAAAATCTTTATTGCGAGAATTTTTCCATCATCTTTCTCGTCATATCCCCTCTCCTCGCAAAGCAACTCCCTAATATCACTCATCTCAATCCCTATTGACTGACGCCATTTAGATTTACAGTTGTTTTTCTGTAAACTTCCTGGGCATTTGGTCATCCTATTTAATTGGTCTCCTAAGCCTGGGGCTTTTTGAAGCGGTAGAAGCTAGGATAAATGTGAGGGGTTCTTACTCACAACGGTGGCCCACTGTGACTTGGATTTGAGCCCAGGTTCTCACGGTTGCGAGTCCAGTGCTCTACCGTTGAGCTATCCCGCTATTTAAACTATGAAATTAGTAACTACTTGGCCACTCTAGCCAGGCAGACAATTTCTCTTGAGTTTGGACAAAAGTAATCTACCAAAAATCTTGAACAAGATGTGTATTACTTTGGAATCATAGCTTTATGTGAAAAAAAATGGTTGATAACAGCTCTAAAAGCAATGGAGGAAAGGTCTGTCAATGTAATACATAGAACAGTCTAGATATTGAAGGCCTTTATATACCCGTTGAAGTGAGTTAATCATATACCATTTACATATAATTCCTTCACCGGTAGCTTCTGTGGAGTTACTTCCCCCTTCCTTATGACCAGGGTTTAATAGTGAGAAGGCGACTCCAGGAACCTAATTATTTCTGCCAGTAGCTGACTTCCGTTGATTGACTGAGTGGGCCACTCTGTTAGCCTAACCACTGTAATTAGCGATGGTGTACATTGCAAGACAAACTAAATGACTTTATTACACTTGTGTTTGCTAACAACTGCTTTACTGATGTTTCGGTTAATGAGTTTTGATATTAATCTCCATCATTAGATACAAGGCCCTTGATTAAGAGCCTCTCTTCCATCTGTTTGCCACACTCGGTGCTTGTCCAGCTTACAGTTCAGGACACCCGGACTAGCCGTGTATCCGTTAACTGAATCTGAACTCGTAGACCTGCTGCTGGTCACTGTCGCTCATTCGTTGGTTGGTATGCCAGTGAGGATTAGTCTCTGCTTTGATGCCCCATCCATTTGTGGTCATCCAGGCTCTCCTTCTCATGACCATAGTAAGTACATTATGATCATAGTAAGTACATGATGACTATAGTAAGTACATGATGACTAAAGTAAGTACATTTACACTAATGCCTCAAACCGACTGAGGCACACAACTATATATCTGGTTTCATATGCTTTTACTCTCGGTGGCATATTGACTTGAATAGAAAAAAAATCATTGTTTCTTGAACTATGTGGAGTTTTTTCAGGACATGTATCGAGTTTAGGCCCTATAAGGGCTTTATGTAGGGGATTGTATGTAGGGGTTATATGTAGGGCTATAGCTGTATTGTGAAGTTGTAAACACCACTTGTGTGACTTGCCCGATGCTTGTTAGTCCTGTTATTATCTTCCGGTGTTTGATATATAATGCCGGTTTGTCTCGGCTTTCAAAGGTGCCGTTCTATCAGATAAAGCCCTCATTCTTCTAATAAACCAATGGAGATCGGATTGAGATAAAGCCTTTTCCATCTTTCACCATCTCCACTCTCGCAATGCGAACAGAAGCTGCGTTTATACACGGGCGTTCGTCGATGCAGTTCTTCGAAAAATATTTGTGCCGTGACAATGAATAAAAAGCATGTGACTCCATACGGATTCGAATGTAGATCGGAACAAGACATTCGTTCAATGATCACCTCAACATTATATCGTTGTCAGGCAGGAACCATCACAGCAAATCACCCTAATAACCGTGCTAACACCCGTTGGTCGTTTTCAGACTCCTCGAACATCCGACAGGTCTCCTCGAAAATTCGAGTCGTGTCAACCGCTGATTGGCAACCATTCGCTGTGGCTCCTTAAAACTTTTCTTGGCGATAAATTCGATCGACTGAAGACTCGTCGATAAACGGCCGTGTATAAACTCTGCATTTGACTACAATGTAAAATAACTACTAGTAGTAGGAGTTATTTATCCTATCTGTAGACCAAAAGCTGTGATGGACATTTAACCAGTCTGTTTACCGTCGGTTTACCATGGAACAGACCGACCGCACCGACCCAGTGCGCCGAGATTTAATGGGTCTGGATTTTCCATCAATCCCGCTCACCTGAGCTTCTGGATCTACCACCTGATCCATACCTAAAATTCCTCTACAACCTTATGGATAAATCTCTCAAGCACAGTTTCAAGCTAGGTCACCTCTTCCTGGGCTAGTTCTCCTAATTAAACCTACAATGAACCTTCGATATAAGAAACACCTTTTTCTGTCCTGTGACTTTTCCCGACCATTGTATTGGCGATTTGCCCAGTTGGCATCTTACATTGAGCGATACATGGGGCCTAGTTTCCAGTGCATCGCCGTATCTTTTTAATGCGAAGATCCGCTGCTCAAATCTCTGACAACTATCTAATCAGGTGTGTGCTGAAAGCAAAGATTATAAGTTATCTCCTACGGAAAAATATAATCCAGACGATCAAAACCGGTCAGCGTCTTCAGCGTTGGTCAGCGTCCAGGTGATAAGAAACTGAAGGTGAGATGATTTGTGTGGTCTGTAATAGCCGAATTATGCTGGCTGCTTGGGACTCTCTCGTATAAAATTATCCATCTGGATAGAACAGAAGGCTCTAATGGCCTTTGTGATGGTTAGTCTGTGGTCACTGTAGTTAGTAGCTGGTATTTTGGGTTTGACATATGACTGGCCTCCTCCTAGAAATAACTACCTTATGCCTAGCCGTGTGTTCACTTGGTCAAAGGTAGCAGTGAACTTCACATTACAGTGAGGTGAGCTTTTCTAGTCGGAGGTGAAGTGATTCATAGTTGACCTCTTCACTGTTATGGTGAAAGTTCGATTAGCGTTTTTACCAGTTATGGCTTAGCATGGGGCAGAGCTAGCAGTCAGTGCCAACGCTCCACCTCATGATGAAACTTGCTTCTTGAGCTCCTCTCACAGGAGCCTGTCATGACCGGGGCTTGAACCCAGGAACCCAGGAACTTCACTACTGAGTTATCCCGCTGTCCCCAGTGATTCATATTGTTGCTATGATAACAATTCGCATGGTATTTGTTGATAAATAGAAACTGACTTTTTGATCATTGTTTTCTTCTGTGGTATCCAGTCTGGTATTGCTGAGCTGCTTGGGGCACTATCGTAATCAATACTTGATATGTTTATATTGCTCTAGCTGAGTACCCAGCGAATTGGTGAGGTCAGTAACAAACACGTGGAGATCCCATCCCGGGGTTAAACTTATCGCCGATTTATTGATACATTCGACTGTTTTCTGGAAAGCGAGTATTTCAGTTTGATAACTGACATCCTAATGGCTTCATTTATTTTCATTGTGTTGGCATCCGATACAGGGTTCTCCATTCGTCTTTGGCGGGCAACTCTAAACAACTCTGTCATTGTTAGACCAAGGAGCTGGCATATCTCTAATGATTTAGGAATAGGGAGAAGTATGTGATGTATAGTGAATGTGAGCAAAAGTTGAGAAGTTCAAGGCATAATCGGAGTGGCCAAGCGCTGGCATTTCAAGTAGACACTGCCTCACCTAGCATTCCTGCAGTGTAATTGGTTGGATGCATGCTCTCAGATGAATTAAGGATAGTTTGTAGCGCTATTTAATAACTTAATGTTTGCATTTAGTCAGTATTGCTTACATAATCATTGTCATTTAATTCTCATTGACTGTCTTTGTGCTCCCACTAACTTATATACGCCATCGGTCAAAATTTGATCACAGTCGATGAAATGACCTAGAAACATTGAGGTGAGTTATTCCAACCCTCGCAGGCACGCTATTGGCTTGCCTGTTGGAGCGTAGCCTCAGTTATAGCTATTTATGCCGAATGGTATTTTAGTGTTGCTCGACTGTGATAAATGCATAGGGCGCAACCTATAGTTAGCGCAATTGTTTCAAGTCGATATTCCGCAAAGTGCAGCTGGAGCCATCATTAGTTCGAAGCGAGTTATTCACGACAGACGAGAGAATATTGCGGACATCGCTCGAGCAGACATTCAGCGCTGGGTGTGGTGAGGTATTCATCAGAAGATTCACTGCTTACACCGTCGCTGTGGAAGACTTATCTCCCGGAATGTGAACTATTGTCACATCACCACAATGGAAGCCTTATAACTGATGCGGAGTTTATCAAATTTAGATCGTTGTGTAAACTGAGATTGTCCTCATTCATGTCCATGGTAAGGCGATATACTGACATAACAGGCTAACAGCTCAGTGGTGATATAGCGCGCGAGCCCGAAACTCTCCCCTTCCCTCGTCTCTATTCCTCTCGTATTGATCGCCTTCGGCTCACTGGTGGAGAACTTTTATTGGTAAGGAAATTGCAGCATTATCAACATTACCGCAAAGCTACAAGCTGATTGGCTGACTGTCTGGCAGCAATAAACCCCCTGCTCATAATCAACAAGTGACCGGTGGCGTGACAAGTGTGCTGTCTCTCTGCCTCCGCTCAGTGACTGTGACTGTTACTCGGATAATGGATAGTGGATAATCAGTCTCTCTCATCACCATGTTTGCAATCAACGAGGAGGATGGTTTTCTCCGCGCTCCTGAGTTGAAACTTTCACGGACTAACACATTTCCTCGAAGTAACAAACGCGCGGTGAGGCGATCGTGCAGCGAGACTCCAGAGAGAGCTCCATTGGATTTCTGTCCTTCCCCACCTGCTGCTTCTTTGGCCCCGCCGATAGCAACCGCCCGGCAGTCAGGGGTGAGACGCGGACTCAGCGAACACTTCTACCGATTAGGACGTGGCACATTGGATAGAATCGGACGCGCTAACCGAGCAAAGAGACTGGCGGGTAAGTAAGGGTCACTAAACTTAGCTTACAGACAGTTGGTACACATCACAGCGAGCTCAAGCAAATGTCATATATACCGGTAGGTCATATCTCCACTAGGAGTGGGCTAACCTATAAATAGAATGTTTGCTTGTGGGACGTTGAAGCACCAGTTCTGATGGGTTATGTCGAAACGGTTGACGTTTTTTGTCGTATTGCGGAAAACACTTTTGTTTTCATTCGGTTGAACCATCTTCTCCCATATTGGCTCTCTACCAGTTTTACAACCAACAGTAATATCACCCTATGCTTCACTGTAATATCACCATTATTATTGATTCATACAGAATGGTAACTGTCCCACATAGAGACTAGCTCACGGCTCTGTAGATTTTCAGGGGAGATCAGATTGTTTTGTTTCTCCTCGTGGTCTCTTGTATTATCATGACGTGTGGGTAGCTGTTTACTGCTAGTAACCATTATCTGACTCAGTATGTGGTGTTACGCTGACCGCTGTCAGACCAGAGGTGGCGACTACAGCGGTTCACCAGGCTGCTGGTGACTAACAGTATCGAACTCGGAGTTATGCTAGTAGTTGCGAGTTACACTCCCATCGAGTTATCCTCTAAGGTATAACTCGAGTATGCATTACTTATCAGAAAATCATAGTTGATGTGAACGGATGTGTTGTGCTACATCAGTCGCCGTTTACCTGGTTAAGGACGGGTTAAGATGAATTATCATGAAATCAATGCGAATTTGAATGATTGAGCACAGTTATCAGGTGGAGCTGCGGTAAGCGGCTTCTCAGATCGTTGCTTTGATTGAGGCAAATCAATTGGATAGCAGAATGATTGGAGAGACGGCCTATACTAACCTCTAGCGCCTGGAGTAGAATCAGCCAGCTCCAAGGGTTCCCAATGTTAAGCGGATGACACTTGAAAATTGTGGGGCACGTGGATGCGGCAGAAAGTCTTTTAATGACGCACCCTGGCAAACGCTGAGTCAAAGACACAGCAGGCCAATTTCTACACCAGTCTTGATGGCCGTTCTGTCATGGAGATAAGAAGAATATCTAAAAACTGCACGACTGCTCATCCAAACTTACAAATTGCCCATATGGCTGGGAAACATTCAATTTACAAAAGACTTTACATACCATTAATAACATTCCTATGTAATGGCACCACCTGTTTCCCCTAGTGATGAATTTAGCTATTGGTTCTGGCTGCTCAATTTAATCTGACTGGCCCCAGTCATCCACCCTCCCCTTGTACAGCTGCGATTGTCAGATTGTCAGACAGACCAGCCATAAATCTTGGGTGACCGTCTAGGTGATTGAGCCAGCTTCTTATTTCCTAGACTGTAATCTTATCCTCTGGCTTTGGATAATTCCCCCTCAATCTGTTGTCGAATGGTGACTCGTTTCTGCGGTTCTGCTCGGCGGCTCGTTCCGTTGATGTCAATGGGGTGATTCCGTGGAATGTTTCCCGCCCTGGGGTGCTTTGCATGAATCATCCTTTATCCCCGTAGTCGGCCATGACACTTTCTACCTCGAAAATCATTCTCTTTCGGGGCATTCTTCCCTGCCTTGTCATTTCTTTCCGTGAATCGTCAGACCGCGACAGCGCTATGTTTCGCGCGAGTATCCTAGTTTATGTAATACACTGATCTATGTTATAAATGCATTTGTTACTCGGGTACTTGGCCATCCTATGTACCGGACCTCCCGAGGCTTGTTGGAGTGGTAGGAGCTAGGAGTAACAAGAGGAGCTCATTCTCGTAATGGGCACTGAACAAGACTACAACTCAGAATCTCTCTTATCATGAGCTTAGCGCACTATGCATTGATCAGTCCCGCTATCCTTTATACTGACGTGAGGCCTCTAGATGTGTTAATTTTTATTGAATCTGTAGCATGTGACCCCTATGAAATGTAATAATGGCCAGGGCCACTGTGTCAAACTAAAGGTTGTAAACTCTCCTCGAAGTGTTGATAAGATACAGCTCCTGTTACACATCTGGGGCCCCGTTTCTGCTCGCGCACGGAAACGAATCTCATTGGTTTTGGGACTGGTAGATAAGATAACCATGACATACCTGGCCAAATTGAGTATACATATACCTGTATATACTAAATAGAGATGATATAGAGATACCAGTAGTGAAAGTATGTGTATACTCGTATATACCTCATAGATATGTTAGTCCTATCTTCGTTGCTGGATTACGCATGCACTGCAGTTACTCTGGGGAAGCTTTGTGTGATTCGCATGATTCTGCAATGAGCCAAGGACATCAAATAGTGTATGATCTAAGTTTAAAGGTCATTTAATTAACATTTTGCTGCGATTTCTGACATCGAACCCCCCCCCCTTCCACAATTCTGTGTAACCATTTTGAGGATTACCAATCAGGGCTCAGCAGCCATCTCTGTCAGTGGCCTACCAGCAGTCATTGAAAATGTCTCTTTCCCCAATTCATGACGGCGATCGATCAGAGATCAGAAGATTGGCAATCACTGTTTAGCGATCGGCTGGCAGTCATAGAAAATTGTTAACCCCCCCCCCTCAAAACTGTGTAGCCAATTCAGTTCAGTAGCCAATTCAATGATAGTTTGACAGAGATCAGCGGATTAGCAGTGGCTGGCTGACAGATACCCTCGTAACCTGACTGGCTGACCTATCTGACCTTATATTATGGGAATTCTACTCCCTTCTCTCAATGGGATTGTTATGTTACACTGGGTTTGCTATTCATGCTTTTTGTCAATACATCCAATGTAGCTGGCTGTGTTTTCTCTGAGAAAAATGTCACAGTTTGATTGAATACAGGTCCGGTCAGTTCTAGTAATAATGATCTCGCTGAGTAACAATAGCCCGAGACTGGGAGCGGTAGTAGGTATAAGCTTCTATGTTCATCAATCATCAATGGGCATAGATTCTTGCCAACGTTGGTATTTAGTCGGAATATGTGCACATTTCCTCTATAAAGGTCAGCTCTATGCGGCAGTTTTTGATGGTTCTGATGGTCAACGTAGCGACAAGTGACACATCCAGATCAGTTTCCGTCTTCTCATGCATGAAAATAGTTTTCCGATTGATTTCCCCTCGGAACATATGTAAAGGATGATTGCACCCAGGTCGGGTTTCGAAGCGAGTTCAGCGCCAAGTGTCGCGTAACACTGCGAGTGGTGGTCATGCATGGGAATAGCGGGATAGCTTAATGGATAGAGCGGGTGGCTCAAGATCGGAAGTTCCTAATTCAGGTGCTAGTCATGATGAGCACTCCCTGTGACAATGAGCTTCTCACATAATTCTTAGTCCGTACTACTTCAACAAGCCTCCGGGTTAGGGAGGTCCATTAAATAGGATGGCCAAGTCGCCCAGTAGAAAAAGGAATTCAAATACAGTCCAAGAGAGGACAACTACCATAATAAGTCTTGACCCGGAGACATCTGCAGAGCATCTGATTATCGCAGTGTCGATAATTAGGTTGGAGGAATGACAGCTCTGCAGAGATAGAGGGAAACCATCTATTTTATCGGCTATCCATTATAGAGCCCTGACAGGCTAATTGAGCCAATGTAGTCCCGGCTGGTGGAAATCAATAAACACTGGCGGTTTAGGCGAAGTGGTTTTTATGTAATAGTGAGTGGCATCCTTGGGGGAATGGCAGAGTGTAGCGCGAACGGATACTCTATACGCCAAATAGGAAATGCAGGGGAATACATTTAGCCCTGCCATTATGCCCGCTCCGCATTAATGCAGTGAGGCAGTCACGGTGAGGCAGCGAACATCAAGCACTCGTTGTCGACATGAGGAGCCTTTACGAGTTCTGTTTTCCTGTACGATTCACCAGAAGAAAAGGTCTGTACCAATCCGCGCCTCCGTTGTTGTACTCTCTTGGTTTTTGTCTTTACTTCAAGGTGGTACTTTTTCTTTGAACTAACCTCAATAATCTCAATAATAAGCCTCTAAGCGAAGTTTGCAATGGCTGTGGTTGCCATAAAAAAATCCGTCTCCTAGCCTGGCCGAGGTGTCTTGTTTCTTTAGGCTCTTTTAGTGTTGTAAGTTAATTACTGGTCAAGTGAACGCATAAGTTGAATTTTATCTCTAGATAGCGCTCTTGGTAGTCTCTATAATCCCAGAGCAATCAGCTAGACATTGATTGGTGAGACCCTCAGGGATTGGGTTTATTACCTGAATGTGTGAATCCTCTAAAAATAGTCAGCCCACCAGAGCTACTTCCGCTGGCTCAGAGAGAGAGAGAGAGACTTGGTATTACTGACAGTAACCGGCTCATGGCTGAGCTTAGCCTGGATTTAGGAGGCATACAGGTGGCTTCCAGACAGGACTCAGTACTCTGATGAGCCTAATAGTGTTGCGTAATGCTGTCTAGAAATCAGACGGGCACTTCGATTGCTCTATTAATGGGGCGGCTAAAAGGTATAGGAAGTATCGGCTTGATTCAAGGCTCTGCTGAACTATCGAAATGGGAGAGAAGTCGTGTTGAAGTAAGATTGCGCAGTATTGGCCCATCATGAGAGGGTGGCTATCAATAAGGCAGTGGAAGTGGGCACTCGATGTCTTGAGAGGGCCAATAAGGGCTGAGCAGCTGATACACACTCTGTGGTCAAAGATTATCATCTATTTCATTGGGCCACCAACCAGTCCTACTTTTCACTCAAAGGAAAGAGCCAAAAACACTTCTGTTCGGTAGGAGACACAAGGGCTATTGGCGGGACACCATTCCATGGCAACCAATGATAAAAAGTTCCCATTAATTGAAAAATAATGACTATTACTCTGCACCATTAGATAAGGTCTATAATACTTCTTCCTGCCTACCTGATATAGGGCGAAACTAGGTGGAGTGGCTTATGGGTAACATGCTCCCGGTCACCTGGCCCTGCCTATAACAGCAGTGCAGTGAGTTAGTGTCCGGTTTCATTGTGACATGAAACGAAATTGGGATTTTGAATTCTGAGCCTTGCAGTGATCAAGTTACTGACCTTTGATAAACTGGAAGAATTTTTACACTAACATGACCCATCCGGCAGCGCGGCTCTCTTCGCTGATCATCACCCCATTCGCTGCCTGACCCCTGACTGATTCTATTATGAACCTGTTTATACCACCCAGCCGCTGTATATCATAGCTGGGCATAAATCCCTTTGGATGTAGAGGTAAGAGAAGGGATCTCGTCTTGAGAATGCTACCAGAATGAAAACAATGAGCTTCATTATCTACTTACTCTCCAGTAGTGTCTATTATCTGGACTCCAACGATAGGTGTGTGAATGAACAGCCTGTGAATGGATACACTTACCGGCACCAAGATCACGGACAAGGCCCAATTTCCCACGCCAACGCCCTATATTGAATACTCATAATCGTGGGGAGATAACTCCCCATTGAATAGGTGTGGCATTGCTGACCCATCATTGACAAAGTCTCGATATGAAACAGGGACTACCGCACTATGTCATAACGTTACGTTAAACAGGTAGTGCCTATACGCTTGGTTACTAACCTCAACAAAGAGACATTTTTATGTCGGTCTGTTGTGACCCCAAAACTGTCCTAGCCCTTGAGTAGCTTGATTGTGAGGAGATGATACCTATTACGATGATAAGGCCCTCTCTGTTCTTAGTAAGACTGGGCCCTTTGAGATAACCTGTCTGCTGCTTTGTGGCTAGTAAAGCAGCGGCTCTCACCTCGATCGATCGCACTCTCCCAGTCATGATGACTCACAGAGTTATACGCCAACACAGCGGTCCTTTAGAAATAGATTGTCTTACTCGTCTCGAACTCCGAACTCGTAGCTTCTCGGCTAACTTCGCTAACCACGCCCATACAGGTTCGTTCTATCGTTATTATCATAGGTACTATTCTAACTGAGCGCATGGTGAGCTGGAAAGCACCTGCTAACACTGTGCAAGACCTGACATAGTGGGGCTGTAGCACTTGTTGTTATCCTAGATACTATTCTAACTGGGCATGGTGCTCTGGACAGCACCTGCTAGCACTGTACAGGACCTGACGTGGTGGGACTCGCACTTGAATTTTCCGGTTGCCCTCTGAAGATGAGGGTTGCACTTTTTATCTGATAGTGGACTATGAATCATTGATAATTTACAAGAATCTCTCTGTCTCAAGTAAACTCAACGTATTGGGAGGGAATGGATCGTTATGCCTGTTATCTCATGGCCGCAAGGTATTATACTTACCAATCCCTTATCCTGGAGTATAGGCCTTATATGCTATATGTTTATATTCCCCCATCATATTAGTGAAGTAAAAATAAGTGTTATTTATGTATCAACATGTAAAAATGGAATCGAGTTCAACACCAGTGACTAGTACTTTAGTAGCTCTCACGATTCAAAGGTAGATATAGCGGCCATTTACGCCGGCCACTGTATGGTGACAGGGATTGCATAATATACCGTCATGACTGAGGTAAATGTAAGCTATTAATGGTTTGGCGGCCTCATCGTTGACTGAGTGCTATCTTTACCTCACTCTCTGCTCAATGATGAAAGCTATAGATAAGTGAAGAGGTTATGTCTTCTTATCTGATGAGTCTTTGTACTGTCATGCTGTGTAGTCAGTTACCACTCTCTCTATCCATTGTGCCTCGGTCGGTAAGTTCACCATCTCTCTCTGTCCATTCTGCTTCGGTTGGTAAGTTCACCATCTCTCTGTCTATTCTGCTTCGGTTGGTAAGTTCACCATCTCTCTATCCATTCTGCTTTGGTTGGTAAGTTTACCATCTCTCTCTCGCTCTATCCACTCTGCTTTGGTTGGTAAGTTCACTATCCACTATACCATCTATACCAAGCAGCCGCTCGACAAAATATGTCTGGTGCATAGCTTCAGCTCATGAGACCCATAGATGATAACTCGAATGGCAACGTCTCTCCTTCTTTGAGTTGTCAGCCCTTGCAGCGACGTTAGCTTAATTCTGTGTTTGTTCTCCTTGTTATGCCATTGCATCTAATTAACCTCGATACTGTATTAATAATAACAACGGGATTATTTGCTTAGGATTTAAATTCTTGAGCCTCTCCTCATTGACAACATGTTGTTAAAAGAAGCAATTGCGGGCTAATAACGTAATAATTCATTGTTATATTCCGTAATCCTTTAACCTAAAATTAAGAAATAGAGCGAGTCTAATCTGGTCAATTGATGCCGGGTGACTGGAGTGGGTGTTAAGAGGCCCTAAAGCCTACTTTGTATTATATTGGGGGCCCCCCCCCTTCTTGGAGCGTTGACTTTCTGGTAAGTAATTCATTAGCACTGATATTTACCTGCTGTTGATAGTAACGTATGGTATTGTGACAGCTGCGCGGCTGGAAGATCTCTGTGATGTTTGCTGTGATTAGAAAGCTGGAAATAACTACAATGGTATTGGCTTGTAAGGAGTTCTATGGTACTCATTACTAGAAGCATTTATACAGCAATGATTACTCCGCGTGTCTGTGGCACTGACCCTTGATAGTATTAACTTTTTATGACGAATATTCGAACAGTATGCAGCTCTCCCTCACTCTAAACCAATTCGTGCACAATACAGGCTCCCTTATGAAGTATTTGGCCTTGTTGAGCATGAAGGATGAAAATTGTGGTTTCAATCCTCCAGTTTTTGTACTAGGAGGATGGTTTGCACTCTCCAATACTCAAACAATACTCACTCAGTCCAGCAAACTAATATTAGTACGAACTAATATTGTATAGGGATTACAAGTGTTCAAGTGTTTCATATGTTGTTAGTGCAGATCATTGTAGTTGTTTTTATTTGACCCATCCCGGACTCCCCTAGGGCTGGGATCATGGTTCCTCTAATCCTGTTAGAAACATTCTCCTAGTGCATTCGCCGCTGGTCAGTCACCACTGGTAAATGCGATTTAGCGCCAAACCTGACTCTATTTTGAGAATAAAATTCCTTTCCCGATGACACTGTTGATTTGTGACTGTACCTAGATCAAACTTTGCGTACATAACTTTGTTGCTTGTGTCAGTTTGAATTGCTCGCGGAGTTGACTTTGGGTGTAGGCTATTGTACCTTTGCATTGTGTAATATTAGAACCTGGTATGTGGCGGTTAGACGCATTTTTCTTGGTCCATTTGTCGGGAATAATGAGAAACTTGTCAGTTTATTTCAGCCTTGGTGTACCATTACAATCGACAGTGATTGATGCATTTAGAATATCTCAAACTCGTGACTCATTTCATTGAGTTTAGTCGTGGAGTGATATGTGTGTCTCCAAGTAGCGCCGCGATGGATCTACGTATCAGTTTTTCAATACGCAAAAAGAAAATTTCGGGTAAGCGTCTCTTAACCAATACTTTCTTCATCCTATCCTGACCAGTACTGGGTATGCAGAAATTTGCCCGTTGAATCTTTGACTCCGCATTTCTCGGAGTGTTTTTCTGCTTGCACCCGTGTGCCCCATAGACGATGTAACTTTATGGTGGTCGGAATCCTTAACTCAAAAGACAAAGGTTCGCCCGAACCGGAAATCGCACCAGAGTCCGCCGATCGAAGGCTCGGTATGCTATCCACTAAGCCATCACTTAATCCGCAACACTTTTCAACAGCTAAGAAAGGATTCAGTTGCTCAGTGGTCCGTAATGTGAACAGTTTCTTGCTCAGTGTCATGTGTTGTGACCAATTTCGATACTGACTCTCCTTAATCTTGATGTGTTTACCGAGGGGTGGGTAATCCTGCGCGGCTTCCTGTTTGCTGAGCACTTGCAGCCACCAGATGTCCTCTTTTTGTGTGACACCTGAAACCCTCAGTGCGTGATGGTGTGATGATCTGCTGAATTACAGAGAGCGGTCGCGAAACGCTTGTCTTGGTCCCTGATCTGTTTGCTTTATGCCGTGGATAACTAGCAAGTGAGACACTTGAAATGTACTATAAGCGCCTTGTTCTAACAGATTCCCAAGGCTCAGTAGCTAGTCACTGCTCAGAACAGAGTGGATGACACTAGGTTACGCCGCATTTAACGCGACGGCGTCCAAGAAATGGCTATTATATTACCGGTCCGGTTGGATTACGTGCTCGAGCCCAATAGTCATTATAAGCAGATAGCTCATGAGTGGCGTGGTTTATCAAGGCTCGACGCGAGAATAAAATCCCCCATTATGATAGCCCATAGATTTATAGTGAATGCATCGGTGTAATAGTGACGCCACATATTATAGTGATCCCGTTGTTTGGTGTGGTATTATAGGAGTGTTTACTGGTAATATGGAGTACTGGATCGGAGGAATAGTATTTTGATCTGAAGGTATACGGGCTTACTGTATAGGCCCCACCTAACCACAAACCAATTATCTCGCCCTACTATTGGCCTGGTGCCCCTTTGATGCTGCGGTTTTATTTTGACTTTGCGTTTTTAATCCCCTGCAGTTAATATTAGGAGCTCTCATACACAAGGTGGGTGCTTGCTGTTTCTAGTCACTAAATTCACTCAGTACAAAAGTTATTAGCAGATCAGTTCAATAGGTTGTCCTACTAAAGGATAGCTCTATAACTCGGATAAGTAATTGTTCAGGACTAGGGTTACTATCAGAAAGATTATGGTTTCACCTGGTCAGGTTTCTAATAGAGAAAAACTCACAGTGGCTAGTGCAATCTTTTAGTAGATCTGCTGATGAGTAATTACTAACAAACCACAAAATCCCTCAACTGCTTTCAGGAAGCAGGTTACCATCTAATGAAGATCTGTATTTTATATTGTTTAGACATGACTTTAGCCGAGTCGAGTCGCCATCAAGGTGTCAAATAGCCAAAAATGTTAATGATGCTTTAATTTCTGTTGTCCTGTATGGCTTCGAGCTGATTGCTCGAGATGGCCTCAATCGTCCCTTTGTTATCACCCTATCTTATTGGCCGGGTGTCTCTACCTCATTTGTTGATTGTTTGTCACTCGAGTATTCCTTCCTGTTTTCATAACTCAAAACCGGGCCTACTTCTCACAGTTTATTGCTAGTTGTGACAAACCCATTACAATTACGAGCTCTTGAAGGTTGTGAAACAGTAGTTTTATGGTGAGATTTGTGATGAATTTACCTTTAGTAGTAGTCATCTTGCGCTGGGATAGCTAGACCTGCCATACGTGTAACATTACACATATGCATGCGAGATATACAATGATTATCTATACCCATGGGATTCCATTTTCCCAAAAACCTGTAATTTAAGGGCAGTAATCCAACCTGCACCATTGTATGTCTCATGTTTTGCCGAAGGTGTAAAATAATACATGCCAGGGTAGAGTTGCAATCAGTAGTCAGTGGCCAGTTGGACCTTATAGACCCGTAGGACCCTATCAATTGCCTGCAGATGGCACCGGAGTCTGGTAATATTAACCGAGGATTATTCGGTTGTTTTTCTGAGGTCTCGTTGGACTATCGGGAGCAGATCACTCGTTAGTGGCTACTTGATGTGATTTTGTGGTAGCACAGACATGTGCTGGCTTTGTTGTCAGATTGCGGGAGGTCGGCGCACTGGTAGGTAGTACCCAACTTAACACTCACTACTAGTCTTGTCACTCGTCTGCTTATTGGGTTTTAATCGTGCATAATTTTTAAATTTGCGTTGAATTCACCACGGTGTTCATCCGATGACCCGCGCATCCATCTAACAGACTGTCAGTAGCTCAATGTAGCCATATCCTGTTTGTTTTTTCGTATAATCAACTCAATCACTGTCCTGCTATGAAACCGAGTCGTCTCTGCGCTAAAGGCAATAATATAATTGTTCATAGGTAGAGTTTTGTGGCATCAGACTATGGTGTCACCTTGTTATAGGCAGCCTCTATTGTCTAAAGGAGAGATAGGATGATGTTTTGTTATGCTTAGCCCATGAAGCAGATGTTTTCGAAGTTATTTTAGCCGCGGTGCATGCTGTGAAGCCCAGCTCAGGATACATGGCTCACGCTGCCATTTGGCTGCAGGCTCTCTGAGTCAGCCCGGACTGCCAGTCAGCCGCAGGTGCTTTGACTCAGTGTACGGATTTGCTTCCGCTCCTATTTACATACCACTGGATAATTCTCAGAATATTTTACCATTGTAAGAACTGTTGTGAAAGTGTGATTGCTTCTGTAAGTTCTCATTGGTTCGTGTAAGTTCATCTAGTTGTGTAAGTGTTCTCTCCCGATAATACTGCTATTACATAATGAGATTGAACAGATTCACCTTGCGAAAGGCACATTTCACCATATATAAAGATATCACACATGAGTCGGAGTCGGGGCCACTCACTGTGCGGGGCAGGCTACTCAAAGGTAGGACTGCAGCCAATACGCCTCCAGGCTGTAAATATTTACATTATTAGGGCTTCAGAAAATAATGTTGTGAGTAATTAGGTTAGTTCTAAAAAACCTCTCCTCTTTCGCTCTGAGTCATCGCGCTGACGCCAGAACTTCCATTATAACCATTAATAAAAACACTCTGTCAGATTGTCTCACATGCTGCCGGGCTGTCTCGCATGTTGTATACGACCTCCGCCTCACTTTGCCCATATCATCATCATTGAACTTCATCCCTATGTTCCTAACAGAGTTGTCCTCTCATTACCACTCTCTTGGTGCATACCTGCATTTGATTAAGCTCGTACTTGAGTCAACCAGTACTTTGTGTTCATCCATCCCAACGACTTGCTCACTAACTTGAACCAGCGGCGAGTAGAGTCAGTGCGCACGGATTACCCACACAGCCGCCTGTGTTCTGTATTGTAATGGCCCGCAGGGGGAAATTAACTGAGTGTGTCGAGCAGGCATTTAGCAGTGACCTCACTGTCTTCTTTTACTTGTAGAGATTGAAGTACTAGAAGCTTGTTCCTGGCTACAGCATGCCGGTTTTCCACAGTACGTGCAACTTTTTAAAGAGGGCATGTTTCCTCTAGACCTGGAAGCTGCCGAAGCCGACCACGCATTTCTAACTAAGATTCAACTGCAGTCGCTATTCAGGTGAGTCATTACGCCACGAGCTCATGTCCTCGCGTCTACCCTTCAGTGGCCGGTTGGTAACTCGAGCACCATACCGCACCCCTTATTCAGCTCTCATCGATTCACCGGAGTTGTAATTTTACCCCGACGCCTTTCTCTTTTCAAATTAACATTCATGGCTTCTGATTTAGAAGTTAATCCCGGTCATAAAACCAGCGGAGTCACTTTGAGCTAATCCCACTTTCAATGCGCATGCATGGCTTCATTTCCGTAACACGAGCTAGCTCGGTGCATCTCGGTGAATGCCGGGCCCGATCCCATCTCATTAACCCGGGAATTCGCTAGTGCGGGCCCCGCTCATTACAAAGTTCGCTCGCGCGGCCCCGCTCATTACGGCGGCCCAGATGGTGAATGAGGTTATCATACTGCCACCTGTCTGTGAGTAGTTAACTCATTACTTTGATCCGTTTGTAGACGCCTGAATACTCTTAATAAGAGCGTGAATATGAAGCTTGATATCAATAACAAGAAACCAGCGGTGAGTACAAGTTATCTCTCTCTCTCTCACTTCCATTTTCTTATCTATTCTACGTCAGTGTCGAGTTGTCCTAACTCCTTAGCCCGAGGCCTGTTTTGTTCCCGAGTGCGGTTGAAGGTAGACCATATTTCAGCAGCTCACGCACCCTACCCCACCCTTGGGGCATAAGAGATGCCTCTATGCCTTAGCTCGAGGCTTGCTCTGGACATTTTTGAGCTGGACACTATACGACCGGTGATGTCACTTATTCATGTCTGAGCAGCTCACCCTCGAAGCGGTGATAGGCTGCTGGCATAAACTCAGCATCTTGAGACACTGTTCTAGCCCACATGTTACAGTTACAGGGAAACTCAATGGTTACCTCATATTTTCACTCAATAGCCCTTTGGGTTGTGTCACCTCTGGGATGGGTTAACCAATGTTTACAGGCACCAGTGCCTTGTCACCACCATAGAGTTATGGTCACCATGCTCTCAGGGTAGTATACACTCGGCGGCGAGTGTTTTATTAGAGGAAGGACACCTGCTCTTTACAGATGTGTCACACTGGTGTCACTCGGTCCATTGTGCAGCTCACATTCCCCTCGCCACATCACCACACTGGCCTCTCACCCACTCTCCAGCCAAGCTAGCACGCAGTCCCTTTCACCTCACTGTTTGGCCTTTCCTAACGTCGAGTGATGTTGTTTGTCTTCATCAGTTGGCGCTTTCTGTCTAAAACGATCATATCACAAAGCTCCGGCGCTGGCAACAGATAGCTGTGTTGAATTTGCTGGGCAATCATGTTTGCCGTTTGCAAACAGTTACATGAATACCAATGGTTTGCTGTTTGCTCAATCCATTGAGAGCAGCGCTTATGCTGAGCATTGCCTGAAATGTTACGATGGCTGTGCCAATTCTTGCTGTTTCTTATCTGGCTGGTCGTGGAACACTCTTTGGAGGCGCTAGCTGATAAATTGGTTAGTAGGTGCATCTCGTACCATTTTACGTGGTGTTGTCCATAGAAACATGGCCTCAAGTTAATAATGTTTTTCAGGCCTATTTGGACCATTTTGTACAGAAGGCTTTGCCTTAATGTCATCGACGTAAAATAAAATTAACCTAACCCCTCACGCTGCTCGGTCATATCTAAGCTATTCTTTTCTCTCCCGCTTTCGGGCACGGCTGAGACGCTGTTTTGTCATTCCATGGTGTCAGCTTGTCAGGGCGCGTCTCAATCAGTTCGGCCATTTACTCGCCCACTCATCAGAAACGACTCAACGTAATGTGTAATTACCACGCTCGGGCTGACCAGCCCCCAGGCGTACGGACGCGTATGGATTCCTATAGATCACGGGCGCGTCAGGGTTATAAGATTGGATTGCTACCCGATTACAGTAAGGCAGATGAGAGGTGCTTATCATGGCCCTTAAAGTCTATTTCAATCATTGAGAGATAATAAGCTGAACGGAGAGCTATGTGTCACACTATGCATTGTGCTCTCCCGCACCCTGCTACCCACCTATTAGCTATAGTAAAGTTATGTAATCAAGGTACGCTAACCTTATGAAGTCGTCCCCTCTTTGCCAGTAACTCAGACCTGTCCCACAACGCATTTTAGGTTCCATGTATACACACCCTTTGGCTCAAGAAAATTGTCCGAAAGTAACTTTGTAACGACGACCAGCCCATTCAGGTGAACTCTTGCGCATACGTAGTAAAAAGTAAAATTCAACCTGCGACTGATTTTCCGATATTTTAATCTGATTCTAATTTTCTTGAAGACAAATTTGAGCAAGAAATGAAAGTATGTCTTGTCAACTATTTTCCTACCAACTGATATGAAAATGCCCATCGAGTTGTCCGCTTTAATTCTACAGAGGAGAGCGCTACAGGTATATTGGTGCAAAGCCCCTCCCAGTAAACCCGACGCTATTTTTTCTCCCCACACCTATAATGCCTATTGGCTGACTGGAGTTCATTGTAAGCTGGTATCTTATAGCAAATTCGTTGTACGCGGCGCTGAGCGGTTGGCAGGTCTGAGCGCCTCTGACTGCATTAGTGCTTAGTATTCTCAGTTCAGTGAAGCGAGAGAGTGGAGAGTTTGCTGTCATGGACTGATAGTCGGGGACAGACAGAACGAACTGAGGCATATATTAGTCGAAATTATTAGAAGGATTATTTATTAACGACGGCGCTCAGCGTCGGATGTTAGACTAACGACTCTGCATGAATTCAGAGGATTTTCGCATTATGGTACTACTCACGATTAAACGAAAGCGCAAGCTGACGGCGGAAAATATTCGGTCAGACTTGGTGAGTATATATGAATGTTTTGTTGCCGGGAGGCAAACTTCGAAGGCGTCAACTGTTCTTTTGTGCGAAGAATTCTTTTTAGATGCTGATGGTTATCAGCATTCAGTGAGGGTGAAAATTATTTCCGCCGACAACCCGTCCACTGATATGCAAAAGAATGGTGTATATGTCTGGTTACGGATGATTGAATTCTCCAACTCACTATAAAGGCAACCGTTTTGACTCTTGCATAGGCTCTACATAATGGTTTTAATCACGGTCCCAGTGTCATTCAACGATAAAAGAGTCGTGTTAGTCCATGGCCGCGTTGGCGTGACAATAATACGGGCATTCGGCCGGAATAATTCAGCCATGTAACTGTGTTTATTTTTAAATTCGGAATTCTATGCACGGATTAGCGTCAAAAGAGGTTGATTACAAATTCCTCTAACTGAATAGTTGTAATGCGAGAGTTGATACTTATGGTCGGTCATGATGCCAAAGGTAAGCTGGTTTTATTTTCGCACCTCGGCACTCGTTAGGCCTCACAAGGTCCGCGTCGGTTCTGCGCCTATTTTTAAATCGGTAAAGGCCTATTTTTAAATCGGTCAAGCGCTTGTTTTAGTAACCCATGACATTAGTAGCCAGTATAAGTTCGCTGTAACTATCCTAAACTGACTCATCGGTTGCAATCATTTCCATTAGCGCCCTAGTGTTGCCTCCGCATTCATTGCCCCCTTCCACTGTTGGCTCTTATACTCAACTTCATCTCTCCCTACAACCCCACCAGGTGTACAGGCACTTGCCCATTTTGATTGGAATTTATTATGACTACACATCGTATTGCGTACATGGACTAGCTTTAGCAGAGTGTTTGCTTTATGTGATTATGCCAACTCTGTTAGGTTAGTATCACTTTCCCTTCTGCAGTTGATTCTCTCTGGTTGCAGCAGTACAATATATTATCTCCTCCAATCCTTAGATCGTCCTTAGTGGTTCAGATTTAGAATAAAATACTAGGGATGTACTACTAATCAAATATGGCGTGATTGCTTTCATTGTGTCCAGCCGTCTGGCTGTGATTACTTCCTGTTCTCGCTGGGCACATCAGCTTTGCTATCACTTTGTATCAGGCCCCTCGATCTCATGATCTTTTCAGTTCTCCCTCGGGTAACTAGGCTGTGTCCACCCTCGGCCTTTTCCTTTCAATTATGATTAGTTGTTCAATGAGTTTGCTTTAATTACATGAAATTACACCCGTCGCGTCCCCTGGTTGACTGAATATCCGCCCGAATAACTGCCCGCGGGCTATGTACGTACACCGCTGACCTTATGCCCCGCTGCCGCAATGCCAGCCTGCCTCCGCCTCCGCGTCATATTTGTGGTGGGGTGAATAGTCTCAACATTTTTTAGTTTACTGCATGTACATTCCGTAGAGACATGGCATATGGTGAGGTCGGTAGCCTACGTGAGGTAAAATGTCTCTGCACTCTGTCTAGACTCTGTATAAGGCGGTGCTGATAGCATCTTCACTATATTACAGTATGGGGCTGAGGAGGAGGAGGATGATAGCTGCTGTGTTCTCTCGGATAAATGGCAGTATGAGAGACAGTCCGGTCGCTGGTCTCACATTGACTCAAACACGGAGAATGGTGGAATGAGGTCGTGTTCTAGCAGAGACAGTGTGATGACTGATGATACAGTCGAAGACACAGACAGTGCCAGTCCGGTGCTGCACACACGCAGCATTAATAATTCTCTGAGCGTGCATATACCTGGTGGTCAAGCGTTCAGCGATGACAGTTCCACTTCGCCCCATAGCCCAAAGGTTAGTAAAGCCTCTGAGCTGTGAACCAAGAGAGCTTTCGAGGTGTGAAGTGAGGCAGGTGTGACTGAATGGCCTAACTAATGGACCTATGGGGACTGTCACTTCCTATCTTATATTGATCCATCGACCTTTTACCTTTGTAGCCGAAGAGACAGTCGGAAAAGAAGCCGGGTCGCTCAGGTAGTTTCTTCCAACGTGTTGGCTCATTACGACGCTCGACAAAGCAGACAAAACGCCCCGCTGTCACCGGCATCAGCATTAGCGGTCCGATGCTGGTCAGCTCGGCCGAAGTAGAAGAAAAGATGACACGGCTCGGTTGTGTTGATATCAGACACGGCGACCTCATTAATAATAATGCGTTGGTACGCTCAGCTTCCGCGGACGGCACTGTGTGTGCGTGCGATACGGCATCGCTAGACACAGCAATCACTCAGTACATGCTGCCAGCTGACTATGTTCTCGGGACTTTCCCCAAGGAGCTCTTAGAGACTACGATAAGCACGCCGGCTAACAGCGTATCAAGCGGAGGCGGAGCGCGACCGTGCGTTCACTGCGACTCCGGTCCTCATAGCTCGCGTCGCAGACACTCGGACTCTAAACCCGTAGCCAACCGTTCCAGTATTTATGACAATGTACCGGAAGAGCCGCCACCGAGCCCTCCTCTGCCATCGGCGGACGA
>Ga0224501_10000547_pt1 | contig 30037 bp, 27 predicted proteins | sample SF_Oct11_sed_USG_4_FD_169105 | JGI IMG/M metagenome (GOLD analysis project Ga0224501, IMG submission 169105) | Sediment microbial communities from San Francisco Bay, California, United States - SF_Oct11_sed_USGS_8_1 | ecosystem: Environmental > Aquatic > Marine > Sediment | place: USA... | reverse complement strand
GCTCTGGGTACTGCTCGCCGAAGTATTCGAGCAGGCATTTGGCAATGCAGCGATCGAGCCATGCCATGAACAGGTCCAGCCGCCCGGTGGTGTCGGTCACGATCAGATGAAAGTGATTGCTCTGAAAGATGACCGCGTGCAGCAGCACCTCGTACTTGGCGGCGGCGCGGAACAGGCAGTAGCGGAAGATCTCGTTGACCACCGGATCGGGCCGCAAGTAGAAGCGGCGCAGATCGCAGGTGCGGGTCACCATTCGGGTCCCATCGGGGACCGATAGCCGGGGAGCGGTCACACACTGTTATCGGCCCGTGCTCGAGCCAGTTTCGCAAAATCATACGATTTGTCTCAGCGCTTCCGACGCGGAGGACCGGGCGGCGCCGGCGGCGCTGCCGAAAGTCGCGTCGACTCGGACTGCCTGGCGTCCTCCCGCCTGACAGCCAGCGGTTCCAACTACCGACCCACCTTGGGCCTACTTCTGAGCCGGGGTAGCTCGCAGCCGTTGATCTTGCATCCGCCGGCCACGACCCAGAGCGTGGCGGCCGTGGCGCCCACCGCGAGGGCACCGCCCGGGCTGCTGGTCGAAAAACACCGGGGCCCCCCGGCTCCCCCGCGTGGCATGGCACCATGGTTGCAGTGCCACCACCGCAGCCGGAGAACAGGCTCGATGACACTGCGGCCTGCCAGAGGCGGCGGTTGCAAAAGTACATTCGACTGGGAGTCATCCCCCCCCAACGTCAGCAAAGCCCATGCCAATGAATAATGGCGTCAATTTGGGAGGGGCGCGCCCGCGACTGTGCCTCGGCGGCCCGCAGCTGTTGCGAAACCGCTACAGGGCAACGGTTCAGTCCGCGTCGGCCCCCCACATGCGCTCACCTCCACTGCCATTCATTACTGCAAAAGCGCTCGCTTACTGAGCCGCTTTTTTTACAGGCGCCCACGCTGGTTGTGCGGGAAGCAATGTCTGGAGTGTTGTATGCGCAGTCTGGTGGTAATCGGGGGACTCTTGTTCTTGGCGATCTTGCAAGCCTGTTCGGCGGAGGGCGATACGAAGCGAACTCCGACCTCGGGCGGTGCCCCGGGGACCACCCTCGGAGATGATGACCCAAATGGTCCTGTCGCTTCCGACATCCCCGGCGGTCGCCAGGCGCAGCAGCCGGACGCACCGACCGGTTCGGCGGGTGCGGCGTCGCTCGAGTCGGGCGAGGTCGATCCCGACGAGTGTTCCTCGGTCTCCCAGACCGCGGAGGTGGAGCTGGGGCCGGCCGACATCGTGTGGGTGATCGACGGCTCGGTCAGCATGCTCGACGAGATCGCAGCGGTGCAGATGAACATCGCGAACTTCGCGAGCGACATTTCCAGTGCCGGCATCGACCATCACGTGGTCATGGTCGCCAACACCGACATCGCCATGCCGACGCCGCTCGGCGGTGACAGTGCCCACTACCGCTGGGTGCTGGCCAACGTCGACTCCCACAACGCCCTGCAAGTGCTGCTCGACACCTATCCGCAGTACGCCGACTTCATGCGGCCCGACGCCTCGCTGCACTTCATCGTCGTCACCGACGACAATGCCTTCACGCCGCACATGCAGTTCAAGTCGCAAATGGAGGGGCTCGCGGGCAAGGAGTTCTACTTCCACTCGATCGCATCCGAGGACGCTCCCGGCGGCTGCATCGGCGCCTGCGGGCTGCCGGTCATTTGCGGGGCGTTTGCGCCGGGCTTCGAGTACTACGCCCTCTCCGACCTCACCGGTGGTGAAAAGATCTCGATTTGCGTCGCCGACTGGAGCCAGGTCTTCGGCCCGCTCAAGCAGGCGGTGATCGCCTCGGCGCCCTTGCCCTGCGACTACCCGATTCCGCCACCGCCCAGCGGCGAGACCCTGGATCCGGCGCTGGTCAACATGGAGTTTACCGTTCAGGACGCCACCGATGCCATGGTGGTGCCTCGCGCCGGCGACGATGGTGAGTGCGCTGCGAACGTGGCCTGGTTCTACGATGATCCCACCACGCCCACCGAGATTCGACTTTGCCCCGCCGCCTGCGAGCTGGCCAAGGCCGGCGGCACCGTCGAAATCGCCTTCGGCTGCGAGACGGCGTTGCTGGTTGTCGATTAGGGGCTACCGGCTACCGGCTGTGAATCAGCAGCCGGTAGCCGAACCAACCGTTTTCGAGTTCGACGTGCGAAGGCGGCAGGCTCTCGGCCATGCCGCCCCGGTAGACGATGCGGATGCGCCCCTGGGGCTTACCGTCCTTGCGTTCGTAGCTGCGTTCCAGCAGCCGGCCGTCCTTCCACAGCTCGCGCACGACTTCGCCGTCGCGCTCGCCCTCTCGCCAGCCGTCGCCGCCGGGCAGCGGGGGGGCGAAGAAGGTTCGGTGCACGTCGATCAGAATGAAGCGCGGCGGAAAGGGGATCTCGTCTTCGATGTAGGGCGTGTAGGTGACGTGCGTGCCGCGCTGCTCGAGCAGGAAGGCGCGGGTGTTCATCGGCGTCAGCGCCAGCAGCCGCAGCACGCCCGCTTCGCTCTGCAGCACGGCGTTGAAGCCGACCTTGCGTCCGTTGCTGCCAGTGCCGTCGGTGGCCGGTACCACGGCTTCGACCCGCTGCTGCCAGAACAGTCCGTCGGGTAGCTGTTGGCTGGCCTTTAGGCGGCCTGGATAGGCTTCCTGCGTGGGCCGCACGGCGCCCGAGGTCGCGCAGCCGAGCGTCAGCACCAGCACCGGCAAAAGCGTCGCAAGAGCGCGCGGGGTCATCCAGCGACCTCCCTTGCTCCGGCGTCGTCGTCGCTCGCCAGGCCGACCACGGCGGCCACCACCGGCGTCAGCAACAGCGCAAGCAGGACGCCGATGCCCACGGTCGCGCCCAGGGCCGACAGCGCCGGTACCTGGGAAACCGCGAGCAGCCCAAAGGAGCAGGCGGTCGAAAGACAGGCGATGGCGACGCTGGTCAGTCCGCTGCTCGAGTGGCCGGCGCGGCTTTCCACGACGAAGACGCCGTAGTCGACGCCGATGCTCAGCACCAGCAAGAGGGCGACCGCGTGGAAGAGCGTGAGCACCTGACCGGCGGCCGCGACCAGCGCCAGTGTCGCCGCCGCCGCGATCAGCGCGGGCGCGAAGCTGACCAGGCATGGCGCGAGCTTCCTGTAGCGCAGCGCCAGCATCAGGAGCACCGCGAGCAGGCCCAGGCCCACCAGCTGCCAGGTGCCCTGCTGGTAGCGCTGGAAGAGGTCACCGGTCAGCGCGCGCTGGTCGAAGTAGAGGGCGCCTTCGATGGACTCGAGGCGCGTCCGCAGGGCCTCGGGAGCCCGCACGTCGCGCAGGAAGGTGAGGATCGCCGCTTCGCCTTCGAGGTCGAGGAAGAAGCTAGAGGTCATGCTGGCGATGGCCGAGTCTTGCAGGTCCTTGCGGCGCAGTGGCTCGAAGGGAGCCGATAGCGCCTCGCCCAGGGCCGCAAAGCGCGCAGCGTCGAAGCCGACGGCGTCCAGCGCGCGCTGCACCCGTCCCAGGGCGTCGTCCACCTGGCGCAGGGCCTCGAAGTTTCTTCGCTGCAGCGTCTCCGACCAGAGGTGGGAGTGCAGGCTGGTGAAGCTTCCCAACTCTCCGTTTGCGCGTGCCGCCGTCAGGGCCTGGGCCACCCGGTCGTTTCGCTCGAGGGCTTCTTCTAGCGCTGGAGCGCGCACCACCACCAGGCGGCCGGCCTCGGCGGCGTCGACCCGCTTGCGCACGCGGGCATCTTCGGCGGCGAGCGCAGGCGACGGAGGAGCCCACTGGGCCACGTCGGTGGACCAACGCACGGTCAACAGTCCCGTCGCGGTCAAAAGCAGCGCCGCGCCCAGCAGCCCGCGCAGGCTCGAGCGTCGCGCGTGCAGCGCTTGGAGCGTGGGCGCGGCGCGGACCGACAGCGCGCGCACCAGCCGTCCCTGGGGTAGCTGCGCGGGTGTCAGCGCCGGTAGCACAAAGCGCGAGATCAGCAGCGCGGCCAACACGCCCGCGATGCCGAAGACGGCCAGCTCCCGGGCGCCGGGCAGCTCGGTCAAGCCCAGGCCCATCAGGCCCGCCACCGTCGTCAGCGCCCCCAGCCACAGCGCAGACCACACCTCGGCCATCGAGCGCCACGGGTCGCGTGCGCCTGGGCTGGCTGCGTGGTGGTTGAAGAAGTGCAGCGGGTAGTCCACGCAGACACCGATCAGCGCGGCGCCGAAGGCCAGCGTGACGCCGTGGATCTCGCCGTAGAGGGCGAGGCTCGCAGCGCTGGCGGTCAGCAGGGCGCTGCCGATGACCAGCGCCGTCAACGCGACCACGCGCAGGGAATGGAACGCCAGAAGCAAAAGCAAGAGCACGGCGACGGTCGACAGCATCGAGACCCGGCGGGTGTCGCTGCGAATCGAGTGCTCGATCTCGAGGGCAAAGCGCCCGACGCCGGTATGCTCGAGCGATAGCCCCGCCGCCTGCTTCGGATCGAGCTTCGTGCGCACCTCGGCAAAGCCCCGCTCGATGGCCCGCTGTAGCTTTGTCTGTGCCGTACCGTCGAAGGCCGAGGGCTGTGTGGCCACGAAGAGCACGGCCCAGGCCCCGTCGCGCGAGAAGAACTGCCCGTCGCGAAGCTCCGGTCCGCCGGCGGCGGCCTTGCGCAGCGCTTCGAGGCGCGCCGGAAAGAGCAGCAGCGGATCGGCCTCGGCGATCATGCGCACCATGGAGCCGGCGGGTGAACCCAGCTGCCGCTTCAGCTCGCGCGCGGCCTCGGTCAGCGCCGGGGCAGAAAAACGCTCAGGGTAGGCACGCTCCGGAGCACTTGACAGAAAGTTGAAGCGGCGCGGGAAGTACAGTTCGTAGAAAGCCCGCGTCGTCTCCTCGCCGACGCCGCGGTCGACCCGCAGCACCCCGGGGTGGCGCTCCAGTTCGGAGGCCAGCAGGCTCGCCGCTCGCCTCAAGCTCGCTTCGGGAGCGCCGCCCAGCGTCAGGATTCGGGTGCGCGCCAGGGGGCCGTCCGAGAGCCCGCCAATGATCGGGCCCAGGCTTCGTTCGGTGTCGCCCGGGAGGTACTGGGCGATGGAGGTGGTCAGTCTAAAGTGCGTCAGGCAATAGCCGGCGGCGACTGCCAGCAGCAGCGCGGCCACGGCGACGCCAGCGACTCTCGGGCCCGCTCGTTGCCGCCTGCCGAACTCGGCCTCTCGCTCCTTGCCCGCCATCGTTTTCGCGATCCGCCGCTGGCGGCGACCCTAGCGCGAGGTGCCCGGTAATTTCGACAGTCGTTTGCGGTCGGCCGCGCCGAAGCGCACGCCGATATCGACCTTCGAGAAGAAGAGGGTGCTGCTGTCGCCGCTGGCTTCCACCCAGCGCAGGCGCTCGACGATCAGATCCTTGCCCTCGAAGGCAAGCTGCGTCAGGAACTTGCGCAGGTGAGGGTCGCGCGGCTTCAGCGTCAGCCGCCAGCCGCCCCCGTCGCGTAGCTCGAACTTCGCCTCGTAGTGCCGTTCGAGCTTTTCGCGGTCTCCGGCCAGCACGCTGCGCACCCCCAGCATCAGTTGCTGCAGGGGGCTGCCGGCGCCCGCGTCGACGCTGCGTTCGCCGCCCGTGTCGACCACGCGCAGGGCGCGCTCGTCGATGATCACCACCGAGGGGTCGGGCTCGCGGGTGCTGCGGATGAAGACCGCCGGCGGTAGAAAGTAGATCTCGCCGCTCGATGTCAGCGGCTGTTTCAGGAGCGTGATGCGCTTTTCCTCCCGGTAGTGTGCCGACAGCCCCGGCAGTCCGCGCAGGCCCGCGAGCAGCCCGTCCAGGCTGTGCACCTTTGCCGGGTTTTCGTTGGCCCGGGCGCCGGCGGTCAGTGCCAGGGCCACACCGAGCGCGCAAAGCCACGGGGTTGGGCCCGAGCCCGCCAGCAGGGGGGCGCGATGTCGGGCGCTGCTCATGCCCAGTCGACCTCGCCGATGGGCAGCGCGTCGCGCCGATAGAGCTCGAGCACGGCGGCGATGTCCACGTCCATCGCTCGATCGCGCTCGACGAAGGGCACACGCGCGCGCACGGCTGCATGCAGAGCGCGCGAGCGGCCGTGGCAGACCTCCAGCTGACGGAGCTCGGCCGCCTGGCACAGGGCCAGCAAGTGGATGGCAGCGGCGGTCTCGGTCAGCTCGATGATGCGCAGGCAGTCGCGGGCCGCGATGGTGCCCATGCTGACCTTGTCCTGGTTGTGGTTTTCGGTGCTGCGGCTGAAGACGCTGGCCGGCATGGTGAGTTTCAGCGCCTCGGCGGCCAGCGCCGAGGTGGTGATCTGGGCGGCCTTGAAGCCGAAGTTCACCCGCGCTTCGGCTCCGCGCGCGCCGCAGAGGTTGGCCGGCAAGCCCCCGTTGGTGGCCGGATTGCACAAAAGGGCCAGCTGTCGGTCGATCAGGTCGGCCAGGTTGGCGACGGTGTTTTTCAGGCCGTCCATGGCGAAGCAGAGATGGCCGCCGTAGAAGTTTCCGCCGTTGTAAATGGCGCCGCGCTCGGGGTCGACGATGGGATTGTCGTTGACGCCGTTGATCTCGGCCTCGATGAACTGGCGGCATAGGGGCAAGAAATCCATCAGCACGCCGATGACGTGGGGCGCGCAACGGATCGAGTAGCGATCCTGCAGCCGTCCGGGCTCGGGGGCGCCGCCGCCCTCGTATTCCAGGTCCTCACGGATCCAGCGGGCGCAGGCGCGCTGGCCGGGGTGGGGCTTGAGCTCGAAGATGCGGTCGTCGAAGTGCCCCGGCTGTCCTCGTAGTACCTCGCTCGCCATGGCCGTCAGCGAAGAGCTTAGACGCGCAAGGCGCCGGCTCGATTCAAAGGCCAGGCAGCTGAGCCCGCCCATCACGCTGGTGCCGTTCATCAGCGCCAGGCTTTCCTTGGGCAAGAGCGAAAGCGGCCTCAGGCCGGCCTGCGAAAGGGCCTGCCCGGCGTCCATGGTGCGGCCGCCCACGCGGGCCTTTCGCTCGCCGGCGATGCAGGCGGCGACGTAGGACAGGGGCGTCAAATCGCCGCTGGCGCCCACCGAGCCCTCGGCCGGGATGCAGGGGGCGATGTCGTGCACGAGCAGGTCGCAAAGCGCCTCAAGCACCTCGGGCCGAACCGCCGAGTAGCCGCGCCCGAGCGACAACAGGCGCGCGGCCACCGTGGCCAGGCTCTGCTCATCTGTGAGCAGGGCGCCGGTGCCCACGCCATGGAAGCGCATCAGGTTGTGGGGTAGCTGCTCTACCAGGTCGGGCGAGACCCGCACTTCCACCGAGTCGCCCACGCCCGTGGTCACGCCGTAGATGGCCTCGTCCCGTGTAACTGCACGTTGCAAGAGAGCACGGCCGGACTCGATGCGTGCGCGCAACTCCGGGTTTCGACCGAGTCGGGCACGGCGCTGGCCGCGCGCAAGCAGAAGCAGCTCTTCGATCGACAGCGGTCCTGCGCCGACGTTCAGCGCGGGCCTTTCGGACTCAGTCACCGGGACTCCAGAAATCGTAGAAGTTGAACCAGTTGTCGGGCGCCAGACGACAATAGTGTTCCAGCCTGTCGGCGAAGCGTTGGGCGTAGTCGGCGAGCGCCCGGTCGCGGTCCTTGCGCGGCAGCGATATCTCGCTGGCGAAGGGCTCGCAATAGAGCTCGTAGCGATTGGGTGCTGTGTAGAGACCGAAGGTGAGGTAGATGGGGCAGCGCAGGGTCGCGGCCAGGGCGTAGGGACCCACCGGAAGCTTGGCCGGGGCGCCCAGGAATTGCACTTCGGCCGAGCGCCCTTCCATCACGCGATCGCCGAGGATGGCCACCATTTCGCCGCGCTCGATGCAGTCGCGCAGGCGTAGAGCGAAGGCGATGTCGCCGGGGCGCGCCTCGATCAAGCGCGCGTGCACGCCCGGTCCGAGCTTCTCCAAAAGGGAGTTGATGCGCTGGGCATTGCGAAAGTAGCCGACGACGTTGATACGCAGTCCTTCGCGATCACCCCGGGCGTGCATGGCCTCGAAGCTGCCGAGGTGGGCGCCGAGCAGGATGGCGCCACGGCCCTTCTGATGCAGCTGGCGCAGGTGCTCGGAGCCGTGGGTGCGCACCTCGAAGTGACGATACTGCCCGCGGATGAAGAAGATGCGGTCGACGACGCACTGGGCGAAGTGGCTCAGGTGCCGAAAGAAGCGTCCGAAGCTGTGATCCTGGCCGAGGTGCGCGTAGTACTGCTGCGAGTACTGCCGCGCGCGCCGTGCGAAAAGGGCATAGTAGAAAACCACCAATCGAAGCACCAGGCGCAAGGGCGCACGCCCCAGCAGTGTGGCGATACCCAGCAAGATGCGCAGCCCCAGCACCGAGCCCGCCTCCCGGGCTTCGAGCCAGCCACTGGGCGCCTGGGCTTGGCCGCCGTGGGCGCTCATGGCGCCTCGTGGGGTAGGGCGGGTAAACCGCTGGTTACCAGACGAAACGGCGCTTCACAGACCAGGCGCGTGTGGGCCCAGCTGATGCGCACGTTGTCGCGCAGCATCTGAAAGTGGGAGACGCCGCCCTCATCGGCGCCCACGTAGCGCACCGACGTCGAGAGCGTCTGCAGTGGCACGCCGTTCCAGGCCATGCGTACGATCACCTCGGGGTCGAAGTCCATGCGGTTGCCGCGGGCGTTTGCAGCGATGGCCGCTTCGATGGGGTAGAGCCGATAGCCGCAGAGGGGATCGACGCGCAGCCGGCCGAAGCTCTCCACCCAGACCCAAAAAATTGAGATCTTGCGTCCCAGGAGGCGCCCGCGAGGCGCGTCGGCACCGAAGATCGGCTGGCCCAGGATGGCCGCAGCGGGCGTGCGCGCGCCGAGTTCCAGAAAGCGCGGCGCGTCGTTCAGGTCGTGCTGTCCGTCGGCGTCGACCTGCAGGGCGTGGCTGTAGCCCAGTTCGCTGCAGTAGCGCAGGCCGTCCTTGACCGCTGCGCCCTTGCCGCCGTTGTGGGCCCGTCGCAGCACGCGGGCGAGCCCCGCGTCAGCGAGCGCTCGCAGCGCCTCTTGGGTCTCGCTGCCGCTGCCGTCGTCGACCACGACCACCTGGGGCAAGAGTGCGTGGGCCCGCTCGACCACCGCGGCGATGGTCGCCGGATTGTCGTAGGTGGGGATCAGGATGCAGGGCCGAAAGTCGCTCACGGCGCATCCCCGGCGCTGAAGATCAGGGCTCCCGATGCGCAGAGCGTGTCGTCTGCGTGAATCGCAAAGCGCACGCGCGAGGTCTGGGCATCGCGTTCGAGCGACACGCGCGGTCGCGCTCCGGGGACCAGGGGGTGCCTGAACTTCAGCTGCTGCACCGTACGCAGGCGCCCGAGCTGGGGCCACAGGCGCTTGGCCTGGGCCAGCACCAGCTGCTCGACCTGGACCACGCCGGGTAGAAGCGGGTGTCCGTCGAAGTGCCCGCGGAAGTAGACCAGCTCGGGCATCAACTGAAAGTCGAGTTCGGCCACGTCGAGCGCGCCCTGCCTTCGTTGCTCGACGCGCTCGGGGCGCAGCTGGCGATCGACGGGGGCATCGGGCGCTTCACTCCCAAAGAGGGTTCGCAGCCGCGCGCCGCTGAGCTTGCCCGTGGCCTCGCGGGGCAGGCTTTCCACGATGCGAAATCGGCGCGGCAGGACCACCGGATCGAAAAAGCGCTGAAGCTCGCTGCGCAGCTTGACCACCGTGAGTTCCGGAGCGGCCACCGCCATCCAGATCTCGTGCTGCCGGGGCCCGTCGACCTTCACCGCAAGGGCGGCGGCGTCCTGCACACCCGGCAGTGCCCGCGTGTGCTCTTCGAGTTCGTTGAGGCTCACGCGCGTGCCGCCGATCTTGAGCACGTCGTCGCTGCGACCGCGGTGGCGGAAGCGGCCGCCGGGTAGCAGCTCGATGCGGTCGGCGGTGCGGTAGGGCGTCGCGATGCCACGCGCGAGCAGCGGCGAGTGCAGTAGCAGCTCGTCGTCCTCCGAGGCTTCCACGCGCAGGCCCGGGAAGGGCTGCCAGGGCTCGCCGAAGGCGCGACGGCTGCCGATGCCGCCGGTCTCGGTGGAACCGAAGATCTCGATGACCTGCAGTTTGAGCGCCTGCGTCAGGGCATCCCAGCTGCCCTGGGGCAGTGGCCCCGCCGACGAGATCACGTGCTCTAGGGAGGGGCAGTCGAGGCTTTGCAGCCCCTGCAGACTCTGCAAGTGGGCTGGCACGCCCACCAGGGTGTCGGCGCCGTGATTGCGAACCGCCTGCAAGATGGCGTCGCGATGCAGTGGAGTCTCGCGCACAAAGGCTGCACCTGTGCGCAGGGGCAAAAGCACGCTGAAGAGCAGCCCGTAGATGTGGCGCGGCGGCGCCGTGGCCACCAGCGTGCGCGGCAGCCGCCCCTCGAGCACGCGCTCGAGCAACTCGACCTCACCCAGCAGTTGATGGGCGTGCTTGTCGATGGCGCTGGGGCTGCCGGTGCTGCCCGAGGTAAAGAGCCGGGCGACCACGCCTTCGAGGCCCAGGGCTGGCAGCGTCGGGGCTGAGGCCTGGCCCTCGAAGTCGCGCAGGTCGAGGCTACCGCCGGCGCCGTCGTGCACCCAGGCCACCACCGCCGCCTCGCGCGCGATGGCTTGCAGCACCTCTGGGCGGTGACTGGGCGGCAGAACCAGCGTGGCGCCCCGGGCCCACACCGCAAGCAGACCCACCGCAAAATGATAGCGGTCGTCGGCGGCTAGCAGCACCGTCGCGCCCGGGCCGGCGGCGGCGGGCAGGGCCGCGGTAGCGGCGGCTACGTCCGCCGCCAGCTGACCGCAGCTGCGCCCACCGCCGCGACCCACCGCGATCACGGTGGTCGCATCGTGCTGTGGCAGGGCGAAGCTCGAACTCATCGGCAGTCGGCCGGCGGGGCCTGGGGCAAGAGCGCGCGCAGCACGCGGTCGAGGGGATGTTCCGCGAAGCGCCCGAAGCGGTACTTGCGGTAGATGTACTCGCCAGCGCCGAGCGCGCCCATCAGCACGTAGGCCACGGCGCCCACGTAAAGGGCCCAGTACTCGAGCGGCGCGATCGCGGCGAGGGCCGCGCAGGTGCTGCCGTTGGCTACGAAGAAGAGGCTCCAGACCAGCGTCACGCGGCGACAGTAGCGGACTTCGGCGGCGCTGAGGTCGTCGACCTGCAGCCGCGCGTAGCGCTCCACCAGGGGCAGCTCGCCGCGCAGCGAGCCGCCGAAGCCCAAAAACAGCACCAGGTTGATCAACACCGGCAACGCCAAGAGAAAGCGTTTGTCGTCGAAGAAGAGCGTCAGCATCACCAGGGTCAGCACCGACAGCGGCGTGGCCACTAGCTGCAGACTGGGCTGCTGCCGGTTTCGGGCCAGCTGCAAAAGGCCGCCGACGAGGGCCATTCCCAGCAGCAGCCAGGCCACCCTGGCGGTGCCCAGGCGCGTCAGGCCGAAGTACACCAGCGCGGGATAGGCGACGATAAATAGCAGAGCGACAGCTCCAAGAAGCACGCGCACGGCTGCACCTCAGTGGCTGTCGCCGGGCAGTTCGGCGCTGCTGCGGGACAGCTCGCTTTCGACCAGTGCGACCACGTCCTCGACGGTGGCCACGCTCTTGAGCGCCTCCTCGCCCACGCGCCGGCCGGTCAGCTCCTGCAGCTTCACCGAAAGCTCGATGGCGTCGATGCTGTCCAGCCCCAGATCCTCGACCAGATGGGCTTCCGGACGCACGTCGTCCGGCTCGAGTTCGAACAGCTCCACCATCTGGCTGCGCAGCTGGGAAAAGATCTGTTCGCGGTCCATCAGGGCGCCGTGTTCTGTGCTTGTTGCTGGGCCTGAATGTACTGGGCCAGGCTGCGCACACTGGAGAAGATGGCGCGGTTTTCGTCGTCGTCCGCGCTGAAGCTCACACCGTAGGCTTTCTCGATGGCCATCGCCAGCTCCAGGGCATCGATCGAGTCCAGGCCCAGGCCTTCGACGAAGAGCGGCTCGGTTGATTCGATCTCCTCCGGGTTGACGTCCTCGAGGACCAGCGCTTCCACGATCAGCGCCTTGAGTTTGGCTTCGAACTGCTCCATGGCCTTCCTTTGGCGTGACTACCATTGCCCGCGGGCTCTCGCCTGGGAGCACAGGGGGCGACCGTGGGCCAGGAGTGTGGCAAATGCCGACTGCCCTGGGCGGAACATCCCGCCTGCCGCGGCGATTCGCGGCCCCTGGATGCGCCCGCACCGGCTGGCGCGCGACCCTGTGGTCCGGCAATAGGTACAATAGGCGACGATGGCACCGCAACCGTCGCAAGTCGACGAAAAAATTCAGTGACAGAGGAATTGGCCACACCGTTGGAAGCCGTGCCGAGTCGCCCCGGGCTGCGGCAGCTGGGGCGCATTGCGCTTGCCGCGGGGGCATTCGTCGGATTTGGGCTGGGTGGCGCGCTGCTGTCCTGGGTGGTGCTGCCGTTGGCCTCGCTGGACCCCGACCGCCGCCGCCGCCGCAGGCGCTGCCAGCGCCTGGTCGGCGCCAGCTTTCGCTTCTTTCACGCCTACATGCGGGGCGCAGGGCTGCTCGACTTCGACCCGCGCCAGTTGCGCGAGCCGCTGCCGGGCGAGGCGGTGGTGGTGGTCAGCAATCACCCCACACTGGTCGACGTGACCGCGATGATCGCCGCCTACGGTGAGCTCTGCGTCGTGGCCAAGCGCTCCATGTTTTACAACCCGCTGGTCGGCCCCCTGCTGCGACTCTGTGGACACGTGCCCAGCGGCGCCGACGGCCTGGGCGCGCCCAGCGTCGTGCTCGCCCAGGTGCGCGAGCGGTTGCGCGAGGGCCACAAAGTGCTGATGTTCCCCGAGGGCACACGCTCGCCGCCGGAGGGGCTGGGGCGTTTTCGCGGCGGTCCCTTCCACGTGGCCATCGAGTGCGCCGTCGCTGTCGTGCCCCACGCCATCACCGCCTCGCCGCGCGGCCTGATGAAGGGGCAGGCCTGGTACGCGATCCCGACCACCAGCATCCGGCTGCGCATCGAGCAGCTGCCGGCGCTATCGGCCGGCGACTTCGAGGGGCCGCGCGAGTTGCGACGCGCCGTGCACGAGCGCATCAGCGCAGCACTGTAGATCCGCGCTTTTGGCGCCCGCGGCGGACGAGCCGTGGGGTGGCGATCAAAAGCCAGATCGAAAGCCAGTAGGCGAAGCTGCCAGCGGCGCGCCTAGACCAGCTCTTCGACCGGCCCCGCCAGGGCGGGCATGGGAAGCCACCAGCACAGCGAGAGGGAGGCGACGCTCAGCTCGAAGCATATGGCCATACGGGGGCGCGGCTTGCTGGACAAGGGGCGGGCGCGATGGGCCATTGCCGAATCGGGGTCGCGCCCTTAGCCTCCTCCGATGGCCACCGCCGCCAAGGGCGCGTCGCGGGATCGGGCCGTGCGCGCGATCGTCTTTTCCGCACGGCTTTTCGAGTACGAGTGCCGTCAGCTCGGAGTGAGCATGGCCCAGTACCGGATGCTCCTGTACCTGCGCCACGGCCCCAGGCGCGCTGGCGAGCTGGCCCAGCAGGCAGCCATCACGCGGCCGTCTCTGAGCACTCTGATCGCCGCACTCGAGCAGATGGGGCTGGTGCAGCGCAGTGGCGTGGACGCCGATCGGCGCGGGGTGCGCCTGGAGCTCACGCGCAAGGGGCTTTCCGAGATCGGCCGCGTGGAAAAGCGCTTCGGCGAGGTCTTTGACGACGCCAGCGTCGACTGCGACCGGCCGCGCCTGGTGGCCGCCCTCGAGGAGCTGGCCGCAGTGCTGGGCGATCAGATCGAGGCGCGGGTGCGCCCCGAGGAATGACGCCGGGTCCTAGTCACCTGTGTCGGTAGTTCTGGGCAAAACTCGACGGCCCTCGACGGCCCTCGCCGCGTCGACCGCCCGTCGGGCTATCTCCTCGAATATACTCTGTATGTCCTTCGTCGATTCGCCACGCCGAGGGCCGCCGATTGCTCGCCGAGTTTGACCCAGAACTACCGACACAGTCGTGCTACGCGTGCTGCAAGAGCGGGAGGATTTCCTTGGAGATGCTCTCGAGGGAGGCGCGTGCCACCTCGCGCGGGGTGTCGGCCGAGGCCGAGACCAGGTAGAGGAAGTCCAGGCCGAGCGCTGCGAGTTTTTCGAAGCGCGGGCGCAGGTCGCCGACGGGTCCGGCCAGCGCGAACCAGTCGATGAACTCGTCTTCCATGGCGCGCGCGTGCTCGGAGGAGCGGCGCGTATGCTCGGCCATGTCGTAGTGCTCACGCAGGAAGCGGGCGGCTTTTTGCAGCGGTCCGGGAAGCTCGGCGATGGGGCTGCCCTTGAAAGAGGAAAAGCGCGCGAAGGTGGCGGCAGTGCCGCGCACGGCGTCGCGCGCCACGCTCGCGTCCCCGTGGGCCAGGGTGTTGACGAATGCGCCGATACGCAGCTCGCCAGCGGGACGTCCGGCGGCCTCGGCCGCCCTGCGTGCCCGCGCGATGGCCGCGGCCAGGTGGTCGGGGTCTGCCCCCACCGCCAGCATCACCGCGTCGGCCCGCTGGGCGGCCAGTTCGATGACTTTGGGGCCGGTGGCGGCGATTTGAACTGGTAGTTTGGGCTGTTTCGCCGCGCGGAACCACTCCAGGCGGCTCTCGAAGCCGTCGCGGTCGACCGCCTCGCCGCGCAGGTATCCCTGCAGCTCGTCGATGTAGCGGCGGAAGTCGGCCAGCGGGTAGAGGTCCTTGCCGATGCGCTGGACGGCGGAGTCGCCGCGCCCGATGCCCAGCACGGCGCGGCCGCCACTTTCGGCGTGCACCGAAAGGGCCGAGCTTGCCAGTAGCGCCGAGTCGCGCGTCACAGGATTGCTGACGCCGGTGCCAAGTTTGAGCGTGGTGGTGGCGGCGGCGGCCAACATCAGCTGGCTGAAGACCTCGGGCGCCAGGTTTTGGCTGTCGGTCAGCATCAGCGTCGAAAAGCCCATGCGCTCGACCATCGCCGCCAGCCGCGCAGTGCGCCCCGGCCACGGTGCCATGATTACGCCTGTTTCCATCGCTTCGGCTCCCTTCTGCAGCGCACCGAACCCTGCCTTGACCCACATAGCAGGAGTAGTTAGTCTCTTCAAACTACATTGAAGGCAGGCCAAAGCATGAGCCAATACGACCTGGTAGTGCGTGGGGGCAGCGTCCTCGACGGCAGCGGTGAAGCGGTCCGTGAAGCCGACGTGGCGATTGTCGCAGGCCGTGTGGTGGAGGTGGGGCGCGTCGAGGGGCGCGGCCATCGCGAGCTGGACGCCCGCGGTCTGCTCGTAACCCCGGGTTTTGTCGACGTGCACACCCATTACGACGGCCAGGCCACCTGGGACGGCCGGCTGTGGCCCTCGAGCTGGCATGGCGTGACCACGGCGGTGATGGGCAACTGCGGGGTAGGCTTTGCCCCCTGCCGGCCCGAGGACCGCGAGCTGTTGATCCGGCTGATGGAGGGCGTCGAGGACATCCCCAACGCCGTGCTCAACGAGGGGCTCGACTGGCGCTGGCAGAGCTTCCCCGAGTTTCTGGACGCCCTGGCCCAGCGCCCCCACGACATCGACTTCGCTACCCAGGTGCCCCATGCGGCCCTGCGCGTCTTCGCCATGGGCGAACGCGGCGCCAACCGCGAGCCGGCCAGCGCCGACGAGATCGCGACCATGGCCGAGCTGGCCGCCGAGGGCGTGCGCGCCGGGGCGCTCGGCTTTTCCACCTCGCGCACCCTCAACCACCGCACCAGCGACGGCCAGCCGACGCCAACGTTGACCGCGGGTGAAGACGAGCTGCTCGGCATCGCCATGGGCCTTTCGGGCGCTGGCGCCGGTGTCTTACAGGTAGTCAGCGACTTCAAGGATCCCGTGGCCGAGATGCAGATGCTCCGGCGCATCGTGGAGCGCTCGGGGCGGCCGCTGTCGATCTCGCTGGTGCAAAACGAGCGGCGTCCGGAGGGCTGGCGCTACCTGCTGTCGCAGATCGAGGAGGCGGCGAGCGCGTCGCTGCCGATCAAGGCCCAGGTCTGCGGGCGCGCTGTGGGTATCGTGCTGGGACTGGACGCGACGCTCAATCCCTTCTCGGGGCATCCGGCGTTTCGGTCGCTGCAGGCACTGCCCCTGAGTGAACGCGTGGCGCGGCTGCGCGAGCCGGGGCTGCGGGCCGAGCTGTGCGACACCGAGGCTGCCAAGAAGCGCGGTTTCGCGGGTGCCGTGCTGCAGAACTTCGACAAGATGTTCATGCTCGGCGACCGGCCCGACTACGAACCGTCGCTCGAGGAGAGCGTGCAGGCGCACGCCTCGGCCCGCGGTGTGAGCGCGGCCGAAGTGGCGCTCGACGCCATGCTCGAACACGACGGGCGCGGGCTGCTCTATGTACCGTTCCTGAACTACGCCGACGGAAGCCTGGAGCCCTCGCTCGAGATGATGCGCCATCAGGACACCATCTTGGGCCTGGGCGACGGCGGCGCTCACGTGGGCATGATCTGCGACGGCAGCTTTCCAACCTACATGCTCACCCACTGGACCCGCGATCGCAGCCGCGGGGAAAAGCTGTCGCTGCCCTGGGTGATCAAGGCCCAGTGTGCCGACACCGCTGCCGCCATGGGCCTCTTCGACCGCGGGCTCTTGCGCCCTGGTTACAAGGCGGACCTGAACCTGATCGACTACGAGCGTCTGCAGCTGCACGCCCCAGAGGTGGTGCACGACCTGCCGGCCGGCGGCAAGCGCCTGCTGCAGCGGGCCGAGGGCTACGTCGCCACCGTGGTCAGCGGCGAGGTGGTCTACGAAAACGGAGAGGCCACCGGGGTCCTGCCGGGTCAGCTGATTCGCGGCGCCCAATCGGCGCCGGTTTGACGTTCCATTAAGTTCTTGGTCTTCCCAAGGAGAGTGAACATGCACGCACCGCGCGTACTCGAAGCAAGCGCCCAGTGGTACCACGACGAAGTGGCCGACCCCTCGGTTTACATCGAAGAGTTCGACGCCAGCGAACTCGAGGAAATCGACGTCGCGCTTGCAAACGTGCGCGGTCGCATCGACGACCTCTTGAACGTCAGCAAGGCTGACTTCCAGCTTGCGGGCCTTGCCGAGCGCCTGGGGCACATCGAGCGTGAACTCATCGACGGCCGCGGCTTCGTGGTGCTGCGCGGCCTGCCCCGGGATCGCTACGACAACGACGAAATGTGCCTGATCTACTGGGGCATCGGCATGCACCTGGGCAAGCCATGGGCCCAGAACAAGCGTGGCCACATGCTCGGCGATGTCACCGATCAGGGCAAACCCGCGAGCGATCCCACCTCACGCGGCAACGAAGTGGGCTCCATCGCGCTGCCCTACCACTCTGACGGTTCAGACCTGGTGGGGCTTTTGTGTTTGCAGGACGGCGTCGAGGGTGGACGTTCCACGGTTTGCAACGCCCTGGCCATCCACAATGATTTGCTCCAGGAAGCCCCCGAGCTGGTCGCCGAACTTTACGAGCCCCAGCCCCACGACTTCCGCGGCGAGCATCGCAAGGGCGGCAAGCCCTACTACATGGTGCCGGTCTTCACCGAGTCGGCTGACCGACTCTTCGTGCGCTACATCCGCCCGTATATCCTGGCCTCCCAGCGTCATCCCGAGGCCCCGCGCATTACAGAGACCGCCGAGCGCGCCATGCAGCGCATCGACGCCATGACCCAGGAGCCTCGCTACCAGGTCATGATGGACTTCCGCCCCGGCGACATGCAGTTCATCAACAACTACCACGTGCTGCACGGCCGCACGGCCTACCGCGACGACCCGAGCAAGGGTCGCGTGCGTCACCTCAAACGCCTGTGGCTCGAAACCGAAGGGCTCGAGCAGCGCCCGCCGCACTTCCAAAACAACAGCCGCAGCCACTGGGAACAGGCGCGCTCGGTCAGCCGCCTGGACAGGCCAGGGTGAGGTGTGCTCGGGGGGCCCGGCCTCGCCTTTCGCTCCGCGGCCAGCTCCGTGCAATCTCGCCATCGGCGTCGAAATCGAAGCCCACCGACCCCGTGAAATCCGAGTTGTCGGGGACCGGGACGCGCCAAAGCTCGCTTCCGTCGCTGTCGAAGAGCGTGTATTCCGTGATTCGCTGAACGCCGATCTCCGGCTCACCATCACCGTCGAAGTCTGCGACCACGGGTGGGCCTCCGTCGAAGGTCCCGCCGTCGCGGTGGGGGGGGGGGACCACAGCTCCGTGCCGTCCTCGGCATGCAGGACTCGCACCGAAGGGGGAAAATATTCTTTCCCGGTGCCTTAGCACTACTGTGTCAGGGTAGCGGCGCTACGGTAGCTCGTAGATCGCAAGCGTTCCATCGGAGTCGGTCCGCGCGCGAGCTGGGCGTCGACTTCGTAGCCCTGGCTTGCGAGAGCCGCTCGATCATACCCCGTTGCCGCACAAGTGCGGTTTGCTGCCGTGAAGGCATGAGTCCGGTCGGCAGTGAAACACCGCCCCGGGGAAGAACCGGGACGACGGGTTTGTCTTCGAGCGTCTGCGCGATCGCACTCCACCGTCACGCGCCAAAGGGGATGCCGGTTCCTTCGCGGAGCAGGCCCCTCACCTCCCCGGCGTGACGGTGGCCCGCAGCAGCTCTTCGTCCAGGGTTTGATCGTTTTCGTCGAGGCAACTGATGTCCCGCTGGCCTCGCACGCGCACGTCGCCGCCGAGTTGCTGGGCATCCAGGTCGACGACCAGGTTGACGGTCAGTGAGAGTCGTGACAGTGCGCTGGCGGCAGCGGCTTCCCTTTCGGCTGCGGCCGCTTTGGCCCCGCCCAGGCTCGCCAGCTCCTCAACGGGCGCCGACGCCCGCACCGTCAGCATGGCCACGCGATGGCCGATGGCTTCGGGGGGCACGGCGGTTGGCTTCGCGACCCTGACGAAGCCGTCGTACTGGCCCGAGAGGCTGTCGTCGTCGCCTGTGGCCCTGAGCCGCACGCCGTAGCCGAGCCGGTCGTCGCCCTCGTACGCGTCGGACCAGAAGCAAGCCTGCGAATTGACCTCGACGCTCGCCGTTAGCGCCGAGCTGCTCCCGTCGTTCCAGGAAAGCGTCAGCGATGGAAGCCCGTCGAACAATCCACGCCAGGCGTCCGCACTCTGTCCGAGTACCACCACGTTGCCGCCGATCTCGAGGTTCGAGGTCAGCTCCCACCAGCTGGGCGCCGCCCTGCAGCCGGCGTCGGCGGGCCACTCGGCGACGAGCGCGACGGGCGCGCCGAGGGGGCGCTGGGCCTGCAGCAGGTCGGCACCGCTGGATGTATGCGCAGACAGCCGCCCGTAGCTGCCCTGCGGTGTGAATACCGCCTGCACCAAGAACCCGATGAACTCGGCGTCGGCCCAGGCGGCGTTGCCGCCATTGATCTCGAAGCTGGGCTCGAAGCTCAGCGTGCCGCCCAGCGCCGCCGCGTCGAACGCCCCGACCAGCTCCACCGACTCGCCCCGCCCGGAGCGCAGCAGCGCAGGGAACGACTCCGCGAGCGTCCCGTCGTCGGTCGCGAGTTCCGCAACGACCTCGAGTTCCATGCGCGGCAGATCCGCCGCTACGGCAATGCCTGGCGGCCGGTCGATATTCTGGCGCTCGATGTCCGTCGCGATCCCCAGGCCGCCGCCCGTGCGCGCGGCTTCTGGAGCCGCGTGGCCGCCGAGCGCGCCGAAGCGGGCCACCGCGGCACCGTCTACACGGTCAGCGGCGTCTCCGCCGCCGACCTCGAGCGCCTGCGCGAGCTGCAGAAGGCCTACTTCGCCGAAGTCCGCGCCATCATCGGGAGGTCGCAGTCGGTCGAACGCGTGGTGCTGACCACGGCGCAGATGATCGACCTGGGCGCAACGGCGCCTGCGGCGGCGCGGCCGACTTCGTAACGGCGCGTCACTCGCCGAATGTTGTGGCCCCAGCGCACTCCTGTATGTTTCGAAGGTGGGCATCGAGCAGGCCAATGAATTTTGGCGTGGGTTCTTCGACATCTCCGCCGGGCGCTGGGGCACACCGGGGACCTTCGTCGTGCCCCACGCCGCGCTGGGTGATTACTCCGGAGTTTGGTTCTTCGTACGGGAGGGGCAGTGCGTGATTTCCGCGCCACCGGGCTGGTGTATGCACTCGGAGCAAATGGCCCGGCGCTCGCAACTCGCTCCAGAGCTGCCGACCGCGGACCGGATCGCCTCGATCTTCGGCTCCAGCGCTACGGTGACGGTGGGTCCGGCGTGGCACGGATTTCTCTCCGGAAGCGTTCGGGCGGTCGATGGGTTCTGTCGCGGCGTGGCTTCCGACAGCCCAGGCGTTGCCGAGTTTCGCGCCGCCTGCACCGCGACCGACTGGGATCACGGTGGGCTCGATTCCGCAGAGCAACCCTGGTCGGCTGCGATGGACTCCTCTCGGATTTCGGCGATCGCGGCGCTACGGAAAAAGCAGCCACAGGTCTTCGACGTGTGCGTGATTGCCCGTCCTGATGTCCGCGGGGGCGGCTTTGCGCAGATGGCCGTCAGCGCGGCGGTTGCGCAGCGGCCTGCCGGTGCACAGGTTTTGTACCAAACGCTATCTTCGAACCGAGCGGCCGTGCGCCTGGCGCAGGCGCTTGGCTTTGAGCGCTACGCTGAACACCTCGCGGTGCGGCTGCGGCACGTGTCGCCGCAGCAAGTAAACGCGTGAGCCCGAAGGACGACGGCGCGGGCGCCGGCGCGGGCGCCGCAGCGAGCCTCAGGCCAAATCTCCCTCGATCCTTCGAAGCTTCGAGCGATCGTTCACCGCGCGCAGGGCCCCGTGGGTAAGCTGCAGCTGACCAGCTCTTCGAGCTTGCCGCTCAGCTCTTCACGTTCTCTGACCTTGCCGACGCCGGCGCAGAACCAAAAGGTCTTGATGTCGCCACTGCCGGCGGTGGTGCCCGCGACGCGCAGGCGCTCGCGTCGTACCTGGAAGCAGTCGTCGAAGGTCCCCGCCGGAACGCTGATGCTCTCGGTCACGCTCATCAATTGATAGCTGTGGCTGCGAACTTCGTCGGAGACGAGGGCGCCGGCGGCGTCGTGCTCGACGCGGTTGTAGTCAAAGGTCATGGAGCCGCCTTGACCCAGGCTGTGCCAGCCTTCGTCGTAGCGGGGAAAGCCGGGGGCGTATTCCATGGCTGCGATCAGGCCCGTGTTGTCCAGCTCCTGCTTGTGAACGCGTAGGGCACGCGGGCCGTCGAGTACCACGACCTGTACCGTGCTGATACCGCTGGGGCCGGGCGTGTCGCTCATTTCGAAGGCTGCACGGCCGCCGAAATCGATGGCGCGTACGCTGACCTCTTCGGTCCATGCGGCGCTGCCGCCGGTGTGGCTGTAGACCCACATCGCGCCGTCGGCCAGCGGGTAGAAGTCGTCGATGGGTGCCGCGCCGGGCGCCGGGGCTCCGGCGGCTCCGGTCGAGGTCTGCGATGTCCCGAGGGCGCCCGGGTTCCGTGGTGCTGAATTGGGGTCCTCTTGCCCACATCCACCGCCACTCAGGAGCGCCGCGTTCGCCAAAAAAACAACCCAAAGTTTGGGGCCTGATCCCACTCGCACCTACCTTCATCAGTCCGAAGACATTAGTGTGACTCGGCTTACATGGCCGGGCGAGGGAGGATTCATGAAGCCGGCACGCGATTTTTGGCGTGCCGGGGGTTCAAGCCGGCGGAATTCCGGCCCGTTCCAGGGCCTGCCGCGTGACGCGCTCGCCGTGCTCGACGAGTTTCGAAAAGGCGTCGCTTTCGGGATCCATCGCATCGGTGGGCGCCTCGATGGGTGGGATCGAGATTTCCCACACCGGGCAGGGGATTTCCGAGCGGTAGACCGCGGCTTGTCGCGTGACGTTGATCGCCAGGATGCGTGACCGCGGGAAGTGCGCGCAGGTGGCCTCGATGGGGACCCGCAGCAGGCTGTCCATGCCGGGGTCGAGCCGCTCGATATCGCGCGCTTCGAGTTCGTCGAAGATCAGGGGATTGGCGATGCTTGCGCCGACGGCCTGGGCCAGGTTGCCGTCGGCTACGGTGACCGGCTGCGGGCCCAGCTTGTCGATGCGCTGATGGAAGTTGATGTAGGACAGCGGCAGGCCTTCGATCTGGGCGCCGCGGTAGAAGTCGTCCATGGAGGCGACGAAGCGTTCCCAGTTGACCCGGTCGACGCTTCCGACGCCGCCGGCCGCCCCGGCTGCCGCACCGAGCGGTCCCAGCAGCACGAAGCCGGCGATGGCTCCCAGGGTGGCGCGTCCGCCGGCCTCGACGGCGGTGTCGCGCCTGTAGCGCTCCATCAGCGCGCCGTAGCGAACGACGGGATCTTCGGCCGGTGCGCTGGCAAGTACGCTGGCTGCCAGCGATCCCATGCTGGCGCCGGCCACGCAGGCGATGGGTAACCGGGGGTTTTGGACGATGGCCCGCAGTGCGCCCAGGTGTGCTACGCCATGCTGGGCCCCGACGGAAAGCACGACGCACATGGGGTGGTCTGTGGCGGCTTCGAAGCTTGGCTTGTCCGTACTGGAAGGCTTCACGCCGGCCTGGCTTGCGCCGCCGCAGGCGGTCAGGGTGAGGCAGGCGGCGATCAGCGCCGGCCCGAGGCGGCGGGGCCGCGGCGAAGGCAAGTCGCTGGACGCTGCAGGGTAGTCCATTTGCAACAGCGTTGCCGCCGCTCGCAGCCAGGTCAAGCGCGCGTTTGAGAAGGCGCGGCGTTGACCTTCGCGCAGGCCCGTGGCCCACTTTCGCCACCATGAAACTCTACCGCTTTGCCCACAGTCCCTACGCCCGCTACGTGCAAGCCGCCATCGAGCTCGCCGATGTGCCCTGCGAAGTCATCGACGTGCGCTACGGCGATCGCGAAGAACTCGCGCGTTTGACCGGAGGTTACATCATGGTGCCGGTTCTGGAGCGTGACGATGGCTCGGTGCTCGGAGACTCTCACTCCATCATGGCGGTTCTAGTGCGCGCCGATGCGCGCTTTGCGGCGTTGGTACCGGAGGCCGATGCCGGGCCGATCTGGGCCTACGCCGACTGGGCCGGGTCGCTGCTCGAAGACGTGGCCTTTCGACTGGCGAGCCCGGCGTTGGTCCCGCGCTTTGCGAGTGCCTTCGAGCGTTCGCTCTTCGTTTTCGTCAAGGAGCGCAAGTTCGGCAGTGGCTGTATCGAGCAATGGAGCGAACAGGCCGACGCCCTCTTCGCACAGCTGTGCGACTTGCTCGAGCCGACTCTGCGCACCCTGGCTGCGCGCCCCTTTCTCTTCGGCAAGCAGCCGACCCTGGCCGACTGCGCCCTTTATGGTCAGCTGGCCATGCTCGACCTGGGCGCTGCCGATCGCGTGGCCGAGATTGCCGAGCCTCTGCACGCTTGGCGGCAGCGCTTCGAGGCGCGTCTGGGGGCGCCACCCTACGGGCCGGTGGCCGATGTGCATCACGGTCGCGACGCGCTCGATGCCCGGCTGGCTGCGGCTTCCGACAAAGCCCGCAGTGGCGCGCTCGAGCTGATCGTGGTGCGGACCGCGACCCACGAGCGGGCGACGCCCGATCGCGTCGAGCTGGTCGTCGATGGCGGCGTTGCAGGCGACCGCTGGGCCCAAAGCGGTGCCAACCCCGGGCACGATGTCTCGCTGATGGACGTGCGCGCGGCCGGAGCCATGGCCGAGCGGGCGCACTGGCCACTCTTTGGCGACAATCTCTTCGTCGACTTCGACTTGAGCACCGCGTCGCTGCAGCCGGGCGACCGATTGCGGCTTGGGGACGCTGTGCTGGAGATCACGGCTGAGCCCCACCTGGGCTGCCGCAAACTCTCGGCCCGCTTCGGGCGCGAGGCCCTGCGCTGGGTCAACCACAAGTCGGTGCGGGATCAGCGGCGGCGAGGGATCTTCGCCAAGGTGGTGCAGGCGGCGACGGTGGCCGTGGGCGATACGCTCGTGCGGCTGTAGGCGGCAGCGCGCGGTTGATCATCGCGTCGGGGCGGTGGTGTTCCTGCGCTGCCAGTGCGCGATCTTTAGCTCGTAGTTGGGCAAGAACTCCACCAGGCGTCCGGGGTCGTCGCGCTCGATGTCGAGGATGAGCAGCGCCTCGGGTCGGTCCTTGAAGTGCTCCTGAACGCGTCGGTGATGCTCGATCCAATCGGCGCGCCAGCACTCGCCCAGCTCCTGTTCCGAGGCGTGCACGCCGTCGCCGTGGATGCAGGAGCGGTAGGGGGTTGTCCTGTGGAAGCGCAGCCTGCTCGCGATCCAGCCGTCGACGTCGCGGGTGTTGAGGATGAAGCGGCTGCCCGGATATTGGCGGTCGAGTTCATCGAAGTATTTGTAGGCGTAGACGGGGGTGCGATCGCGCTCGGGGTCCAAGACCTTGCGCAGGCGCCGGAGCATGCGATTGGGAAAGCGCTTTTGGTGCAGCTTGGAGATGTTGATCTTCTCCATGTCGGTGAAGACGTCGTAGCGGTCGATGTGGCTGAGCAGGGGTTTTCCTTGGCGTCGGGCCAACTCGATGCCTGCGGCCAGGGCGCCGCTCTCCCAGTGGGCCACGCGGTAGCCGTGGGCGGCGAAGAACTCCGCCAGGGTCTTGGTGCCACAGCGGTTGAAGCCGATCTGAAAGACCCGCTCGAGGCGCCCGGGCTCGGAACTCGCTCGCGAAAACATGGGGCCCGAAGCTGCAACGGTCGGCGGGCGAGTGCAACCGTGGCGTCGAACCGCGGGCCTTCGGGGCGGTGGCGCTTCGGGTCAGATGCGCACGACCACTTTGCCGCGGCTGTGGCCGGTCTCCAGGTGGCGCAGGGCTTGTACGGTTTGCGCCAGTGGGAAGACCTTTTCGACCGCGGCTCGCAGCGTTCCTGCTTGGGCCATCTCCGCAAGCGCGAGCAGGTCCTCGTGCTTCGGCACCGAGAGGTAGCGGCGCAGGTTCTGGCGAACGAAGGGTGAGATCAGAAGCGGTGCGAGCAGACGCCGCAGCAAGCCCAGGCCGCCGGCTCCCGTGCCGCTGTTGAGGATCAGTGTGCCGTTGGGGGTGAGGGCGCTACGGCACTCGGAAAGCGAGCGGTTTTCGACGTTGTCGACAATCGCGTCGTAGCGCGGCCCGCCCTGGGTGAAGTCTTCTTTCGTGTAGTCGATGACGCGGTCGGCGCCGAGTTCGCGCACCCAGGCGGTGTTGCGCGTGCTGCAGACGCCTGTCACCTCGGCGCCCATGGCCTTGGCGATCTGCACCGCGAAGTGGCCGACGCCGCCAGCGGCGCCGATGATCAGCAGCTTCTGACCGCGCTCGAGCTTGGCCACGTCCCGAAGGGCGTGCAGGGCTGCCAGCCCCGAGGTGGTCAGCGCCGCGGCCTGCTCAAAGTCGAGGCTCGCGGGCTTCAATGCAAGCTCCTGCTCCCGGACGCTGGCGTACTCGGCGCAGCTTCCCATACCCGCCCCGAAGACCTCGTCGCCCGGCTTGAAGCGCGTCACCTTCGGGCCCACCGCTTCGACGCGGCCCGCAAGATCGAAGCCGGGGATGCCGACCTTGGGCTTGCGCAGGCCCATCATCAAGCGCACGGGGAAAGGCTCGCCGCGCACGCAGAAGCAGTCGCCAGCGTGCAGGCCCGCCGCCACCACCCGCACCAGCACCGCGTCGTCCTGGGGCTGCGGCCGGGCGACCTGCGCCAGCTGCACCGCATCCACCGGGCCGTAGCGGTCAAATACGGCGGCCCGCATCGAGGCTTCGGCGTGGGCGGCGGCGGTGGTGGCTGCGTGCGTCATCAGGGGGCTTTGTTGTTCCAGGTGCATCGTCTCTCTCCTGGCGCGGGCTTGTCCAGTCCGGGCTTACGATGTAAGCTTATGGTGTAAGCTCGGGCCGCGCAAGCATTTGTTGCGGCGCCCCTGTAAAAGTCTCCGAAGGGCCCGGATCGCGAAGTCACGATGCCGAAAAAGTCGCCGAAAAAGCCTGCCGAGCGCTCACCCCTAAGTCGGGAGCGGGTGCTCTCAGCCGCGCTCGAGCTGGCCGACGAAGCCGGTGTCGAGGCCCTGTCCATGCGCAAGCTGGGCCAGCGCCTGGGGGTCGAGGCGATGTCGCTCTACAAGCACGTGACCAACAAGGACGACGTGCTGGACGGGATCGTCGATCGGGTCGCTGCGGAGATCGAACTGCCGGGTATTGGAGGCGATTGGCGCGCCGAGATGCGCCGCCGGGCGGTCTCGGCGCACGCGGTCTTGATGCGGCACCCCTGGGCCACCATGTTGATCGTGTCGCGCGTCAACGTGGGGCCGGCCATGCTGCGCTACGTGGACCGCACCATCGGCTGCTTGCGGGAGGCGGGCTTCTCCTTCGCCATGACCGACCACGCCTGGAACGCCATCGACAACCACATCTACGGCTTCACGCTCCAGAAGCTCAACTTCCCCTTCCAGCCCGCGGATTACGCCGAGGCGGCCTCGGCGCACCTGTCCTTGATCCCCGCCGACGACTATCCCTACATGCACGCCATGGCCCAGGAAGTGATCGGCGGGCGCCACCACGGCCTGCACGATTTCGAGTTTGGGCTGGATCTGATCCTCGAGGGATTGGAACGGCTGCGGCGACGCGGCGCGGGGTAGCGGCGTAATCCATGCGATCACGTGGTATTCGGCTGGCTACAGGCCACCGTGGCACTTGAGCAGCAAGAATCCATGCGTTTGGATGGATTCCTGCTGCTCCAAAGCCTCGCCTTTGCTATGGTGACACCGTATCCCTGCGATCGGATGGATCTTGGCTACGCCGAACACCGACACTCCCACCGGGCGTCTCGCCGCCGCCCTGCGGGCACGGCGACGGGAGCTCGGTCTGACGCAGAAGCAGCTCGGGGACCTGGCCGGCTGTGGGGTGGCTTTTCTCTACGAGCTGGAGGCGGGCAAGCCGACCGTGCGCCTCGACAAGCTGCTCGATGTGCTCGCCGTGCTGGGGCTCGAGCTGCGCCTCGATGAGGGCCACTCCGGCCTCGCCGTGGCCGCGCAGCTGCAACCGCCGGCCGACGGGGACAAGTCGCAGTGACCGGGGTGGCGAAGCCGGCGGTCGCGGACGTCTACGTGGGCGATGTCCTGGCCGGTCAGCTCGAGCGTACCCAGCACGGTGCGCGCTTCTCATACGATGCGGGCTACCTGGCCGCGCGCGGCCCCGCGGTGGCTTTTACCCTGCCCCTCAGAGAGGCGCCCTACGAGACCCATGGCGTCAACCTCCACACCTTCTTCGCGGGCCTGTTGCCCGAAGGGCTGCGGCTGCAGGCTTTGGTGCGGCGGACCAAGACCTCCGAAGACGATCTGCTTTCACTCCTGGTCATGTCCGGCGCCGACTGCATCGGTGATGTGGCGGTGACGCGCCGGGGGCAGCGGCCCTTCGATCCGGCGCCCGAAGCCGATGTGCAGCATCCGCAGACGCTGGCTTTCGGCGAACTCTTCGAACACAGCCTGCGCTATGGCGATCGCGGTGGGGAGGTCTCGATTCCGGGGGTCCAGCACAAGGTTTCCGCGTCCATGGTTTCCTTTCCCCTGCGCGGGCGGCGGGCGCGCGGGGCGTTTATTCTCAAGCTCGCGCCTGCCGATTTTCCGCGCCTGGTCGAAAACGAAGCCTTTTTCATGGCAATGGCGCGCGGCTGTGGTCTCGAGGTGGCACGGGCGGCGGTGGTCCACGACATCGCTGGTGTAAGCGGCCTGCTGGTCGAGCGCTTCGATCGCGTGCCCACCGCGCGTGGGTTGACTAAATTGCATCAAGAAGACCTGTGTCAGCTGCTCGACCGCTACCCCGCCGACAAGTACAACCTGACTCTCGCCGACGGTCTGCAAGCGCTGGAGGTGTGCTCGGCGCCGCTGGTCGAGCGCCTGAAGCTGCTTCGCCTCTACGCCTTCAGTTATCTGGTGGCCGGGGGTGATCTACACGCCAAGAACATCAGCCTGCTGCGCAACGCGCGCGGCCGCCTGGTGTTGGCGCCCGGCTACGACATCATCAGCACCTTGCCCTATGGCGATCGCCACATGGCGCTTTCGGTCCAGGGGCGCGACGACAACATCCACGGGGCCCATCTGATCGCCGAAGGACAGCGGCATGGCGTGCGTGCTGTGGCCACGGGGGCGATGCTGTCGCAGCTGCTCCGGCGGGCAGAGCCCTTTGTCTCGCGCCTCGAGGAAATAGGCCTCGACAGCCGCCGCAGCCAGCACCTGGCCCGCGTGATGCAGAAGCGGGCCGAGGATCTGAAACTCGCGTAGACCGCCGATCGGTTTGAAACCACCACAACTTCGCGGGTTTAGCGGGCCCAGCGCACCGCTACGGCGCCTTGAAGTAGCTCGGGCTACGCCTGCGGCACCGTAACGGCACGCTGAAGCCGCTCTCCCTCGCGAATTTGCGGTGATTTCAAACCGGTCGCCGCTCTAGATGTGCTCGGCGGGAGTCATGATCCGCTCTCGGGACCGCTACGGCGCCATCTGCGGCGTCCGGTCCCCTTGAAATACACGGAGTATTCCGGCGGAGGCCGTCCTTGCATCTGGCATCGTATCGACCCCGATCATCGGCTCAGCACTCCCGCCGACCACATCTAGCGCGTCAGGATCTGCAAGACCATCAGCGCGATGGCGACGGCCAGGGCCGTCAGGGTGAGGCCCAGCAAGAGTGGGGATGAGCCGTTTTCCGGCGGTTCGTCCTCGAGTATGACCAGTTTGTGGGTGCCGGTATTGGAGGGCAGGCGCGGCGGCGGTGGGATGGCCGAGATCAGCGGGCCCGGGGCCTCGGAGTCGAGCGGCTCGGGGCGCTCGAAGCGCGTCGGATCGAGCGACAGCGGCTGATCCTGGGCTGCCGGTACGCCTTCGTCGATGGCCTTGAGCGTGACCCGGGCACGGCGCAGGCTCAGCAGCAGGTTCAGGGCCTGCTGGCCGCCGAGTTCGAGCTTGCCGTGGTCGTGGCGCACGCCGAGGGCACGGCGGATCTCGCCCTCGGCGATCGTCAAGTCCAGCTGGGCGCCGGGATGCTGAACGCGCAGCTCGATGGCGCGGCCGCTGTCGATGGCGATGCGCAGCAGCTGGGCGGGGCCCACCAGCTCGAGGCGGGTTTCGAAGTGGCTGCTTTCGCGCATCTGCATGGCCAGGTCCTGCTGGGGCTGGCAGAGTTCGGCGACCTTTTCGGTGACGCCGCTGACGTGCTCGGGAGGCGGCACCGAGGCGGTGCCTTCGTCCGGGGGCAACAGCAGGGTGGCGGCCCAGCGCAGGCGGTCGTCGCCCTGGACCAGCTCGATCATGCTGTGGTCGGAGGTGTCGAGCACCGTGGACTCCACGATCATCACCTCCGGATCGAAGGCCCGCGCGGCACCGAGCTGCTGGGCGTCGTGTAGTAGCAGCACGCGCGCGCCGTGGTGCTCCAGGGCCTTTTGCCAACGCTCGGCCCGGTTCGGATCGGTGTGAAAAAGCATCAGCCGCCGCCCCCGTAGGTCGTGGGGCGCCGTCCGCGGCTGGTCCGCGGGGGGGGCCGGCACGCTGGCCAGGCGACCGTGTTCGTGTTCGCGGAAGGAGAAAGAAGCGCTGCCGTTGCCCGTGAGCAGGGGCCGCACGCGCTGCTTGAAGTCTTCGAATGAGCCGCTGAGGGGACGGCCCGAGCGCAATGCGATGTGGGCGTCGCGATCGCCCCTCACCGAGAGGATGCCGCTCTGCAGCTCGGAGGCCAGCAGCTCTACCAGCGCGTCGAGGCTGCTCTCGGCCAACGGTCCCTCGGTGTGGCCGCGGCGGCGAGGGAGGTCGGCGAGGATCTGCAGCACTTCCGTGGCCACCAGGTCGGCCTCGCGACCGGCTGCCACGCGCCCGACCACGCCATGGGAGAAGCCTCCGGAGAGGGCGCCGGGGGACTGCGCTGCGGCGCCCAAGACCACCACGGGCACCACCGACGAACTCGGATGGGCGCTCAGCGGCGACAGCATGGCACCTTCGCCGCTGCGGCTGGTATCGGCCAGGACCACCAGGTCGGGGGCCCGGGCGACCACCGCGGGCACGCCTTCGGCAGTGCGCGCCAGGCTGACGTCCACGTCCTGGGAATGGAGCGAGGCCCGCAGCTCTTCAGCCATGGGATCGTCGCCCACCACGAGCACGTGCCATAGCCGTCTCGGGGTGTCGCTTCGGGACTGTGGCGCGCGGGACTCGGGGGTCATTGGGGGGGGGGGCGGAGCGGACGGCGGGGTGTCCTTTGCTAT
>Ga0224501_10000546_pt1 | contig 30077 bp, 25 predicted proteins | sample SF_Oct11_sed_USG_4_FD_169105 | JGI IMG/M metagenome (GOLD analysis project Ga0224501, IMG submission 169105) | Sediment microbial communities from San Francisco Bay, California, United States - SF_Oct11_sed_USGS_8_1 | ecosystem: Environmental > Aquatic > Marine > Sediment | place: USA... | reverse complement strand
GCGGCCATGGCAGCTGTTGAATCCATAATCGCCAATACCTCTCCACCAAACATGTTTCCATTGGGGTTGGCCTGATTAGGGAAAACCATATTCCAGCTAACTATTTCCTCAGCATGTTTTGATTTTCGAGAGTCTGACATTTGTTCTAGTCCATTGATTTGAGCATCAAGATAGTGCCATTATGCCAGAAAAAGAAAAAGGTGCCACAATTGGCACCAAAGTGGAGCTTAAAAAGTTTTGGTTAAAGATAGCCAATATTGTCTGCCCGGTTCATTCACGCGTTCGGCAGTAGGGTTAAAGGGATCGAGATTGGCACGACTGACATGATAGGCGTAGGTTTCATCTAGAATATTGTTAACGCCAGCCAACAGTTGCCAATTTTCATTGAGAGAATAGCGCGTTTTAAAATCCAATGCCTGCCATGAATCAGAATTTCCGGCATCCAGACCACTTCCCGTCATCATAGAATCGTCAACATGATTTTGCTCAAAAGCAAACCTTAAATTAATCCAATAGCTAAATGTATCGGTTTGATTGGAAAGTGAAAGTGCACCTTCAATTGGAGGAATTTGATAAAGGTCAGCATGATTGGATTGCTGGTAGCCACGTATCCAGGCCAATTGAGATTCAAATAGCCAGTCACTGTCAAATTGATGTCTTGAAGACCATTCCAACCCATACAAATTGACATCGACATTGCGATAAATCGTGGCATTGTCAGATAATAGAATATCGGTTTGGCCATGCGCTCGATCCCTCAATATAAAGTCAGAAACTGAATTGTAATATAAATTGATTTCCATACTATGAAGAGCGCTTCCCCACTTATAGCCCAGCTCAACCTGATTATGTCTTTCCGGGTTTAAATTGGGATTACCAATCCAGCGCATCATTGGATTGGCGTGTTGTAGCCCCAGATATCGTTCAGTTGCATCAGCCGTTCTGGTAGTAGAGGAGACGCCAAGCCATAATACGGATTGACCAGCGGCAAAATAATATCTTGAAAATCCGCTGAAGTTACGCTCATTCTGTTGTGTTTTCGGATCCGCGTAGTAACTGGTATAAAGCAATTGATTATCGGAATTGGCGCTGGCTGCCACGTGATCAAAACGAATGCCTGAAATCAAGCGATGGGATTGAGAAAAAAGAAATTGAGCCTCGATTGCTGCGCCTTTGATATCAATTTGATTATCCGGCCAAACGGTTGATTGCGGCATATAGGGTCGTCCTGTCATACCCATATAGCGCATGGCATTGCGGCGAATTTGTTGCCAATCCAGGCTGGTTTTCCAAATAACATTGTCTATTTTAAGTTGATTCAACCACTGAGCACCCCGGGTCTCAGAATAAGAATCCGTGAGCATTCTCATGGGTGCAGTTTGTTCTCTGAGAGTATAATTATCCATAATGTGATGTGCTTTGTTGGCGTAGTATTGAACTTCTTGATAGTTTTCGCCATCAGGATCGCCTGAAAGATAGAGCACTTGATAGGCATCCATATCCGTTTTTGGCCCATCCATCATTGTGCCAGCAAAAAGCGCATCGGAACCACGGTTGGCCATAGCAGAAATACGAACTTCACTCTCGGTGTCAGGATTATAGCCAGCGACTAATGTGTTTGAGACCGTATTAAATGCGGTACGAGTTAACAGGTCATCACCATCACGATAGCTATCCTGATCATGATACTGATTAATGACTCGAAGATAACGGGTTGAGTCGCCTACAGCCAAATCAGAAGCAAATTTTGATGAATCAGAGGTCAATTGTGTCATCAATTTTCCGGTCAGACTTTTTTCATCCAGATCGGGGCGATAACGAATAAAATTAATGGTACCCACTGGACCGCCAGTGCCATAAACCAGAGATTCGACACCTTTGATAATTTGCACTTCATCCCAGCTAAAGGGTTCAGTATAGGCGCCAGGAGAATCCATACGGTTTGGGCCCGCGCCATGTAAAAAAGCGCCTTGTTGTATAACATTCAGTCGAGTTTGACTTTGACCGCGCAAAACCGGATCAACGCCATGACCACCTGCTCGAATACCGGAAAAGCCAGGCAAAGTATTGAGTAACTCACCAGCATCGGTAATGGGTTGCGCATAATAGCTTTGTAAATCTTTACTATCGCCCGTCATAGATTTTAAGACGGGAGAGCCAGTCACAATAAGAACTGGTGTGTCATCTTCAACGGTTTTTTGGGGTTCTTCATTGGCGTGAAGGGAAGCGCTGAAAACAAATAACAATGGATAAAAATGTTTGTTCATCATAACTACAAGTGATCAAAATAGGTGATTTAAAGTGCGCAAATGATAAGTCGATCAGTCATAAATGAACATGCGACCAATTGTCGCAGTAGTATTTTGAAAAATAGCGGTTAAAATGGCGTAAATATTTAACAGGTTTTAACCACATGTTTGAGTTTTTATCACGGATCAACTCGTCGACAGATCAACAGATAACCCAGACCGATAATTTTAAAATATTGTATCGCATCAGGGCGATTGCTTTAATCGGGCAAGTTTCACTGGTCATTTTTACACTGGGATATCTTAAAATTGAATTGCCCATGATGGAAATTATGTGGGTATTGTTTATCGAGTGTCTTTATCAGATTTATGCCGCGATAAAAAACAACAAAACACTCATTACATTGGGTGACAATTTATTCGCGATTGTTTTTGATGCACTCATTTTGGCAAGTCTGGTCTATTTTTCTGGTGGCGCAAACAATCCCTTTTTGTATTTGCTTCTGTTGCCCATTGCGCTTGGGATAATGATGTTAAATACACGAGCGTTAATTTTTGTTGCTGCACTCCAGTTAATTTTGTATTCATTAATCAATCTTTATCCCAGAGAGTTGGAATTTGGCGAAGCGAGTCCTTTAGCATCCTTTCATTTGCATCTGGCGGGTATGTGGGTAAATTTTTTTCTGACCGTGATATTGTTGGTCATATTTGGTTTGATTGCCAGAAATGTGATGTTGAAACAAAATAAAAAAATTCAGGACTTGAGAGAAAAGCAGTTAAAGGACGAGCAGCTATTGAGTCTGGGTATTATGTCAGCCAGCGCAGCTCACGAGCTCGGTACACCTTTGTCCACCATCCATATGGTGGTGGATGATCTTCATAGTGAAGAAAGTCATCCGGAGAGAAAAAAAGAGTTAATGCTGGTACAAGAGCAGATCCGACGCTGCAAAAATATCTTGTCCGATCTTCAGAATAAAAGCTTACTTACACAAAAGCGGGTGAATGATCGCGACCAGCAAGCTGAAACTATTGGTGATAGAGATCTTGAAGAACAATTGACCACGATAATTGATGAATGGCTGGTTTATCGACCAGACATTGAGCTGGAAAAAAATATCAACCTAGATCTGAAAAATAAGCAGAAAAGCCTACCCATCAGTGTGGAACAGGCTTTAATTAATTTGCTGGATAATGCCGCTGATGCCAGTCGGGAACATGGATCTCGAAAGGTGACGCTTGAAATTAAATCAGTTAAAGGCAAAATAGCGATAGAAATTACGGATCAGGGCAAAGGCATGAGTTCAGAAAATCAGGCGCTTTTGGGTGCTGGCGTTTATCAATCAGAAAAATCAGATGGCTTGGGTTGGGGCTGGTTTTTATCAAATGCCAGTATTGAAAGAGTCGGTGGTCAAGTGGAAGTACAAAATGCAAAAGTTGGCGGATTGCAGGTAAAAATAACACTACCAATGGACGAGCTATGATCCCTGTAATCATCATTGACGACGATGAACCTTATCGTAATGTGTTGGCCAGAAGTCTGAAACGACAAGGTTTTCAGGCAGAGGCATTTGCTGCGCCATTGCCAGCAATGGCTGAGATCGCTTCACACAAAAATCCTGTCGTGTTACTCGATTTAAGGTTGGACAATGATTCGGGTTTACTTTGGATAGAAAAAATTAGACAACAAAATGCATCGGCCAGAATTGTTTTACTGACAGGTTACGCCAGTATTTCAACGGCCGTTGAAGCCATCAAGTTAGGCGCGGAAGATTATTTACCCAAGCCGATTACCGCAAGTGAAATTGCCAAATATCTTACACATGGCAAGGATGAGCAGTTGCTCGATCCACAGCAACCCATGTCGGTGGAGCGTTTGGAATGGGAGCATATCCAAAAGGTGTTGAAAGAACATGATGGCAATATTTCAGCCAGTGCACGGGCAATGGGCATGCATCGTAGAACATTACAAAGAAAACTGGCTAAAAAACCGGTACAAAAATAGGCAAATTATTTTAAATCAGAATTCCTGAATTCCCGTATCAGTGGCCAGAATGAGATGATCTGCCGAACGATGAGCAAACAAGCCATTGGTTACCACGCCAGTAATCTGGTTGATTTGAGTTTCCAGCGTTTTAGGATGAGTAATTTCCATGCTGTAAAGATCAAGAATCACATTGCCATTATCAGTAACAAATCCATGACGATAAACCGGATCACCACCCAGTTTCACCAGTTCTCTGGCAACATGGCTTCTGGCCATAGGTAAGACTTCTATCGGTAATGCAAAATCACCTAGCGTTTTGACATATTTGGACTCATCGGCAATGCAGACAAACTTGTCTGCAACCGCGGCAATGATTTTCTCGCGTGTTAATGCGCCACCACCACCTTTGATTAATTCCAGATTTTCATTAGCTTCATCGGCACCATCAATGTAGACAGGAAGTTGATCAACATCATTTAAACTTACTACTTCTATGCCGAGTTGCTCCAGCTTTTTTGTAGATGCTTCCGAACTGGAAACAGCGGCTTTGATGCGATGTTTATGGTCATCCAGCAAATCGATAAAGCAATTAACGGTGGAGCCTGTGCCAATGCCAATGTAGGCGTCATCGACAATATACTTTAGCGCAGCTTTGGCTGCTTGGATTTTCAGTTGCTGTTGTTTGTCCATAAAATATACTAACAAAGTTGTCACAAAGTCTTTTTATTATACAGGGTTTGGCGTAGAAGACTCCATCACCTTGAAAAATAATTAAGGCTATTAGTATAAGATTCCGAATTCAAAAAAGAGCAATGACAAGAAGGATTGTTGCCAAAAGAGCAATACTATAAAACAAAAATGCAATAAAGCCATCAGCTCTGATCCCGAAGTCATGAGCTGTAATTCGCATTCTATGAGCAGCATGCCAGATACTTAAAAACAACAAGGCAAATACAATTAATTTTATAAAAGTATTGTCGAGCATTCCTTGAATTCGATCGTAACTAAAGAGTTCGGCAGGCAATAAACCAAAAGGGACAGCCAATGCAAAAAGTAAAATCAACGCAGGAAACAACAATGCTGTTACAGTACCACCAGCGGCAAACAAGGACCAAATGATGGGTTTATTGGAAGCTTTTAAAGGGAGTTTTACGTTCATTGTGCACCACCATTGGTAAAGATAAACCAGATAAAAATCGAGCAGATTAGCCACAATATCATATGAGCCCCAATGATGATCCATGGAGCCACTTTTTTACCAGAAAATCTTAGAGGCATAGCTTTTGGAGTAACGATAAACCAGCTGTAGCTATGATAGGTTACAAATAAAAAAGTAATTACAGATAACCACCAAAAATTATTCCACAAGGAACTGGTAAAAGCAGTAAATTGCGCCTCCCCCTGAGATAATTGATATAAGCCGCAAATCATTATGATAGAAAAGATACCAACAAACAGACTGCTAAGCTCTCTCATCATATAGCGAAAATATCGCCCCTGACGCAACCACCATGAATAACGTGCGGGTGGCCGAACATAGTTTCCGTTGGTTAATTTCATTGGTCGCCTCCTTCAGGTGCCTGACCTTTTTGAGCGTTTTTCCATGGCATTAGAAATTTTTTAAAATAATCACCTGTGGCTGCAATTTTTGTTTGTTGGATTGCCGCAGCTGGATCAACATGTTTGGGGCAAACTTCTGAGCAGGCGCCCACAAAAGAACATTCCCAAATACCAGCATTACTGGCAACCACATCTTCTCTAACTTCTCTACCCTTGTCGCGACTGTCAAGATTGTATCGATGAGCCAGCGCTAAAGCTGCCGGACCAACAAATCCGTCATTCAAAGCCATTTGCGGGCAAGCTGAATAACACAACATACAATTGATACATTGGGTATATTGTTTATAAAGCTGAAGTTGTTCAGGTAGTTGTTGATAGGTTCCCTGTTCAACAGTTTTCTCTTCTGCAGCGTTAATATAAGGTTTTACACTGGATAATTTTTCAACAAAGCCATCCATGTCGACAATCAAGTCACGGGCAATTGGAAAGTTTTCAAGCGGCTCAATAGTGATTTTATCCGGCATATCTCTAACAAAGGCATGGCAAGATAAGGTGGGCTCACCATTCACCATCATGCCACAGCTACCACAAACCGCCATATGGCATGACCATCGATAGCTCAGGGATCGGTCGAGATTATCCTTGATATAATTGACGGCATCCAGAATAACCCATTCTTCCTGACAAGGAACTTGATAGGTTTGAAAGTATGGCTTTTCATCGGTATCAGGGTTGTAGCGTAAAATTTCAATTTCTACCTGACGAACGGATTTTTGAGAGGTTTTTACATCACTCATTTTGATTCACCTCCATAGACGCGCTCAGCTGGCTGAGACTTGGTTATCACCACATCTCGATAATCAATTGTCGGGTTATCATCACCTGCAAATGTTGCCAATGTGTGACGAAGAAAATTCTTATCATCTCTTTCAACATAGTCAAGTCGCTGGTGAGAGCCGCGGGATTCTTGCCTATTTAAGGCAGAAACAGCCATTGCTCTTGCAACATCAATCATGGATCCCAATTCAAGGGCTTGAATCAGATCAGTATTATAAACATTGCTCTTGTCAGTTAATTCAATATCAGCAAACCTGGATTTTAGTTGAGTTAGTTGATTAACTGCGTCTTTTAATGAGGATTCAGTTCTATAAATTCCTGCGCCTGCTTCCATGATGGTATTCATTTCATTACGCAAACCGGGAATAGTTTCTTTACCTTGATGGTGGAACAGTTGTGCGACTTTGTCAGCAGACTGTTTTGCCATATTCTCAAGAAGGGCTTCATCGACCTGCTCAGAAGTCTTTGATGCAAATTCAGCTGCATTAGCGCCTGCTTTACTACCAAATACTAATAATTCGGTTAATGAATTAGACCCTAACCGATTGGCACCATTAATGCTGACGCAGGCACATTCTCCAGCTGCATATAATCCTTTCAAGCGGGTTGCGGCTTCAATATCAGTATCAATGCCGCCCATGGTGTAATGAACAACAGGTCTGACGGGAATAGGTTCATGAACCGGATCGACACCCATGTAATTGATAGCGAGCTCTCTTACCATTGGCAGTCGCTCGTTAATTTTTTCTTCTCCAAGATGACGTAAATCAAGATGAACCGCATCGCCGAAAGGTGTTTGGATGGTGTTTCCTTTTTGTTGTTCTTGCCAGAAGGCCTGAGATAATCGATCGCGTGGACCAAGTTCCATGGCTTTTTTTCGAGGCCACGGATCAGGCGGACCAAGATTATAATCCTGTAAATAACGATAGTTGTTCTTATTAACCAGTAAGCCTCCTTCGCCACGAGAGCCTTCAGTAATTAAGATGCCGGTTCCTGGTAAGCCTGTTGGATGATATTGGACAAATTCCATATCTTTCAGAGGGACGCCAGCGCGATAAGCCATGGCCATACCGTCACCGGTTTTAATAGCACCATTTGTGGTGAAGGGGAATACGCGACCAGCGCCACCAGTTGCAATAATCACTGATTTTGCGCGGAAAAATTTGATTTGTCCGGTGCGCATATCTAATGCAGTTACGCCATAACATTGACCGTTTTCTGAAATCAGATCGATAGAATAGTATTCGTCATAGCGTTTAATGCCGGGATATTTAAGAGAGGTTTGAAAAAGAGTGTGAAGCATGTGAAAGCCGGTTTTGTCAGCGGCATACCAGGTGCGCTCGACTTTCATACCGCCAAAAGGCCGTACAGCAACCTTGCCTTCCTTGGTACGACTCCAGGGACATCCCCAATGTTCCATTTGAGTCAGCTCTTTTGGAGCTTGATGTATAAAATACTCAACAGCATCCTGATCACAGAGCCAATCTCCACCAGCAACGGTATCGTTAAAGTGGTTATCAAAACTGTCTTCATCTTTCGCTACGCCTGCGGCTCCACCTTCGGCGGCAACCGTGTGACTTCTCATGGGATAGACTTTGGATAATAGCGCTATGCTAAGATCAGGTTGGCTCCGTGCAATTTCAATTGCGGCCCTTAGACCAGCACCACCAGCGCCAATAATTACAACGTCACTATTGATTTTATTTAACATAATGCCACCTTATTGAAACGCTGTCAGATAAAACTGAAAAAGAAACATGATATCAAATGCTCTAATTCAGTTTGATATTTGAACAGAAGCTTTAATATAAAAATTACAATGCACTTGAAAAAAAATTACAACCCTATAGTATTAGCGGCAACTAATATGTTGTTGATTCAGATCAAAAATAAGTAAATCAAAACATATTTTAATAAAGATAAGCTAATATTTTATAAGTAATTGACTCTTGGATGAGGATTAGCATACCAGCACACAAGAATTAATTAAAGAGATTGTTGTATAGGAGATGGGTAATGAAGTTAAGTGAAAATCGATGGTTGTTTGGATTGGCGACAATTGTATTAATATTTTCTGTCTCAATCTGGATTTTCACAGAGAAATCAAGTGTACAAATAGATGAACCGTGGGAAGGTGTGCCTGTTAGACCAGCTCATGTTGATCATAAAGCACTATTTACTGAACCTTTTAAAACAGGACAAGAGGTAACAAAAGCTTGTCTTGTCTGCCATGAAGACGCTGCGCAACAAGTCCTTCATACCTCACATTGGAGATGGGAATCAGATCCTGTACAGCTGGAAGGTCGAGAAGGTTTGATAGCAACGGGAAAGAAAAACACCATCAATAATTTTTGTATTGGTATTCGTGGTAATTGGGAAAGTTGTACGGCATGTCATGCAGGTTATGGATGGGAAGATGAAAAATTTGATTTTACCAATGCCGATAATGTTGACTGTTTGGTTTGTCATGACCAAAGTGGCACCTACAAAAAAGGAAAAAAAGGCAATCCGGTAAAAGGTGTCAATTTATTAGAAGTGGCTCAAAGTGTTGCTATTCCCAGTAGAGAAAATTGTGGTGGCTGCCATTTTCGTGGTGGCGGTGGTAATGCGGTAAAGCATGGCGATTTGGATGAAAGTTTGTTTTATCCCAGCGAGGAGCTGGACGTTCACATGGGAAGGTATGACTTCTATTGTGTCGATTGCCACAAAACCAAAGAACACAATATCAGTGGTAGGTCGATTAGTGTCAGTGTTGATAATCATAACCAAATTGCTTGTATCGATTGCCACAACAATAAGTTGCATGAAGATGAACGATTAAATGCACATACCGACACAGTTGCCTGTCAGACATGTCATATTCCTTTGGTTGCCAAAGAGCAAGCAACCAAAACTCATTGGGATTGGTCTGAGGCAGGTGATTCTGATCGCGAAGAAGACTCTCATCATTATCTAAAAATAAAAGGCAGTTTTATTTATAAAAAGAATTTAAAGCCAACCTATCTTTGGTACAACGGATTAGCTGACAGATATTTGCTGGGCGATAAGATAGATGCTAATCAAATGACACCAATGAACTTGCCAAAAGGGCATATTGGTGACCCCAAAGCCAAAATATGGCCATTTAAAGTCCATTGGGCAAAACAACCTTATGACAGCAAGTTAAACCATTTGTTACAACCAAAAACTGTAGGCAAAGAGGGGTATTGGAGTGATTTTGATTGGGATAAAGCGTTACGCCTTGGCGCCAATTATGCTGATTTGGAATACAGTGGGGAGTTTGGGTTTGCCGAAACTCAAATGTACTGGCCTTTAACTCATATGGTCGCGCCTAAAGAAGAAGCTTTGCAATGCAAGGCTTGTCACAGCGATAAAGGGATATTGGACTGGCAGGGTTTGGGTTTTCCAGGCGATCCTGTTAAATGGGGCAGCACTGAAAGAGCCAGATTAATAAAAGTGGATTTAAAAGATGAGGTTCAATTAAAGAATTCAGAAAACATGGGTGGTAACAATGAGTAAATGTTTTGTAAAAGCTGGCATGGTGTTTGTTTTTGCTGTTTTCAATGTTAGTTTGCTAGCCAATGAATTGCATCCAAATTTTCCACTGTTAGATAAGCAAGGTAACGACGTAATCAAAAGCGGCGAGCCTTTATCAACCATTCAAACCTGTGGGACGTGTCATGATGCCAGTTTTATTCAGGCACATAGCGACCATGCGGATGCAGGTGCCTCACAATCAGGTAAGAGTTCAACACATCAAAGTTGGGAAACCGGGTTAGGGTATTATGGTGGTTGGGATCCCATTGATTATGATTTGGCGACCAATGATTCGACTGATAAAGTTGATCCTGAAGCCTGGTTGAAGCGTTATGGTAGCCGTCATGTGGGTGGTGGTCCAGTTGTTGACAAAATAGAAATGAACTGTTTACTTTGCCACAGCAATGTTTCAACCAGTGGGCTACGAGAAGAAGCAATTAAAACTGGAGACTTTAAATGGGCCAATAGCGCCTCACTCGCTTCACTGGACATTATTAATAAGCAAAAAAATGGATGGTTTTGGAACAAGAAAGCATTTAACCGTGATGGCTCTTTGGTGGAAGGATTGTTGTCAATCAACAAACCCAAAGATGAAAACTGCGCTCAGTGCCACGGCCTTGTTAATAACGATTTGGAGACACCGTTAATCCTAAGCGCCAAGGATTTGGGAGATAGTATGACCATGAGAAGTGGGCAAATTATCTCACCACAAAAAGTGAGTGCATCGGGATTAAACATTAAAAATAAAAAAGATCAATCCTATCCTTTTGACGTTCATAGTGACCGGGTGTTGGGTTGCGTGAGCTGTCATTATTCTCTGAACAATCCGGTTTATTTTCAAAGAACTGATGCCAATCAGCCAGAACATCTGATGTTTGATCCCAGACGATTAACTTTGTCTGATTATATACAAAAACCTTTACATCAATTTGCTAAGGGAAATTCAAACCATGGATTGGCTGCTTTTGAGAGTGAAAATAGTTTACGTCGATGTGAATCATGTCATCAGGCAGAAATTGTACATCAATGGTTACCCTATAAAACTCGTCACTTTGAAGCTTTGGCGTGCGAGTCGTGCCACATTCCGAAATTATTTGGTCCAACTTTAAAAGCCATTGATTGGTCTCTTTTAGATGCATACGGCGAGCCAATTAAACAATACCGTAACATAGAAGGAAGTCCATTGGATTCTCGTAATATGATAAGTGCTTTTGAGCCAATTTTATTACCTCGGAATAATGTTGGTGGCGTTAAAAAATTGGCGCCATTTAATTTGGTCAGCAGTTGGTTTTGGGTTGCAGGAAATCCAATTAGACCGGTCAGTCGGGAGCATTTAAAGCAAGCCTTGTATAAGCCTGGTTGGGAAAACCAAAAAAATGTAGTCTATCAAAACACTATCATGAAAGTTCTGGATAGCAATCAGGACAACCAGTTGTCAAAAACTGAAATGCAACTGAATACCCCAGAAAAAATTAATGCTGTGAAAACAGCGCTTGAGGCGATTGGTTTAACAAATGTGTCGCTTAAAGGCGAGGTAAATGCTTACCCGATTACACATAATGTAGTTAATGGGAAATGGGCAACTCAAAGTTGTGATAGTTGCCATCATCAAAATTCAAAAGTCGATGGGGTGATTACTCTTTCAGATTATCAACCTGGAAATTTACAACCTGAAATGGTTGAAGATCCAACCATGTCGTATAGTGGGCAACTTAATACAACACAAAATGGCCAACTGGAGTTTCATGCAGACGCTAGCCAAAGTGGATTCTATTTACTGGGAAAAGATAATATACCCTGGGTCGATGTTCTAGGGCTATTAATGTTCTTTGGTGTTTTGCTGGGTGTTAGTGCTCATGGCATAGCAAGATATATTGTCAACCGAAAAGGCAATTTACCAAAACACCATTATCACAAAGAGTACATGTATGATGCTTATGAAAGGTTGTGGCATTGGTTACAGGCATTTTCAATATTGATCTTGCTAGCAACGGGGTTAATTATTCACAAACCACACATTTTTGGAATCTTCAGCTTTTCATACATGGTTCAGATCCATAACGTAGTTGGTTTTATCTTATTGGCCAATGCAGCATTGTCACTGTTTTACAATTTAGCTTCGGGTGAAATAAAACAATATTTGCCTGAGCCAAAGGGCTTTATTGGGCGATCAATTGCGCAAGCTACTTACTATAGCAAGGGATTATTTGAAGGAAAACCACATCCTATTGAAAAATCACGAGAGCAAAAGATGAATCCATTACAGCAGGTAACTTATCTGGCAATATTGAATGTGTTATTGCCCATTCAAATTATTACCGGGTTATTAATTTGGGGTGCACAAAGGTGGCCTGAAGTTGCAGAGTTGTTCGGTGGCTTGCCATTGTTGGCTCCTGTTCATACCCTGGTCGCTTGGACATTTGCCAGTTTTATAGTCATGCATGTTTACTTGACTACCATAGGACACACAGTGACTTCAGGTATTCGAGCCATGATAGACGGATGGGATGAAATAGAAGATGAGTAAGAAAGCCCTTAATGATAGTTTGTTAAATAGAGGAGAAGCAATATGAGTATTCAGTCACCAGGTAAACCCTATATGAACCCTTATGCAGCCGGGATTCTTTTGGGTGTGGTACTCTTTTTAGCTTTTTTAATTACTGGTACAGGTTTGGGTGCTTCGGGTGGATTAAATCGTCTTTTGGTCTTTTTTCAAAATCTGTTTTGGCCAGAACATATAGATCAAGTACCTTATCTTTTGAAAATGGCTGGCGGACAAACCAATCCGCTGGACAATTGGATTGTGTTTCTAACCATAGGAACCATTATGGGCGGTATTGTATCTGGTATGGTGGGTGGAAGAATAAAGTTGGAAACCAATAAAGGGCCACAAATTAATGAGCGTACTCGCTGGGTAATGGCCTTGTTGGGTGGAATATTAATGGGATACGGTGCACGGTTGGCCAGAGGCTGCACTTCCGGCCAGGGTTTGTCAGGTGGTGCAACATTATCTGTGGGCAGTTGGGCGTTTATGTTTGCCGTTTTTGCCGGTGCCTATTTATTGGCTTATTCATTCCGTCGATATTGGAATTAGGAGATTGGTTATGTCAGATTTTCCTTTACCACTTGCAGAGCTTTTTGGTCATTGGGGTTCCTACGTGGTCTATTTGGTTATTGGGTTACTGTTCGGTTATGTATTAGAAAGCGCAGGTTTTGGTAATTCTAAAAAACTGGCCGCACAGTTTTATTTTAAAGATTTGGCCGTTTTTAAGGTGATGTTTACAGCCATTATAGTAGCCATGACGTTGATTTTTCTTGCCACTGCTGTAGGGATTCTTGATTTTAATTTCATTTGGGTGCCACCAACTTACCTGTGGCCAGGTATTTTGGGCGGATTCATTATGGGAATTGGATTTATCATAGGTGGGTTTTGCCCTGGCACTTCTCTGGTTGCAATGGCCACAGCGAAAATAGATGGCTTCTTTTTTGTAGCCGGCGTGCTAATTGGTATCTTTATTTTTGGGGAAAGTGTCAGTAGCTTTGATGTTTTCTTTAACAGTCACAATTATGGACGTTATACATTACCAGAGCTTTTTGATACAAGTTACGGTGTTGTGGTGCTGTCAGTTGTGGTTGCAGCACTTTTGATGTTTTGGGGCGCAGAAAAAATTGAAAGATCACAGAATAAAACCGAACCCTACAATTTCCCTGTCTGGGGAATTCCCTCTGCGAGCGTATTAGTGGTTACTGCTTTGGTTGTGGTCTTTTTGGGGCAACCAACTAATCAGGATAGATGGAACAAAATTGCAGACCAATCGCAGAAAAAGATTGATGAAAGACAAATTCAAATTTCCCCAGCTGAGTTATTACATTTAATGAATGACAGTAAACTAAAACCTGTTTTATTAGATGTGAGAGATGAAGCAGATTACAATCTTTTTCACATTCACGGCTCGAAATTAATGCCTATGGATCTATTGCAGAAAGAGGGTAAGTCTATGCAATATGAATTAGCCAATACAGTATTTGTGATAATCAGCAATGAGGAAAAGCGAGCAACCGAAGCATGGAAAATATTGAAAGCCGAAAGCGTTCAGAACCTTTATCTGTTAGAAGGCGGCATCAATCATTGGCTAGAAAGTTATGCAGATAGTCAGTTTTTACAGGAAAATTTACTTTCAGAGTATGAGGAAGATTGCCTTAAATATGATTTCAAAGCAGCTTTGGGAGACCGTTTTCCTGCAGCTGAGCCAGAATATGATAAAAGCGTCGAGTTTGTGGCAAAAATAAAGCTAGAATTGAAAAGAGCTCCAACAAGTGGGGGCTGTGGATAATTGCTGACATCTATGATAGTTAACCTCAATTAGGGATAAAAGTTGAGGTTAGCCTATTTTGTTTAGTCATAGATTAATGAAAGTATTTTGATTTAAAATATTTATTAAGAAATGATCATTACTATTTGTTTTAAAAAGAAAAACATAAAAAATGAGAACTAGGTTGTTCAAAAAACAATCATTTATCACATTTTAGTCGAAATTTTGTCAGATCGACTTGATCCTGTCAAAGAATAGGAGTAGTTTTACGATCCGTGAAAAAATAATTTTGCGGGAAAACGGAAGATTGAATGGTAATGGTAGGGACTCCTTTTAGATAACAATAATATCTGCCTTATAGGCGAACTGGAGCACCAAATGAAACGTAAACCAGATATATTAGTGGTATTAGCTGCACTACTTGGATTGGGGATGATCTTGTCAAGTTTTAGTGGTGTGAGTGTTGCGGAAACGTCAGCACCTCATCAGGAAATTGTAACCGAGTAATCCCTTATAAAAAAACAGTTTAATTTGTCTGACACATTCTCGTGTCAGGCGAATTGACTTAATCCTTTCTATAACCTTTTCTTTACAAATATCGTTAAAAATCAGAATTGATAGAAATTTTCCGGTGTTATCACGACATCAAGTTTTATGTCGAGTTCATCTATCGGTAATTTGTCATAAATTTGTTCCTGATAGGCTAAACCGACAAGTTTTGGTCTTTTAACATTTTCGATTTGAGAAAGCGTTATATCATAATATCCGGCGCCCATCCCAAGTCGATTCCCGGTATTATCAAAGGCTACTAGGGGCATTAATAATATGTCCAGTTTTGATATGGCAATAGCCTGATTCAAGGGTGTGCTAACTTCGGGTATGCCATATTTATTATTTTCCAGTTGTGATCCAAGCGTGTATGGGAGAAACCAAAGACGATTTGGTTTGTAAGGTTTTAGTCTTGGCAAGAAACAATGCTTCTGATCATCGAGAATTTGTCTGATGATAGGTTGGGTTGCAATTTCACCATCAAATGAGATAAAGCATCCAATATTACTGCATTTTTGATAGATATCCCAATGAGATAAAATAGTTAGTACTTCATGTGATGCTCTTTGACTATGTACAATAGAAAGAGAGTTACGCCAGCGTCGCATTTTGCTTCGGATTTCTTCTTTTTGATTTTTAATTTCTAAAGCTATTTTTTCGGAAGTTGATTTTCTATTACCAGATGAGTTCATATAGGTACCCGCTTTGCCGTCTGTTGGTCTCGCCCATGAACCCGAAGGTTCAGGGGGGAATTCTGCAACCAAATAAGGCTTTCCGATACGCGCCGGACTTGCACACCATTGGCTGACGAGAACTCCCTAAGATAAAATTATCGGCTCAAGGACTACAGCAACATAACGCACAAAGCAGGCTATTCTATGTTAACTCCATTTGGGTCTGTGTGGCTAGGGCAGAATCAATTTCTTTTTGTAAAATTTTAATTCTGTCCGCAATTTTAGTATCACCAGATTCAGACGCCGGCTGGTCGCTCGCTTGTTGCATCAGCTCATAGGCAAGATTCAATGCTGCCATGACTGCAATTCTTTCCGTGCCAACTATCCGCCCTGCAGACTTAATCTCACGCATTCTACGGTCAAGCTCTTTTGCTGCTTTTTCGAGTTGGGCAATTTGATCGGCTGGGCTGGTAACATGATATTCTGCGCCGAGAATTTTTACTGTGACCGGATTAACGTCTGTCATACTAATTTCCTAAAGTTTTAAGACGGCCGATCATGGCTTCAATCTTGGCACTGGCAAGGGAGTTTTTTTCCAAAAGCTGATCTCTGTCGGCTTTTAACTGGTTATTTTCCTGTTGCAATGCCTTGTATCTTTCAAGCAATTTTGAAACACTGTTCTCGAGTTGTGAAATGTTTGAAGTATCCATAGCAACACATTGTTTTTAGAATGTTTTCAATATAGAGCGCATAAGCTCATCGGTCAATGATATAATGCCGCAATTGTTATGTAAATTGCAAAAACACTTAAATAAGGTGAATTTAATGAATTTTGATGATGAAATGAGTTATGAATCTGTCGAAGAATCATTAGCTGAGTCTGGCTGTGAGGTTTCGGCTGCAGAATTGCAGGGCATTTTATGTGGCATTCTGGCTTCTGGCATCATGCATAAAACCGATGATTGGATGGAGGAAGTGTTAGCCATTGCCTCAGATCAGGAAGAACCACCTTCAGATTTAAAAAATCTGGTGGAATTACTTTATGACTGGAGTGAAGCCCGATTAAGTCAACAGGAATCATTGGCGCCTACCCTTTTACCAGACGACAGTTATCCGGTAATTGACCAAATTGAAGCCATTGCGGATTGGAGTCAGGGCTTTTTAATGGGATTTGGTTTGTATTGTACAGAAAAACTGATAGAAAAAGATGACATTCGTGAGGCATTGTCCGATATCTCAGAGATCAGTCAGCTGGCAATAGATGAAGATGAAACAGAAGAAGCGCAGCACGCTCTGTTAACGGTGATCGAACATGTTAAGGTTTCCGTCCAGATTATTCATTGGGAAATGGTTGTACAGGCAAATGTCGAAAATGGGCAATCTGCTATGGAAGGGAACGACACATTGCACTAAAATCGAATTATCATTTTTCAACATTACTACTTAGTAACAGAAAATTATTAATATGGTTAGCAGAGCAGAATTTACCAGACGACGCAGAGCTTTGATGGAAATTATGGGCAGTAATTCAATTGCTATTTTACCGTCTGCCAAAGAAGTTGTAAGAAGTCGAGATACCAATTTCCCCTTTCGCCAGGATAGTGATTTTCATTATCTTTCCGGTTTTCCCGAACCAGATGCCGTATTGGTTTTGGTTCCGGGAAGAGAGCATGGAGAGTATGTCCTTTTTTGCAGGGAAAAAGATCCTGTTAGAGAAACATGGGATGGAAGACGAGAGGGACAGGCTGGAGCCAAGAAAAATTATGGTTGCAATGATGCATTTCCCATTGATGATATTGATGATATTTTGCCGGGTTTGATGGAAGGTCGAGACAGGATCTATTATGAATTTGGTAATCATCCGGATTTTGATAATCAAATTATGGGGTGGATCAATTCGTTACGAGCACAGGTTAAAAATGGTGCTCATCCACCAGGAGAGTTAATTGATCTAAGCCATATTCTCCATGATATGAGGCTGATCAAGAGCCCGAAAGAAATTGAGATTATGTCCAGAAGTGCCGAGATAAGTGCTTTCGCTCACATAGAGGCAATGAAAGCCTGCAAACCAGGCAAAAGTGAAATGCAAATTGAAGCAACTTTAAAGTACCATTTTGCTGATCATGGCGCTCAATATGAAGCCTATCATTCCATCGTAGCTGGCGGTGAAAATGCCTGTATTTTACATTATGTTGAAAACAATATGCCGCTTAATGATGGTGAGCTTTTGCTCATTGATGCGGGCTGTGAGTTTGAAGGTTATGCAGCAGATATCAGTAGAACCTTTCCAATAAATGGAAAGTTTTCTGATGAGCAAAAACATGCTTATGAGTGGGTGTTAAAGGCCAACAAAGAAGCGATTGATCAAGCCGTTCCTGGCAATCCGTGGACTGCACCTCATGATACCGCAGTAAGAATATTAACTCAGGGATTGGTAGATATGGGGATACTTAAAGGCAATCTTGACCAATTGATTGAGGAAGAAGCTTACAAACCCTATTACATGCATAAAACTGGTCATTGGTTGGGGTTGGATGTCCATGATGTAGGTGATTATATTGAAGATGGTGAACCCAGATTGTTAGCTGAAGGAATGGTGCTCACAGTTGAGCCTGGCTTATATTTCTCACCTAAAACCAAAGGTCTGGACAAAAAATGGTGGGGAATAGGTATTAGAATTGAGGACGATGTTTTAATTGCAAAAAAAGGTAATCAGGTTTTAACATCTGCGGTACCAAAAGAAATTGACCAGATAGAAGCCATTATGGCCAATCGGTAACAGGGTAATATAAATAAAATAAGGCGTGAACGGAAATTTAAATGAAGGCTTTTGATGTAATCATAATTGGTGGTGGCATGGTTGGTTCGACAGCCGCCATTTGCCTTGCCAAAATCGGATTGCAAGTTGCGCTTATTGAGAACCATCAACCTCAATCAGTAAAGCGAACAAGCTTCGATCAGAGAGCTGTCGCACTTTCTGTGGCATCAGTTACTATTTATAAAACATTGGGATTGTGGGACTGTTTTGAATCCATCGCCAATCCTATAAAGCGCATTATGGTATCAGACAAGGGTCATTCAGGATTAACCAGACTGGAAGCAGCAAAACATCAACTGGAAGATTTTGGTCAGGTGGTTTCTCTGGATCAGGCTGGCCCAGAATTATGGAAGAAGCTGGATGAATTTGGAGAAATCAAGGTGTTTTGTCCAGCCAGAGTTACACAAGTTAATAATAATGAAAACACCTGTGAAGTTGTTGTCAGTCATGAAAACAAGGAAGCAAGGCTATCTGCAAAACTGGTATTGGCAGCTGATGGTACCTATTCATCAACAGCTGAATCCCTGAACATGGATATAGAAAGAAAACCGTATAATCAAAGTGCGGTTATAGCCAATATCAAACTTTCAGAAAATCATATTGATACGGCCTATGAAAGATTTACTTCAGGTGGTCCTCTGGCACTTTTACCGCTAAAAGATAACTTAATGAGTCTGGTATGGTGTCATCAAAGCGATGACTGCGAGCAGATTATGGCGCTATCAGATAAAGAATTTATAGAAAAATTACAAAAGGCTTTTGGTTATCGCCTCGGCAGAGTTGAAAAAGTCGGCAAGCGATTTAGTTATCCCTTGTCATTGCATCTGGCAAAAAATCCTGTGGCTGGTCGAGTTTTGTTGACAGGAAATGCTGCTCACACACTTCATCCGATTGCAGGTCAAGGGTTAAATTTGTGTTTAAGAGATATTGCTGCGCTTACTGATACTTTAAGAGAATCAATTTTAAAACAGATAGATATTGGAAGTTCAGAGGTATTATCAAATTTTGTTGCTACAAGACAAAAAGATTGGCAGCAAAGCATTTTGGCAACGGATGGTTTAGCCAGATTGTTCAGTCAGCAATGGTTACCTGTCGTATTATTAAGAAATAAACTCATGCACCATGTTAATCGTTTGCCATTTTTTAAAAACAGATTGGTAAAATCTGCAACCGGATATGGCTCCAGAGCTTCAAGACTGGCAAGAGGACTTGATGTCAGTTTTTCCGTTGATTTGGTTAAAACTGGAGAGTAATACTGTGAAAAAAATGGGTGCAGATATAATTGATGCAGATGTAATAATAGTTGGTGGCGGCATGGTTGGCTTGTCAATGGCAGCATCATTGGTTGCAAGTGACTTATCGGTTTTGGTGATAGAAAAAGATGCCATTAAACAGGATCAGCTAAAAAAACAGTTAGCTGATAGTAAAATTGAACCGGAAAATTATTTTACCAGAGTCAGTGCAATATCTCCTGGAAACCAGCGATTTCTGCAAGAATTAGGGTGTTGGCAAAATATTCCTCCATCAAGATTATCAGATTATGAAGCAATGTTTGTTTGGGATGGCGAAGGTTTAGGGAATATAGAATTTCGAGCCGATGAGATAGGTGAAAGGCATCTTGGAAGTATTGTAGAAAACGAAATAATCAGAGCCGCCATTCTAGCTTATCTGGAAAAACAGCCGAATATTCATTTTCTTTGTGAAAGTAGCATTCATGCAATTAACCCTAAAAGTTCAAGCGTTGAAATTGCGTTTGATAATAACAAGAGCATAAAAGCGAGACTTTTGATTGGAGCAGATGGTGCATTGTCCAGAATCCGAAAATTAACTGGCATTGCGCTTTCGCAAAACGCCTATAACCAGATTGCCATGGTGGCAAATGTAAAAACAGAAAAGCCGCATCAATCTACAGCCTGGCAGAAATTTAACACTTCAGGGCCAGTGGCATTTTTACCTATGCCAGATCCAAACGTTTGCTCAATTGTATGGAGTCTGGATGAAAATGAAGTTGAAAAGCTGGATTTAAATGATAACGAAAAGTTTGCTGAAGCATTAAATGCTCATTTTGATCACAAACTCGGCAAGCTAACGCTGATTTCACAAGTTGGTCGTTTCCCATTGATAAAAAGGCATGCCCAGACCTATTTAGCTGAACGATGTGTTTTAATCGGAGATGCAGCCCACACGATTCATCCATTGGCGGGTCAGGGTGTAAACCTCGGCTTTCAGGATGTACAATCCCTTGCTCGCTTATTAACAGGTTTACAAAGCAAAGGTAGAGATATTGGGTTAAAGGCCAACCTGAGATCTTACGAGAGAGAAAGAGCTTCAGAGAACCACATTATGCAAGAAGCCATGTCAGGATTTAAATGGATGTTTGGGCAGAGAGATAAATCAATTATTTCTATCAGAAATTTGGTGATGGGAATGTTAGATCGTACGACCACTGCAAAAGAGATGTTAATCCGTAGAGCAATGGGTCTATAATGAATAAGTCAAAGATGTGTAAGTTAAATAAAAATACAATGTCGGAGTTTTAAGTTGTTAATTAAGTCTGGTCGACAATTCAGAAGCTATGTCATTAGCCTTTTTTTATTGGTGTCAGGATTGATAGCCTTGATTGGTGGTGCAAGTTTGTATCAGGCCACTGAAAATTATTTGTTTTCGAGCCTTAAAAAAGAAAAGCTGAATCAGGTTGAGACTCTTGCATCACTAATTGATGGTGACGATCATAAAAGGATTAAGAACTCCTGGACCTTTAAAAGGTTGGGTGGTGAAAAGCTGCAGTATTTAATGGCGAAGTCATCCGGCTCGAGCGGAAATGGATTAAAAATTTATAGTATCAACTACAACCTGGAAGATGAAAAGTTCAGCTATGCTGTCAGTTCTAATTTTGCTAACAAAGATACTATTCAAATATACATCTATGATTTTGAAATTTTGCTTACCATCGGTAATGAAGGCGCACATAAGTTTATCCAAAACGGTATTGAAGTTGATTCTTTTAATGAGTTTTATAATGGTAAAACAATTAATGTACAACTTAACCATTCAGCTGAAGGTAGCTTTGTGCTTGTGAATGGCCATCCGGTTTTAAATGTTAAAAATCAACAGCAACTGTCAGCCAATTATAAAAATGTTCAATTGAATCAGGATCGGGAAGATGCACAAAGGCTGACGTTGAATTTCGGTAATGAAAAAGTTGCAGTACAGTATCGCTACATATCATCTGGAACAGAGTTTTATCTGACCGGAGCACCCTATATTTCAAACAGTGATTTATACAAAAACCTTTTAGCAGTGATGAAAAATAGCGGTATCAGGCAAAGCGTTGGCAGTATTATTCAGGATCATCATGGTGGTTACGCTGTTTATGCACCTATCTTTGATTCTGCTAACAATAAAATTGGCATGGTTGTTGTCGAAATTCCTGTTGGTCTGATCAACCAGTTTAGTCAGGATATTATTGAATCTATGTTATACAGTTTTTCGTTGCTGATGGTCTTTTTGATGGTGGCGGCAATATATTTTTCAAGAAAGATCACCAGGCCCATGGAAAAGTTAACCGATGCAATTGACAGGTTGATAAAAGATGATTTTAACTTCAAGCTTTCAACCAAGGGTTTTGGTCGGTTTGGATTTTTGGCTAATCAATTTAATCAGATGTTACAACAACTGCAAACCAGTCGTTCAGATTTGATCCAGCTAAACAAGGCTTATAGCCGATTTGTTCCACATCAGTTATTAAGTCAGCTCAGTCACTGTGGTGTTCAGGACATTCAACTGGGAGATAACTGTGAACGGTTAATGACGATTTTATTTTGTGATATTCGCGGGTTCACTACTATTTCAGAATCTATGTCGCCCGCTGAAAATTTCAGATTTATTAATCGTTATTTAAACAAGATTGCGCCAGTAATCAATAAGCATAGCGGTATTATTGATAAATACATGGGTGATGGCATTATGGCATTGTTTCCAACAAACGCTGATGATGCGGTAAAGGCTTCAATAGATATGATTAAAGCATTAAATGAATACAATCAAAAGCTAGTGGAAAATAATTTACCTATAATTGAAGTTGGCATTGGACTTCATTCTGGCAGAACCATGCTTGGAACAGTTGGCACATCATCAAGAATGGATGCAACGGTGGTTTCTGATACTGTCAATGCAGCTTCTCGTATAGAGTCCATGAATAAATCATTTAGTACCAGAATTTTGATTTCAGAAACAACCAAAAAATTGCTCAAGGATTTATCAAAGTATCAAATACGTTATATTGCCTCAACCGAGATCAGAGGAAAGTCACAAGCTGTAACCCTCTACGAAATTTTTGATAATGATGCACCTAGTGTGCAAAAGGAAAAACTAAGAAATCAAACGATGATGATACGTGCCTGGAGTGCCTATAAAAGTGGAAATAAGGAAGGCGCAATCCAGATCTATCAACAACTCATAGAAAAAAGCCCGCTGGATAAATCACTGTTTGCTCTCATTGAAAGATGTCAGAGAGGCAGGCTTTAAGTTAAAATTTATTCAAAGGAATCTTCAGGAAAATAGAGCCTTTTTCACTGGTTTCCGGAAGTTCGCCTGCTCTGATGTTAACTTGTAATGCAGGCAAGATCAGTTTTGGCATAGATAGAGTTTTGTCTCTTTCTTCTCTCATATTTACAAATTCCTTTTCGTTGACATCTTGATTAATGTGAATGTTGTTTGCTTTTTGATCGGCTACCGTTGTTTGCCACTGCATTTCTCTGCCGTTAGGCATATAGTCATGGCACATAAATAGACGCGTATTGTCAGGAAGAGAAAGAATTTTTTGGATGGATTGATAAAGTTGCCTGGCATCACCACCGGGAAAGTCACATCTGGCTGTACCGTAATCAGGCATAAAGAGTGTGTCTCCGACAAAAGCGGCATCGCCAATCAGATAAGTACAACATGAAGGTGTATGCCCTGGGGTGTGTAGTACCTTTATTTCACAATCACCAAGAGGTAAACAATCACCATCGCTAACCAGTCTGTCAAAACATTCTGGCTTTACCGAATTTTCATCCAGTTCAAATATTTCGGCAAAGACTTTTTGTACTTTGGCGATGTTTTCGCCAATTACAATAGAAGCGCCTGTTTTGATGTGTAAACGATGGGCAGCAGTTAAATGATCGGCATGAGCATGGGTTTCCAAAATCCATTTAAGCTTGAGGTTTTTTTGTTTAATGGTGTTAAGCAACTTATCAAGGTGATCCTCTGAAACAGTTCCCGATTCCTGATAAAAATCTAAAACCGGATCAATTACAGCTGCTTGTCGGGTTTTCAAATCATGTATCAGATAGGTCAGTGAAAAAGTCGCGGGATCAAAAAAAGTGTCGATATGGAATTGCATAAATAAGCGGCCAGAAACTAAAAACAATGTACTATATTTTAAGATGCAAAAAGAGAACTGTCCAATCATTGAAAAATGTTTGTAAATATAATGATAAACTTTTTTTGAGATCACTCATTCTTTAAGTAAAATGGTCATAAGCGTTAATGAGCAAATCAGGAATTTTAAATGAAATTTTTACATTCAATGATTAGAACAAATTGTCCGGAAGCATCTATCGATTTTTATACGAAGGGTTTGGGTTTGAAATTGATTCATGAAAAGAAGGTTCCGGAAGGGAAATTTACCCTGTATTTTATTGGAGAGTCAGAGGACTCTGCCATGATTGAGCTCACTCACAATTGGGGGGAAAGAGAATATTCCAACGGTGATCAGTTTGGTCATCTTGCCTTTGCTGTTGATAACATTTACGAAATTTGTCAGCATCTTTCAGATTCGGGTGTCACCATTAATCGTCCGCCAAGAGATGGCAGAATGGCTTTTGTAAAAGATCCCAATGGCATTTCAATAGAATTACTGCAAAAAGGTAGCGCCTTGCCATTACAAGAACCCTGGCAGAGTATGGAAAATATAGGTAGCTGGTAAGCGTTTAACTTATAAAGAAGATATGTTTCAAGAAATTAAAAAGCAAAGATATAATTGTTTAAAGTTTTAGTTGATAGGCGTTATAATCTGCACCAAATTAAATATCACCAAATTAAACAGTGAGAACCTAAATGGGTAAAACAACCGCCTTTTATCAATGTCATCTGGATTCAGGTGCAAAAATAGTCGACTTTAGTGGTTGGGATATGCCATTGCATTACGGATCGCAAATAGACGAACATCATTTTGTCCGACAGGATGCAGGTATGTTTGATGTTTCTCATATGACTATCGTTGAAGTAACAGGTGAGCGAGCAAAAGAATATTTAAGATATTTGCTGGCTAATGATGTCGCCAAATTAACAGAAAAAGGTAAGGCATTATATAGTGGTATGCTCAATGAGTCTGGTGGTGTTATTGATGATTTGATTGTTTATTACATTTCAGATGAATACTATCGTGTAGTAGTGAATGCTTCCACTCGTGATAAGGATCTGGCGTGGATGGTAAAACAGGCAGAAGCTTTTGCTGTTTCTATAAAGGAAAATACCACCAGTGCCATGTTGGCCATTCAGGGGCCAAATGCTATTGAAAAAACGTCTAAAGCCCTGACCGAGGCTCAAAACAAGGCTATTGAAGGGCTTGGCGTTTTTTGTGCCGTTGATACTGATCAGTTTTTTATTGCCAGAACTGGCTATACTGGCGAAGATGGTTATGAAATTATTTTGCCTCAGGAAAAAGCAGATGAGTTTTGGAAAGCCCTGATAGATGCTGGAGTTAAACCTTGTGGATTGGGCGCCAGAGATACCTTGCGATTAGAAGCTGGCATGAATTTATATGGCCATGAAATGGATGAAACCATATCACCATTGCAGGCAAACATGGCATGGACTATTACCTGGCAACCAGAAGATAGAGATTTTATAGGCAAGCAGGTGCTAGTGAAGGAAAAAGAAGAAGGCGTAAAGAATAAATTGGTTGGTCTGGTTTTGCAGGATAAAGGCGTGATCAGAGCCGACATGAAAGTGATTGTTGAAGGTATTGGTGAAGGCATTACCACCAGCGGGACAATGTCGCCAACTTTGAAACAATCTATCGGTTTAGCCAGAGTTCCAAAAGAAACTGGCGATGAAGTGTTGTTGGAAATAAGAAATAAGCAGTTGCTAGCTAAAGTGGTCAAACCTTGCTTTGTTCGCAAAGGACAGGCTTTGGTGTAAAATTAAGCAGTTTGTATTAAACATATTTAATAAAAGGTAAACCCTATGAGTAACATACCAAATGATTTGAAATATACCAGCTCACACGAGTGGGTTCGTGTTGAAAGTGATGGAACAGTTACTGTTGGTATCACTGATCATGCTCAGGAGCTGCTGGGCGATGTGGTATACGTTGAGTTACCAGATCTGGAAAGTGAGGTAGCTGCAGATGATGAAGTGGCTGTTGTGGAATCTGTTAAGGCAGCTTCTGATATTTATGCACCAATTTCCGGTACTATTATTGAGGTGAATGATGCATTGGAAGATGCGCCAGAAACAATCAATAATTCTGCTTTTGATGATGGATGGATATTTAAAATGCAACCGGAAGAATTATCAGAGCTGGATAATTTGATGGATGCAGAGTCCTATCTTTCAGAAATTGAAGAATAGACAGCTATTTTCGAAGCAGGATAAATTTAGGCCCCGACACCTGGTTGGGGTTTTTCGGTTTTTACAAGGCCATTTGGTTCTTAAATGGTGGCAGATAAAGAGATGTATATGAAGACAATTGAGCAATTGGCAAATCATCAGGAATTCGTTTTGCGTCATGTAGGATCTGGTCAGGAAGATTGTAATAAGATGCTTGATTATTTGGGAGTTGATTCAATTGATCAGTTAATTGAACAAACTGTTCCGGGAAAAATTCGTACCGAAGCCCTTGAGTCTTTACCAAATGCCCGTAGCGAGCAGCAGGCACTATCTGATCTTGCTGAATATGCAGCTTTAAACAAGGTTTATCGTTCCTTTATAGGTTGTGGCTATTATTCCACAAAAACCCCAACTGTAATTTTAAGAAATGTGTTGGAAAATCCTGGTTGGTACACAGCATATACACCTTATCAGCCAGAAATTGCTCAAGGTCGTCTTCAAGCAATTTTGGCTTATCAGCAGTTAACGATAGATTTGACCGGAATGGAATTAGCCAGCGCTTCATTACTGGACGAAGCAACAGCAGCGGCTGAAGCCATGGCGATGGCGCATCGTTGCACTAAAAACAAAAAATCCAACCAGTTTTTTGTCGATAGAAATGCTTTTCCACAAACGATAGATGTACTTAAAACCAGAGCAGAGTTTTACGGGTTTGAGTTGATCGTTGACGATCTTGAAAAAGCAGCAGGTCAAGATGTATTTGGTGCTTTTATTCAATATACCAACAAAAAAGGTGAAGTTACTGACATTGAACCTGTCATAGAAGCTTTACATCAGTCAAAAGCAATTGTTGCGGTTGGTGCAGATCTCATGAGTTTGTTGATGTTGAAAGCGCCTGGTGAAATGGGCGCGGATATTGTTCTTGGTTCGTCTCAACGTTTTGGTGTGCCAGTCGGTTTCGGTGGACCACATGCAGCATTCTTTGCTACCAGAGAACAGTACAAGCGATCGATTCCAGGCAGAATTATTGGTGTTTCGGTAGATTCCAGAGGCAATACCGCATTTCGTATGGCCATGCAAACTAGAGAGCAACACATCAGACGGGAAAAAGCCACATCCAACATTTGTACCGCTCAGGTCTTATTAGCCAATATTGCAGCATTTTATGCCATCTATCATGGGCCGGAAGGTTTAAAAAATATCGCTGAGCGAATTAATCGTTTAACAGCAATTCTTAATGGGGCTTTGATTGAAGCTGGCATTAAAGTTGAGAACCAGACGTTTTTTGATACATTAACATTGGACTGTAGTGATCAAAGGGATGATATCATCGCACGAGCAGCAAATAAAAAAATCAATTTAAGAATTGATTGTAACAGTCATTTAGGTTTAAGCATTGATGAGTCTACGGAACTTTGCGACATTCAGGCCTTGTTTGAAGTTATCACAGGTGAAGAGCGTAAAATAGATATCGAAGCTCTGGACAAGCAGGTATCCGCCACAGATATCATACCTGACAGTTTAAAAAGAAATACAGAATATTTACAACATCCAATCTTTAATAGTTATCACAGCGAAACAGAAATGCTGCGTTTTTTGAAACGACTTGAGAACAAGGATTACTCATTAACTCATGGAATGATAGCTTTGGGAAGTTGTACCATGAAGTTGAATGCCACTTCGGAAATGATACCGATTTCCTGGAAAGCCTTTGCCGATATCCATCCTTTTGCACCTGAAGCTCAGACAAAAGGTTATGAAAGGATGATTGCTGAACTGGAAGATTGGCTGGCAAAAATCACAGGTTATGATGCTGTGAGCATGCAACCTAACTCAGGCGCTCAAGGAGAATATGCAGGTTTATTGGCAATTATTAAATACCACCAAAGTCGTGGTGAAGGACACAGAAATATTTGTCTGATACCAAGTTCTGCCCATGGTACCAATCCGGCCAGTGCACAAATGGCCAATTTGAAAGTTGTGATCGTCAAGTGTGATGATCAAGGTAACGTTGATATGGCGGATCTTGAAGCCAAGGCAGAGCAAGCCGGCGAAAATCTATCCTGCATCATGATTACTTATCCGTCTACCCACGGTGTTTATGAAGAAAGTATCATGGATATTTGCAATTTGATCCATCAACATGGCGGTCAGGTTTATCTGGATGGTGCCAACATGAATGCTCAGGTTGGTTTAACGTCACCAGGTTTTGTGGGTGCTGATGTTTCCCATCTAAACCTACATAAAACCTTTGCTATTCCCCATGGTGGTGGTGGCCCAGGTGTTGGTCCAATTGGCGTTAAAGCACACTTAAAACCCTTCTTGCCAGGCCATTGCATCAGAGCCATTAATGGTTCTGATAACAATATTGGTGCTGTTTCCGCTGCACCTTATGGTAGTGGTTCAATTTTACCTATTTCGTGGATGTACATTGCCATGTTAGGTAAAGAGGGCTTGTTGTACTCAACGCAAATGGCACTGTTAAACGCTAATTATTTGAGCAAAAAACTGGGAGAGCATTACCCGATTTTATATACCGGAAGAAATGATCGAATCGCCCATGAATGTATTGTTGATCTACGACCTATCAAAGCAGAAACTGGTATCACTGAAGTAGATATTGCTAAACGATTGATGGATTATGGTTTTCATGCCCCAACCATGTCTTTTCCGGTAGCGGGAACTTTGATGATTGAGCCAACTGAAAGTGAGTCATTAGTTGAAATTGACCGATTTGTTGAAGCCATGGTTTCAATTAAAAAAGAAATTGATATGGTTGCTGATGGCGCGTTTTCAGCTGAAGATAACCCGTTGGTCAATGCACCACACACCCAGGCGGATCTATTTGATTGGGATCGTGCTTATTCCATTCAGGTAGGCGCTTTTCCAGCAGAGGGGCAAATCGATTATAAATTCTGGCCAGCGGTTAACCGAATAGATGATGTTTATGGTGACAGAAATCTGTTTTGTGCCTGTCCGGCGATTGAGAGTTATGAGTAAAACAGGGAATTATCATATATCGATATAAAGAAAAGGCTATGTAAAAATACATAGCCTTTTTAGATTTGACCTAACTTATAAACGGCTAATGAGAATGCCCACCTGAACCATGCGAATGTTCGGTTTTTTGTTGAGCAACCTTTTTACCAGCAAGTCCCTGATATAACTGACGTGTCATTCGTTCAGTAGTAATAAAACGCCAGTTCCACTTGTCATGATATTTTGCCAGCGGATTTAATTTAACCACTTCCTCTTCAGATTTACCCTGATCAATCAGGGCTTTAACCAAATCCCGAGCATCTTCCAGCATAGCAATAGAGTTTACTAAATCAGCTTTGCTAGCCAATTCACCATGACCAGGAATGATTTTGGTTTGATCATTTGCCAAAGCCAACATTTGTTTCTGCGCAGCGATATATCCTTCTACACTGCCACCGCTGGCAATGTCGATATATGGGAACATTTTGTTAAACATGGTATCGCCCGTGTGAATGACGTTTAAATCTGTAAAATGAATAACTGCATCACCATCCGTATGAGCATTGGCAACATGAAAAACATGAGCCTTGTGACCATTTAAATGAAAGTTCATTGATTGAGAAAAAGTAATGACTGGCAAAATGGCTTTTGGAGCAGCTTTTTTATTTTCGCCAGAACCGATACCTTTGTTGATTAAATGCTCACGAAGGTTTTCGTGGGCAACAATGTAGGTACCATTTTTAGCAAGCGATTCATTATTACCAATATGGTCGCCATGAACATGGGTATTAATTAAAAAATCAATCGGTTGTTTGGTAATATCTTTGATAGCCTTATTCATCTTATCCAAAAAAGGCGGCATGGAATCATCAATTAACACCACACCATCATCACCAATGGAGAGGCCAAGATTACCACCTGTAAATCCGTTAACACCCATCAGCATATACAACCCTGATGCGACTTTTTGAGTGGCAA
>Ga0224501_10000545_pt1 | contig 30079 bp, 31 predicted proteins | sample SF_Oct11_sed_USG_4_FD_169105 | JGI IMG/M metagenome (GOLD analysis project Ga0224501, IMG submission 169105) | Sediment microbial communities from San Francisco Bay, California, United States - SF_Oct11_sed_USGS_8_1 | ecosystem: Environmental > Aquatic > Marine > Sediment | place: USA... | reverse complement strand
CTCGCCGTGAACACCGGGATGACGGATCCAGCGAATGTATCTGACTTCTATGGCGCGTTCTCGTATGCGCTTGCAGGTGCATTCTGGGCTTACATGGGATGGTATTCAACGACGTTCGTAGCTGGTGAGGTTAAGGAGGCCAACAGGAAACTTCCAAGAGTAGTCGTGGTGGCTGGGCTCATAATAATGTTAGTTTACCTAGCAGCCTCTTCTGCTTCAGCGTTCTCAACTTTCAATGTTCCTGGCGCTCAAAGAGAAATTGGTGGACATACTTGGGATTTCTTCCAAGCGTATTCTTGGTTGAGCTACGGTGGCGTAGATGTTGATTGGGCAGCAGAAGGCATCAATTTCCAGCCTGCTTGGAGCACCGGTATCGCGTCTATTATTGCAAGAGGCTTGAACCTTGGATGGCTTTCATGGCTGATCGCGTTGGCTGGTGTGATTTGGCTTGCAAACGACATACCACCATTCCTGCTAGTTGCGTCGAGAACCTTCTTCGCCATGTCATTTGACAGGATGTTGCCGGAAAGCTTTGCTTATGTCAGTGAAAAGTGGCATGCGCCAGTCTGGTCAATTATCATCACGGCAGTTGCTGGAATCTTCGGATGCATAGCTGAGGTTGAACCCTATCTTGGAACATCTTATTTCGCCTTCGCGGGAGTAGTTGGAACCGACATATTCGATGCGTTCTTCCTTACAATGTTCTGCTTGTCATGCATGCTACTTCCACTTGAGAGAAAAGAAATCTACGACAGAGCTGCCGTTAAACACTCCATTGGAACCGTCGTCTTCATGGGATTCATAGCAACATTGCTTTCAGGCTACTGCTTATACACCTTCGTTTCAGAATCACTTTGGATTTTCAAACCAAGTCCAGATCAAATATATAGTGCTATCGGCTTCTTCCTATGCATCATAATCGGAGTATTGCTGTACATTTACCATCTCTACAAGAACACAACAAGAGGAGTAGACGTAAGAACCCTGTACCTAAGCATTCCACCAGAATAGCCTTAAATACCCCCCTCTTTTTATTTTTCCATTAAATACTGGTGTTTTACGTGTATGAGTTAAACTTCATCACAGACTTGGTGGAAGAACGACTAGCAAAAGGAAAGATGCGATGGCTAGCTAATTTCAAAGAAATCCGCAGAGACTACGCATTGGGCGAATTCACAATTCCCATATACGCCACAGGAGGCCTAGAAGAGAAAGGATTCTTCCTGTCCAAAGTATTCTCAAAACTCGTGACACCAAAGTATAAAATCCACTTTCTCCTTTACACATCCCCCGAAATGAATGTCAAGCTCCTTAGAACGCTCGTAATTGCATGCAAAGACAAGTTCCGTGGTGACGACTGGATATTCCTAGTATTAGCTCAAAACAAACCCATGGAAAAGACTGTTAAAGATGCCATAGAAAACATTGCGGATAGAAGGGTGGGTGTAACAGCCTACAGCCTCGCCTCAAGAGACACCGCAACATCAAAGAATGTTCTTGGAAAAGCCCTTCAAAAACAGTTAAGGCTAACTGAGGCGAAATTTGAGGCTTTTGACCTGCCGAACTATCTAAAAAGCGTCACTATAGTGTTCTTCTTGGGCATACTAATGTTAATTGCGATAACGGTTTTTGGCAATGTGCCAGCGGTTCACCCCCTAACCCTTCTGATTATGGTCCTCCTTTCACTGGTGTTGGGTCACCAACTCTACAAAACACATTACCGCACAACCCTAACATTAGATAGTAGAGGATTCGAGATTCTAGAAGGAAAGAGCGTAACCCAGGATAAATGGTCAAACTTCAAAGACGTAACCATCTACATCACACCAAAAAATGAAACATGCCTAAGATTGTATTCAAAGAAAAAAACGTTAGATCTGCCCGTTTCAAGAACCGGCATTTCAAGGAAAGAAGCCTATAATGCAATAAGAAACCTGATAAAGAAAAAATAAGCTCACTGAATCACTGGTGTTTCGACGGCGGTGTTCCACCAAGGTTTGTCCCATTTTTTGTCGATTTCTGGTAGCACTTTCAAAAGCCTTTCCGCTCTATCTACTACTGTCGACACTTCACTTGTCGACATCCATTTCTTAAGCGTGTCTTGTCTTTCAGCAAGATTTCTTAGGTTAAGTGTAACCGTTAAGGCGAATTTTTTGTCTTTCTTCAAAGTTTTTTTCATCTTCTGCGAGTCTATCTCCTCCGCTCCTCTTCCAATTTCATGGTCTAAAAAGACTGCGCAAACATCTTTCATGTCTTTCTCTTCCATCCCAATGATAATCTTGTCTTCCGCGTAGTAGGGATATGGCAAAATCCTGTAATCCTGTCCGTATTCTTTAAGTTCTTCCATCTTCTCCTTCGGCATGTCAAAGATGAACTGAGCCTTAGAAAACAACAAACATTCCAAGCCTATGGTATACAGATTTTCCCTGTATCTCTTAAACATATCCTCGACTTCTACTCTGTGCCTTAAATCTATACAATCGCAAAACAAGTCCACCACAGTTATCGTTGGAATTCCATCGTTCGTTATGCCATTAATCGTTGTAACCCTGTATCTTTCACCATGTCTCCACGCATTAAAACGCATGTCATTCTTCGTTAAAAAAGACTTGTATTGCGTTCCAAAAGCTTTGTCCATGTTTAAGAGAAGCTTGTAGAAATCTAATCCCTGTTTTTTAGGAACTATAAAATCCGTATCATGTATAGCCCTAGCTAAAGCTCCTCCGGCATTTGCACTTTTACAACGGATTTTGACTGCTCCTCCGCCAAACAACAAAGCCGGAATTGGTTTCCTGCTAACTCTTTTCTCAAAAGCGTGCGGATACAACTCGTGAAGCATATGCGCGTTCACAGCTGCCCAAAGAGTAACCATGGCACTTCTCATCGGAAAATAATTCAAGTCAATATAAGATGGCAAACCAAGACGTTCTCTAAGCTCCTCGGGGTCGACAATTGAGGTTAAGGGCAGCTCAACATCATAGGTTGTTCCATCTAAATCCTGATAAAGAACAAACTTCTTGGATACATCAGCCACATGTTCACTTCCTGTTTCAAATTGCCTCCGTGAATACAAACGTTATCCAACGTCACTCATAAATACTTTAGTATTAAGGATTATTCCAACATAAAACCCATCTACCAAATCATTCACATTTCATTGAATAAGAATAACGCATATATTTTATCATCTACAGTAAATCTAGTGCCTGAAAAAGGGGCCGTAGTCTAGACAGGTATGACGACGGGCTCCAGAAGCATTGAACGGGTTTGCGGACCAGACTCTGGGATGACGAAGTTCTGGAGCTGTCATAGAGAAACCCGTAGGAGCAGCCGAGCGCTGTCTCCGGGGAAAGGTCGTCGGTTCAAATCCGGCCGGCCCCACCATTTCAAAATTAACGTACATAGGTATAGCTTAAGATAAAAAAGGAAAATTGGGGAAGATTGTTTTATTTCTCTCTTGCCACAGCAAACACGGATTTGACTGCAATTATGACGGCGGCTGGAGCTGCGAACGCTACGATATAGTTTAGGATGTATGTGGCCCAATAATAGAGCAGTTCATGGATGTTGTTTAGCGGAGCCCAGACATTTGCGCTGGTGGCTACTATCAGAGCAATTGTTGCTATAAGAAACGGAGTGACCTCCTTCGCTGTTATGCTTGTGATTCCTACGATTATTCCTAAGATTAGCATGATTAGAGTGATCCATCCGTTGACGTCTGCAGCATTAGGGTCTGCGTTGTAGACCATGTAGCCTACCGCTAGTCCCGATATGATTGCTATGGCAACGAAGGCGATGAACGCCCATCGTGCTATTTCTTCCATTTCCATTTTAGACCCACAAAGGTTTAGTTATCGCTGATAATATGTTATAAGTTTTACGCATGAAACTAGTATACAAAACCGCGTTTTGGGGCGTTTTTTGGTAAAGATGCTCTATTTTGTGTCTTTTACGATTTTGTTCTAAGAAAAGGCATGTTAAAACGGAAAACTTTTCTATTAGAACTTTAATGGTTACGTTAATACTGGTGTGATTGAGTTTGGATGTTGCTATTGAGGCGATTGGCTTAACTAAAGATTTCGGTAACATACGGGCTTTAAATCGTTTGAACCTTAAAGTGATGTCTGGTGAAATCTCTGGGCTTATTGGTCCTAATGGAGCTGGAAAAACCACAGCTTTACGTATCGTTTCCACGTTATTGTTGCCTACATCTGGCACTGTGAACGTTTTTGGCTTAGACGTTGTTCATAAGGCTGCGGAAATCCGTGAGATTATAGCCTACCTTCCAGAAGAGGCTGGAGCCTATCGGAACCTTTCCGGATGGGAATATTTTGGGTTCATGGCTAAGTTTAGCGCCAAAGATAAGGATGAACTTCGAAAAATGGTTGAAGAAGCAGCTGAAATATCTGGCTTGGGCCAACGGTTAAAGGATAAAGCCAAAACCTACAGCAAGGGAATGAAACGTCGCCTTCTAGTGGCGAGAGCCTTAATGCTGAAACCTAAACTGGCTATTCTAGACGAACCCACAAGCGGGTTGGACGTTCTGCATTCTTATCACGTTAGAGAGATAATCAAGCGGTATGTGAAAGAGCACGGGGTAACGGTTTTGCTTTCAAGCCACAACATGCTTGAGGTTGAACACCTATGCGACAGAGTTGCATTACTTAACAAGGGTAAAATTGTTGCCGAAGGAAGACCTCAAGAACTAAAAGAAAAGTTTGGAAGCGCAAACTTGGAAGAGGTTTTTGCGAAGGTGGTTGGACTTGCTTAAGGGCTTCGGAAACATTTTGCTTAAAGAGCTTAAAGAGCTCATCAGAGACCCAAAAATATTCTTAGGAATGATAATTGTTCCAGTGATAATGTTTCCAATTTTGGGCGCCGTCATGAATTTTTCAATGCAGTCCGCACAAGAAAAGGCTGAAAAAGCCTCGGTGCTAGTTTTGAACAATGACGGAGGAAACTACTCCGAAATTTTCATAAACTTCCTCAATTCTTCAGTTAAAGTTTTTGTTGAAAACAATACAACTCCGGAAGAAGCTATAACCTTGGATTTGTTGTCAAAATATGACACCACACAGTTTGTAGAGATTCCCAGTGACTTTAGTGCAAACATGAGTGAACATACTGAAGTCAATCCGAACATTACTGCTTCTGTAAACTTCTATGGAGTTTTTTCTGGCACCGGAATGTTTGAAGACATTGGGTCATCAATGCTAGGTGGTTTGGTGGAATTATTCAACAGAGCTATAGCTCCTGATGTGGTGCATCAAAAAAAATCTGCTGTCATTAGAGGAGAGATTGTTGAGGGTGTTGACCCAAGCATGCTTTCGGGTTTGATGATCTCACAGTCCATTGCCATGCCAATTACTATCATGATTTTGCTTACTTACTCCATGCAGATAGCTGCAACTTCTGTGGCTATGGAAAAAGAAGAGAAAACCTTGGAAACATTATTAACTTTGCCAATGGATCGCTTTTCGATTCTTATGGGAAAATTGTCAGGTTCGATCATTGTTGCGGGTGTTGGCGCTCTAGCGTACATGTTTGGCTTTAACTATTTTATGGGGTCTTTTATGTCAGCTATACCTACTGGTGCATCACTGGATTTAGCTTCTCTAGGGCTTGTCCCTTCACCTTTTGGTTATCTGCTCTTGGGAATCTCGCTTTTTGTGACTTTGCTTTCAGCTTTGGCATTCGCCGTAATAATCTCTGCCTTTTCAGAGGATGTAAGAGGTGCCCAATCCCTCGTCGGTTTCATCTATCCCTTAGTATTTATCCCATCACTTCTCCTAATGTATTTGGACATTAACTCTCTACCGTCTGCATTAAGAATCGTCATTTACGCAATTCCTTACACTCATCCAATAATAGCGGCTAAAGCCGTCACAACTGGCGACTACTTGATCGTCGTGTTGGGCATCGTTTATGTTACTGCTTTCACCTTGGTTATTATGTACGGTGCATCGCGGTTGTTTGCAACTGAAAAAATCTTAACGGCAAAGCTGAAGTTTAAAGGACTGAGAAGACGCAGAAGAACGCCAGCTGAAGAACCTTAGTAAAGCTTTTACGTAGAACATACAAAACTTGTTTTCGGTGTCATATATTGGGAATCCAGCAGATCGAAGTTTATCCTGTTACTTTACGTTATAAGGAACCTTTTCGGATCGCTCCGGGAGCAAGCACCGAGAGTCAAAACATAGTTGTTAGGATGCTCACGGACTATGAAGTGTTTGGCTGGGGAGAATCATCGCCCTCGCAAAGGGTGACAGGCGAAAACGCAAAAACAGTCGTTAGTGTGTTGGATAAGATTGCGCCGAAGCTTATCGGCATGTGTCCCCTTAGAATTGAGCAAGACATTGAGGTTATGGATTCTGTTGTTACGAGGAATCCGGCTGCGAAAGCCGCCATAGACATGGCATTGCACGACATCTTTGGAAAAACTAGTCGAAAACCGCTTTTCATGTTAATGGGAGGCTACCGCACAGAAGTCTTAACAGACCTAACTTTAGGCATTAAATCTCCAAGAGAAATGGCCAACGACGCTGTCAAAGCCGTCAATAAAGGGTTTAAAGCCCTAAAAGTGAAGGTTGGAGTTAACCCCGCTGAAGATGTTGAGTGCATTAGGCTAATCCGTGAAGCAGTTGGCGGAGATATACAGATAGGAATTGACGCAAATCAGGGATGGACGCACAAACAAGCCACGGAAGTTCTCAACAAAATAGAAAAGTTTAACATTCAGTTTGCTGAGCAGCCGGTTCCAGCAGAAGACATCAAAGGCTTAATTAAGGTTAGAAAAGACTCGCCGATACCGATAATGGCTGATGAAAGCGTGCATTCACCCGAAGATGCTTTGCACTTGATTCAAGCGGGCGCGGTAGACCTAATAAACATTAAGCTGATGAAAAGCGGAGGAATACTCAAAGGCAGAAAAATCGCCGATGTTGCAGAGGCAGCTGGAATACCCTGCATGATTGGATGCATGGGCGAATCCGAAATAGGCATAGCAGCCGGAGCACACCTGGCAGCAGCCGTCAAAAACATACAACACGCGGACTTGGACTCTGACCTCTTGCTGAAAGACAAACTTGTTAAAAAAGGCGGCACAAAAGTTAAAAATTCGATGCGAATTTTTTCAAAGCAGTATGGGTTGGGCATAAGAGAGCTGAATCAGAAGCTTTTGGGAAAGCCGAAAAGGATTTACAAGTAGCTCATGTTAGTAAGTGTTAGGGGTATAAAAAACTTGGTTTCTCTCAGAGCTTTGGCTCCTTCTCTAGTTAGGATTACTACGGCTGCGGCTGTGGGGGCTGCATTACACATTGGTCAAGGAAATCCCAATCTGATAGATGAAAAGGCAATCGAGTTTTCAAGAGCAGTTTTAGCTCAAACCGAAATTGACGCCGAAGTTATCTCATGCGAAGGACCTAAAGACGACGCGCCAGCATTTGTGCACAGAGAAAAAGTTGGAACCGGAAAAGGTCCTAAGGTTGAGTTTGTTATAGACCCTGTTGACGGCTCAACAGCTTCCTCTAAAGGTAGAAAAGACGCGATTTCTGCTCTTGCTTGTGCACCGGCTGGCTGTTTTCAGGTTCTTCCCGACGACGGATACTATTTCAAAGTAGCAACTGACTATAATTCGGCTGGCAAATTTTCTTTAGACATGTCCATCGCAGAAATTGTGCGTAGAGTGGCTGTGGAAAAAGGTTTGCGTCTTGAAAACTTCACCGTCATAATGTTAGAGCGTGAAAGACACTTGGCGATTCTTAAAAGTCTGAGAAAACTGGGTGTAAGGATAATTTTGATTCCTGACGGTGATATTGCGGGGGCGGTTGTTACCTGCAGACCCGGTTCAGGGGTTGACCTCCTTGTAGGCGCTGGTGCTGGACCCGAAGCAACTATCGCGGCAACTGCTTTGAAATGTCTAGGCGGCACCATGCTTGTGAAGGTCTGGAGAGATAAGAAGGATGACCCTAACCGTTTGGATAGACTGAGGACGGAAGGTGTCGACGTAGACAAGACCTATAGCGAAGATGAGTTGGCTAAGGGTAACGAACTGGTTTTTGCGGCATCTGGCGTTACGAAAGGCGAACTCTTAGACGGCGTCCGCTTTATTCCGAACGGAGCAATTGTTAACTCAATCTGCATGAGGCTGCCAAGCGGAACCGTGGAAAAATCGGAAACAACCCTGCGGTTTAAAGGACATCCAGTCTATAAACAATTTTTAACGTGAAAACTACCGTCCAAAAGGCTTAGCTGAACGATGGGGCTGCCCGGATTTGAACCGGGGTCTAGAGAGCCCGAGTCTCCAAGCCTAGACCAAGCTAGCCGACAGCCCCAAATTCATAGTCTAGACTTTCCCAAAGATAATTTGCTATTAATCATAAAAATCTTAAGTGTTCCCTAACCTTTTAAGCCTACCTTGTAATACTTTAACTGCTGGGAGGCTCGGCTAGGTTTGTCTCGTTCACGTCGGTTGCATGCAGTGAAGGTGTTGAAGGCTATTTCTTCGACTATAAGGCTGCGCATCTTAAACTTGCTTTTCAATAAGGGACCTCTTTCATATACCGAGTTGATGAGTTCGCTGAAGATGAATCCTAGCAGGGACGCTGGAAGGTTTGCCTACCACCTAAAGTTCTTGCTTAAAGCAGACTTGATTGAGGCAGATGTTGAAGCTAAGAAGTATCGCTTAACCGAATTGGGCAATATGGTGATTGATGTTGCAGAGGAAATTGAAAAGAAAGCCTTTAAGCGAAAAAAAATGCTTGTCCGCACCTCCCGCTTCGCATTGGAAGAGTTTGACGCGAACAAGATTGCGGGTTCCCTCATAAGAGAGGCAAACATGCCAGTGGAGTTAGCTCAGAAAGTAGCTAAGGATGCAGAAAAAAGACTGCTTAAATCGAAAACAAAGTATTTGACTGCTCCCCTTGTGAGGGAAGTTGTAAATGCGATTTTGATTGAGAAAGGCTTAGAGGAATACCGCCACAAGCTCACACGTTTGGGACTTCCAGTTCACGATGTCACAACCCTTGTGGAGACAAAAAGTAACAGCTCTCAGGGGTCGGCCTCTGTATATGAAACTGCTGGAAAAACTGTTCTGAAAGAGTATACGCTCTTAAACATGCTTCCAAGAGATATAGCAGACGCACACCTGTCTGGCTCACTACATATCAACGGTTTAAGCTGCTGGATTTTAAAACCAAGCGAAATATTTCACGATTTGAGATTTTTCCTCCAAAAAGGGAGGAACTTGGAGAAAGTGAATGCTTCTCAGCCTTCTTATCCACTGCCACGAAACTTTGAATATGCATTATCCACAATCCTTAATGTTCTCTTACATTCAGTTAAAGAAGTTGGTGAGATGCAGACTATCGACTACTTTAACATCTTTCTCGCTCCTTTCGTAAAAGGCATGAAAACTCAAGAGGCTAAAGAGGCTTTACACTTGTTCATTTTCAATGTAAATCAGCATGTGAATGTTTCTTTAGGTTTAGAGCTTGTGACTCCGGACTTTTTAGCGGAAAAATCAGCTCTCGACCTCTCTGGAAAATCGGTGGGCACTTACGGAAATTTCAGCGAGGAAAGCCAACTTTTAGCGTTGCTTCTTCTTGAAATATTCGCCGAGGAAAGCACACGTAAACCGCTGTTCAACCCGAAAATCGTTATAAAAATACGCCCGGAAACATTTAAGGATGAGAAAGCAAAAGCAATGCTTCTAGAAGCACATCGTTTAGCATCAGAGAAGGACATCCCATACTTCGCTAACCTTCTAGGGAAGAAACGAGAACGCTGTGTTTTCTCGGCTTCTAGCTGTAGACTTGAGGCAGATTTGAAAGGAGACTGGGAGATTGATACTTTACGCACGAGCAACATAGGATATGTAACGGTTAATCTGCCGCGAATCACCTGTGAATGTGGAAGAGACAGAACAAGATTTTTGGAAATTCTGAGAGAAAGGCTTGAGATGGCAGCACGCGCTTTAGAAATCAAGTATAGGACACTCAAACGGCATAGCATAGGTTTGCTTCCATTTCTAATGCAAAGCGTTAACGGCGATCAATATTTTAGGCTTGAGAATTCCTCTCGTCTAATAAACATGGTTGGGCTGAAAGAGGCTGTGGAGGGCTTCTATGGAGTAGACATTCACGAAGACGAAAAAGCCTTGGGATTCGCCGAGGAAATAATGCGTTCTATCTCAGATTTCACACGCAAAATCGGTAAGAGACGTAGGAAACGTTTGCTTCCATCCGTGTTGCCAAGCGTTGAGGCCTCCGAAAGACTGGCGCAACTAGACATTGAAAGATACGGCATCGCGAAGGTTCGATTTTCAGGAACGAGGGAAAAGCCATTCTACTCAACCGCTACTAGAGTAACCCTTCACGATGGAAAAGTCCCTCTAGAATCCTTAAAACTTGAACAGAGGTTGCATGGGCTGTGCGCTGGCGGAAACCTCTTGATAATAGAGCTTGGAGAAGGCGAACAGAAACCAGACGAGCTTGTGCCTCTAACTAAACAAGTTGTTGAAAAACATAACATAGAATTCTTCACGTACAGCCGTAGTTTAACCTACTGCGCAAACTGCATGAGAAGCTGGTTTGGACCGTTATATAAATGTCCTTCGTGTGGAGCGGTAAGCACGTTAACAGCCTTCGGCAGATTCGTACCTGAATTAAGTTTCGAATGAATCAATTTATTATTTTATGGCGCCTAATATTAAGGCTAGCAATGTAATTCTGACTACTATGCCGTTCCAGACTTGCTGGAAGTAACGTGCATACGACGTTTTGTCTACTTCAGCAGCTACTTCATCAATTCGTGGGAGGGGATGTAAGATTATTAGGTCTTCCTTGGCCTTTTTCAAAGTTTGCAAATCAATCTTGTAGAAGCCTCTGACTTTTGCGTATTCTGCTGGGTCTGGAAAACGTTCCTTCTGTATTCTCGTAACATATAGAACATCTACGAGCGGAACTATCTTTTCAAGACTTGTTTTTTGCGTGACGGATATTCTCTCTTTTATCGTCTGGAGAACTTCCCGCCGCATCTTCAGAGACTCTGGTGAAACCAGGTATAATTCAATGTCGTATAGGGAAAGTGCGTAGGCAAGGGAGTGGACAGTTCTTCCATATCTTAAGTCGCCTACGAGGGCTATTTTCAAGCCGTCGATTTTGCTCTTCTCTTTCATCGTAGTATACAAGTCTAAGAGGGCTTGTGTTGGATGCTCTTCTGCCCCGCTACCACCATTGATGATTGGTACCTTTGCAAATTCTGCGGCAAGTCTCGCTGCGCCCTCTAATGGATGCCTTAGAGCTATTACATCCGCGTAGTTCTCCACAACACGCACAGTATCCGCGAGATTTTCACCCTTTTTAACCGAGGCAATTTCTGCTTCTGCAAAGCCTATTGCGGAGCCGCCTAGCTTGTGCATAGCCGACTCAAAGCTTAGGCGTGTGCGTGTGCTCGGTTCGAAAAACAATGTTGCAAGGATTTTTCCCTTAAGCATGTCTGAGCCTTTCAGGGCTATGGGTTCCATTGCTTGAGCAAGCTTCAAAATATAATCGATTTCTTCTCGGGAGAAATCTTTTATGGATATTATGTCTCTGCCTTCAAACTTCAAATCTACACCCAAAACAACAAGTTTATGCAACTCCTAAATAAAACTCTTTATCACTTTAGGCTGTGTAAAATTCTTGCGAAGTTAAATCTTTTATCTCTGTTCTGAATATAGCCTCTCTTTAGAGGAACTTAACATGAGTGAGACAGTGTTACATGTTTCTAAGATTAGACAGGGCACCGTTATTGACCACATTACTGGTGGACACGCGTTAGATGTCGTAAGAATATTGGGAATAACTGGACGAGAGAGCAAGGTGATTACCATTGCGATTAATGTGCCGAGTAAACTCTTCAAGAGAAAGGATATAGTGAAAATTGAGGGTAGGGAGTTGAACCCGCAAGAAGTGCACAAAATAGCTTTGTTGGCTCCCCACGCGACCATCAACATCATCCGAGATTTCAAGGTTGTGGAAAAGCAAAGGGTTAAACTTCCCAAAGTTATTGAGGACATTGTTAAATGTGCTAATCCAGCCTGTATAAGCAACAGCAACGAACCTGTACAAGCCAGATTCTACGTTGAAAGTGAGGACCCGCTGCTGTTGAAATGTCACTATTGTGGTTACATTATGGAGAAGAAAGATGTTCTTCAACAGTTTTAACTTGTATGTCGTATTCGGGATTCTATGTAACACTTATATCGCGCGCGTAAGCTCCCATATACAACCAGCTGCATAAGCCAGCATAGGCTTCGATGGCTACATTTCGACAAACATTTTCAAATATTACATTTAAAGCCTCAACCGTTCACCTAAGCTTCTTAGTATTAGCAAAAAATTTGTAAAAAGTATCGGTTGCTCGCCAAAGGAATGTTAGAAGCGCCGCCGGTAGGATTTTCGACAGGATTTGCCTCCTTATTCTCGAACCTACGACCGACTGGTTAACAGCCAGCCGCTCTACCTAGCTGAGCTACGGCGGCACTCTTATGCCTTAATCATTTGAGAGTTTTGCTGTGATATTTAAGGTTAATTATTTCTGGCGCCAGATGTTTTTCAACTGCGCGCGCTAAACTTTATACGAGAACTCTTCGAAATGCCGGTAAAGGAGATTCTAAAAGATTTCATCGCTTCTTATGAATAACAGACTTCTGCTTTCACTTTAGCTAAAGCATTCTTGCCATCACGTTTCGTTTTCCTTGTTTGTTTAGAAAGATGTATATGGTAGATTTCCTAATTAGGTTGAAAGATTAATGGAGCGTAAGCATGTTGAAAAAAATCTCAGAGGTTAGATGGCATGGCAGAGGCGGTCAAGGGGCATGGACAGCCAGCGAACTTTTAGCACGAGCATCCATCCACGAAGGAAAATACATTCAATCCTTCCCAGAGTTCGGCCCAGAACGGATGGGTGCACCAGTAGCCGCCTTCACAAGAATAAGCAACGAGCCAATTCAGATACACTGCGCGGTCTACAATCCCGACGTGGTAGCTGTTTTAGACCCAACACTGCTGAAGACCGTTCCAGTCACTAGGGGATTGAACGAAGAGGGAACCATCATAATTAACTCGAAGGAAAATCCGGCCGACGTGAGAAAAATGCTCAACACGGATAAAGGCAAACTTTGGACTGTTCCAGCAACAGAAATCGCAGTGAGAATTTTGGGAAGACCTATAACAAACACAGCTATGCTGGGGGCCGTCGCACACGTAACCGGGATAGTCAAGTTGGAAAGCATCGAAAAGGTCGTTAAAGAACGTTTCCGACCGAACATTGCCGAGAAAAACGTCGCTGTGGTAAAAGAAGCCTACAAGGAGGTAAAATCTGAGTGACAGCTCGAGAAAAAAGTTGGAAAGAGATTTCGCCGGCTGGTGTATGTTGGAAACCCAGCACCGAGTTTTTGACTGGAGACTGGAAAACGTACAAGCCTGTAAGAGACTTGGAGAAATGCACCCGATGCCTGTTTTGTGTGCTTTTCTGCCCAGATGGAGCAATACATTGGAGACCTGAAAAAGGAGACATAGAATTCGATTTCAACTTCTGCAAGGGCTGTGGAATATGCGCCAACGAATGCCCAACAAAGGCGATAGAAATGAAACTTGAGTAGAGGTGTATGCCAAAATGAAGAGTGTTATAAAACAAGAGGTTTTAGCCCTAAACGGAGATGAAGCAGTTGCCTACGCTGCGAAGCAGTCAGATGTTGACATCGTAGCAGCCTACCCTATAACTCCCCAAACCATAATCGTTGAAAAGTTCAGTGAGTACGTGGCCAACGGCGAAGTTGAAACAGAATTCGTCTGTACAGAATCGGAACACAGCGCTATGACAGCTTGTCTAGCGGCCGCAACCACAGGCGCAAGAGCGTTTACAGCTACTGCTTCAGCCGGTTTGGCTCTAATGCACGAAATGCTGTTTGTAACTTCTGGATGCCGCGCTCCGGTGGTTATGGCGGTTGCCAACAGGGCCTTGTCAGCGCCTATAAACATCCACGGTGACCATTCAGACACCATGGCTGAAAGGGACAGCGGTTGGATACAAATCTATGCTGAGAATGCGCAGGAAGTATATGATTCGGTAGTTCAAGCTTTTAGGATAGCTGAAAACCCAGAAGTTCTCTTGCCAGTTATGGTTTGTTTGGACGGTTTCACATTAAGCCACACGCTTGAAAATGTGAATGTGCTTCCAGACACTGTTGTCGAGAAGTTTGTTGGGACTCGCCAATTGCCCCAAGTGCTTACACACGAAGGAAAGACTGCATCCTTCAAGCTTGACCCAGAAAACCCCATGACTGTGGGATCTATAGCCTTACAAAATTACTATTTTGAGTTTAAACGACAACAGGAAGAAGCCATGAGGAATGCACTTAACGTGATCAAGCAAGTGCACGATGAATATGCACAAGTAAGTGACAGAAGCTACGGAGATGCACTTGTCGAAAGTTACTGTGTTGACGATGCCGAAATTGCCATAATATGCTTAGGTTCAACCGCTGGAACTGTGAAAACTGTCGTAGACAAATTAAGGGCAGAAGACGTCAAAGCTGGACTGCTACGAATTCGAACTTTCAGACCTTTGCCAGTCAAAGAAATAATCAAGGCGCTTGGAACTGTTAAGGCATTGGCTGTAATGGACAGAGCTATAAGTTTCGGAGGAAACGGTGGACCAGTTTACCACGAAGTTCGCCATGTTCTCTATAGTGCAGACAAACACCCCTACGTCGTAAACTACATCTACGGGCTGGGCGGGAGAGACACAAGCCCGGAGCAAATACGCAAAATCTACGAAGACCTGCAAAGGATACTGCAAACTCAACATGTTAAAACTCCGATACAATATGTCGGATTGAGAGAATGAAAGGAGGAAAATGAAATGTTTTCTGAATGGAAATTTACAATAAAAGACATAGCCGAAAAACCAGACTTGTTCATGTCAGGACATAGGGCATGTGCAGGCTGCGCACCAGCAACAGTTCTAAGACTCGTTATGAAAGCTGTGAGAGGACCCACGATAGTTACTAACGCGACTGGATGCATGGAAGTGGTTTCAACCATTTATCCATACACATCTTGGGCTACACCATGGCTACACACAGCATTTGAAAACGCCGCTGCAAACGCCTCTGGAATAGAAGCAGCCATAAAAATACTGAAAAAGAAGGGAAGGATAGAGCAGGAGCAAATAGACGTTATCGCTATTGCTGGGGACGGAGGCACATATGACATAGGTATACAGGCGCTTTCCGGAGCAGTGGAAAGACGACACGATTTTCTGTTTGTGCTTTACGACAACGAGGCATACATGAACACGGGCATCCAGCGAAGCGGAGGAACACCCCACGGAGCATCCACAACCACATCGCCAGCCGGCACCGTCATACCCGGAAAGCTGGAGTACAAGAAGCCGATTGCTGATATTATGGTGGCTCATGAAATGCCCTATGTAGCCACAGCATCGCCACGTTACTGGCGAGACCTAATTACAAAAGCCAGAAAGGGCATAGAAGTAAACGGACCAGCATTTCTACATGCATTCGCACCTTGCCCGAGGGGATGGCGAAGTGATCCAAGCAAGTCCATAGAGCTTTCACGCTTGGCAGTGGAGACATGCATATTCCCATTATGGGAAGCAGTAAACGGCGAATATCAACTGTCAGCACCAAGCAAAGTTATAGCCCTAAGACCCGAGAGAAAGAAACCAGTGAAGGATTACTTGCAAGTGCAGGGACGCTTCAGGCACCTATTCACTCCAAAATTCGAAAAATTAATCGATGAAATCCAACGAATAACCGACGAAAGATGGCAACGGCTACTCAAGAGATGCGGAATGACATAAAACGCCTAAACTCTTCTATTTTTTAGGTATTACTTCTCAAATATTTTTCTATTTCGTTTTCAGCGTTGTCTGCCTTGATGAATATGGGCACGTTTTCTATGCCTGTTGCTATGTAGCTTGAGAGCAGCCACTCGCCCGGTGCAAACTCAAGGGTTTTTTCTAGTATGCCCTTGTCTATCATGAATGTGTCGCTGATTAATGCGCGGTCGTATGGGCGCGGCAATGTACCTACAAAGTATGTGTGAAGCTGCTGTAAGGCGTTAGTGTTTAGGTAGGCGATTCGTTGTGTGGCTATGCACGCTCCTAAGCCGTATTTTCTCCCTTGCCTAAGCAAAGTTTCAACATGCCTAGAACATTTAGCGTCTATGCCTGACGAGCCGCTCAAGGCCGGTATAAACTCTTGTGCTTCGTCAAAAACCAGTAGAATGTATGGCTTAACCTGGAATCTTCGCTTTCTCCTTACAAGCAAATCTTGTGTTAGAGTTATGACAAGGTCCTTCATTGTGAAGGGGTCTGAAATTGAAACGCAAACAAGTCTTGCTTCCCCTTCTAGCAATTCCCGGATTTTCTCAGCTGTTAATCCACCTGTTTCTTTCTTTTCTTTTTCATGCCTTCTTCTTATCCTATTAATTATAGCCGTTCTTGTGGTTGCCCAAGCGTATAATCCACTCTTTTCATGAACCTTAAACTCTTGAATTGTTTCTATTGCTATCTGATCAATGTATCTCACGAAGTCTTCGTCAACTTCCCGGTTTTCGCTGAGGCCATGCTCTTCCATATATTCAAGTATGGCGTCGTGGATTTTGTCTATGGCGTTTAGGTAGTGCGGTTTGTCTGTGGATTTTTTTCTCTGGTCTTTAAGTTCATCTATGAATTGGCTGTAGGTTGGAATCTTCTGCTTAGGCATCGTGTAATAGGCAACTTTGCCTTGCTCCATTATGAGTTGTAATCCCGCTTTGATTCTCTCATCTACTTCATATTCCCTCGGTTTGACGACAGAGTTGAAGAATTGTTCAAGCGAATTGATTTTGTGTTCGAGGACGACTTTTGCGGACATGGTTGGGTCAGCCAGTATGTCTAGCAGCAGGAATAAGTATTCGCAGCTTATGTCAAAGATTATGACTTTCGTGTTACTTGTGTGGAGTAGGATACGTCTGAGGGTGTTTGACATCAAGTTGCTTTTTCCACCCCCCGTGAAGGCAAAGACTCCGAAGTGGTAGCGGACAAGCTTCTCAAAATCAACATAGATTGGAATGACTGTTTTGCTTGCTTGAAACATTTTGATTGATCCAAGCCTCGGGTCAGCCTTGGCGTCTTCCACGGTTTTAGACGGGTCGATGCCAATTTTTTCGGCTATTTTTTGGTTGTACATGCGGTTTATCATTTCGCTGTTTAAAAGGTAGACTGGACTGCCAACAATCGGATATGAAAAGCCCTTGACAAATTGAAATTCACAGTTTTTGTTTATTATCAAGTCGTAGTTTACGGGGATAGCGTTTATCTGAATCATCATTGTGGACTTGTCGTCTGTCTGCCAATCCTCTTCGGACTGCTCTATAATCTCAAACTGCATAGGATAATAACCATGGTCGGACAGGCCACGCAAGCCAAAATGTTCAGGCCATACTCGGCTAATCTCCATAAGTGTATACCTTTCCTCACCAGGTCTTGCTTGTTTAAAGTTCTTAACAGCTAGAAGCATGCCCTCCTCAAGAAGTCCCATCAAGTCTTTTTGGTATTCAACTTTTGTGCGGCACTGGTAACGGGCGCTTATGCCTGCAAGCTTAGTCTCTTCGGCACCGCCAAAATATTTTGGAATGACAGCAGCCAGTCTTGCGTGGAATCTGCCATCGAAATCTGTGAAGCAGAAACTGTTAAATGCGTTCTCTTCTTGCGGCTTCAATTGTTGCTCTCCTCTCCCTGAAAGTGCTCATATAGAATATGAACTTTCTCAATTTATGATTATTAAGTATCCAATCCGCTGTGGTATCAACAACCCGTTTGAATTGGCTGTAATTCCACTTTGCAATCTTATCCGCTATGAATAAGGGTTTGTTGTGACCAAAAGCTTCCGGAATGTTGGACGGAGCCATAGCAGCCAAAACAGTCATGGTTAGGTTTTGAAGCTTGTTTGGAACGTTTTTGTCCAGAAACAGGATCACTTCGACTGGTTCCTTCGTGCCGTCGCTAAGTTCGTTCCAAAACTCCACAACATTCTCAGGCTTGTAATCGTATTCCGGATAGACCAAACGGTCTATCAGTAGGACGTTGCTCCGCAACAATGGGTCTGTTTTGGCTTGGCTCAACTGCACATAAGTTTTCAGAAATGTCCTTTCGAGACCGATTTTGTTTTTTATGGCTCCTGAAACGTAGCCCCTGCGGTTTTGCTTGTCTGTGACCATGGTTCTGAATGCGGAGTCATATTCTATTAGGCTCCATGGCGGCTTGATTTTTTCCGTGTTGAAGATGCTGGCTGACTGCAGTATCATGCGGTCTGTGTTTGGCAGTTTTTGAAACTCTTTCTGCGAAATAGCCGTTTTCAGTAAGCCTTCATTGTGCATTATAGGGATTAGCTGTCGTTTGAAGTCCCTTGCAGCGGTGTCCTTTGTCATACCTATTAGCAGAATGCGTCTGTTCCAGCATTCTTCCATGAGCATGTGCAACGTGAAAAGCGTGAGAAAAGCGATGTCGAGAGTTGTTAACCAGTGTTCCTTTCCGTCCTTCAAAATCTTCATCAGACTGGCCGTTTTCGTTTCCGATGTTTTCGTGAAAAAGAAGCGGTCACCTAGGCTTGTGACAAGCTTTCTGATGCGTTCCCACGTTGTTGCATACTTAAGATTCAATTTATAAATTTCATTCGTCTCGTCTAAAATGTCCCTTTCAACCAGGTGTTTAAGGTATCGCTTTACTCTTCTGATTCTTTTCTCGTCTGTTATACCGAGTTCGGCTAGAATCTGCTTCTCGGTTAAGGCTTCTCTTTGCCTAGCCAAGTGGATTATTGCGTAACGGAGGTAGTCAGCCCTTGGAGGCGGCAACCCTGAAGCTTGATTACAAACGTATTGTCTTGTGATAATTAAATCGTTAACATCGATGGGTTCATCATCAATTTCGTGTCCAATTATGCTGCTTTTTGCTTTCCACATCTCGCGCTTTGAAGTGTCATAGAGTAGGCTTGCCCGTTCTATGGACAAGCTTCTATCCAAAAGAATTATGCGGATACTTTGGTCCGGGTCTGTGGCAAGCTTGTAAGCAAGATAATACTCGGCGAAAGTCATTATCCAATTCGCAATTGTTGCATTACTTATTATTGCTTCGTCTCTTAACAGCTGCTCAACCTCAAAAAAAGTCTGGTCTATGTCTGGAATCTCGTTGATGTAAACTGGCACAACGTTTGAGATGCCAGCGCCTTGCCGAATTGTCCTTTCATCATACTTAACCAATGGCTTGTCTTCTTCGGAAAAAGTTATGGTACCTGTTGAAGCATAAGCACCGCCGAAGAAAATCACCAAGTCAAACAACGGACGCGAATACATTGTACCATCTACACCAGCAAAACGGACATTAGGAGCACCGAAAAATTCTTTAGCGGTTTCCCAAGCCTCTTTACAGTCAAAACCCATTGTTACAAGGTTTGAAAGCAAACCATCGTAAAGGTTTTTAAGCGATGAGAAACGCTGCTCATAATCCAAAACTTGCATCGAAGCCCCGACCCTAAGCGCATCACTCGTCCGCTTTACAGTATCACCCAACGAAGACAAACTCACCTAAATTTCACCTTGTCCCCTAATAGCTTCTGAAAGGTAAAAACATTGTTGACACGAAACACAAAAATAATCCAGCTAATAAAATTAGATTGGTTCGTGCGGGGTTGCCCTAGCCTGGTAGGGGGCAGGCCTGCTAAGCCTGTGGTCCGTAAGGGCCGCGCGGGTTCAAATCCCGCACCCCGCGCCACTCAAATAAATCATTAACCTTTGCGTTTTTATTTGATTTTGGCAAAAGCTTGAGATTTTGATGATTTTTGCTCTTTCTAACGCTTCTTGGTGTCATTTCATTCACATCCTTGATTTAAACCTGTCTTTTTCGTGAAATATTATCGGAGAACTCGTACTTGAAGGTTTTTGGCTCGCTGCTTGTTCAGAAAAATAGATTCTTTTGATTTTTTCTTATTCATGTTGCAATTATATGAGAAAAATTGAGAAAAAGAAAGTGTTTCATTTCAATGATTGACTGAGTGATTGCAGAGTCAGTCTTTGTGTCTATTGTGGTTCTTCTTGCTCCAGTGATTTTTTGGCTTGTTCCTTTAGTTCTCTAATCTTGTCTACTGTTGGCATTACTTTTTGAAATAAGTCGTTTCGCGCTTGAATCCCTTCTTTGATAAAGAACGCTGCAGCTTCAGACCTGCTCTTGAATACTTCAACCTCAACAAGAGCATCTATCCTTTTAAGGTCGTCATCATTCAGTCTTGTCATGACCACGTTGCCTCTGCCCTCCAACTTCTTTTGCAGTTTCATTAGAACCTTCTCCCTGATCTTCTCATGCACATCCGCACACTTTTCCATTCCTTCTTCTTCCGAACAACACATGACAACGCATTCCTCATCTTCTTTCTTATCCATGTATTTCACCTCGTGTAATATGTATCATGTAATGTGTAATTGAGATACTTAAGTCTTTCTTCGCTCAACGTAGTACATGCGAGCGATCTAGTTCATCTCTAATTCAAAACTGATAAAGAACAGAGGCTGAAGAGAAAAAAGAGGCTGAGGAGAGGTTGGCTATTGACTAGTGTTTGCACTATTAGACTTCATTGCCAATGTCTAGCATAAGCTTATGAGGCAACTCGTCTGCGTTAAGCATTCGAGAATTAGAATCCTAAATGGAAACTAGTTCGTCAAGCAAATAGGAGGTGCAATGTAGCTGTCGTACAGAAGAGAACCAAGGGAAATGCATAAGGCAGTCTGTGCCGATTGTGACCAAGAATGTGAAGTACCATTCAAACCTGACGGAAGCAGACCCGTATACTGCCGAGAATGCTATTCCAAACGAAGAAACACAAGGAGATATTAAGCTCACGAGCTAATATTTATCCTTAGTTAACACTCTTTTTCCTTTTTATTTTGTTCTTCTTCTTATGCTCTAACCCGCGTAATAGAAGAAACTTGTAGAAGACTCTTCCATTAATCTTTATTTAACACTAAACACACTGTAGACACAGCAACATTACACGCTGCAATCAATAATATAAAGGAGTGATGGAAAATGGCGAAAGAATCAGGAATTGTTTTCATTGGAAACAAACCACCAATGAGCTATGTTATGGCGGTCATCACAAGCCTTTCGGCATCTAATGCTAAAGAAATAACCTTGAAAGCCCGAGGACGAGCAATAACAACAGCTGTTGACACGGCTGAAATAACTAGAAGCCGCTTCATCAAGGACTTGAAAGTTAGCAAAATCTCCATAGGAACAGAGGAGATGCCAGCGAGAGAAGGAGAAAACAGAGCACGGATGGTTTCCACAATGGAAATAACGCTTACAAAAAAGTAGAAACATTTGGCGTTGAAACATAGCGCGCGGATTTACTCGTTCAGTTTGGATAGATGTCAATATTCGCATACACAACACAGTGCAAGCACTCTTAAATCGAAACCCTTTCTTTTGAAAATTTCTTATATAATAAATAAGGAAAAATCGAAAGACAAAACAAATTTTGAGACTCCCAAAAAATGACGCATCTTTCTAAGGTCTTACACTTTCGGCTTTAGGTCTATACGGTCGCTTTCTTGTTCGCTTTCGCTTGTGTCGTTCACATTCATGTATGCGAACCAATAGCCATCCTTTGTCTTCATAACTGCAGCCACATGGCAAGGTGACCGTGTCCCTTGTCTTGGTTTGGGTTTTCTTTCTCATTTTGGATTTCTCTGTTTTTCTAGTGTGAAGACGACCCTTTCTAAGTTTATAACTCTCTAGAATAAAAGAAAAATTGAAGTTTCTAAAATTTTGCTTTGATTCATAAAGTATAAAGTTAGAAACGTGTTTGAATTTTGGCGCATTCCTTAACTTTAAGAAGTCTTGCTCCATGAGTGTGAACATTTGGTGCACTTGAAGTGTTCTGTTGTTCTTTCTCTTCTAATACCTGCGTGTTCACCTGAAATTCTAGAGAACCAGCGGAATGCTTCTTTATTTCCACATTTCGGACACGTCTGAGAAACTTTCACGTACTCATCTTCTGAATCGCTAACAACGTAAACTGAACTAGGCTGTTCTATCTTCTTCACATTCTTTGATGACAGTCTCGTATTAGCAGGAATTAGATTCCCACATTTTCGACACTGGAAGCCGTTCTTAGTCTTCTTCATGTAGGAGCCGCACTCGTTGCAAAACTTCATGTCTGGTCACTCAATTATTTCTAACCAATAGAAGAAGAAAACATCAACAAGGAGATTTGCCTGTCACTCATTTAGAACTGTACCTCGGATGATTCCGCTTCACTATGTATTTCGGTGACTGTTGCCGAAACGTAAACTATCAATCCTAGTTCCAACCAATAATCCAAATCTTCGCTAATGTGTCTCATCGTTGCCTGCATTCCCTCAACAGTGACCTCTGCGATAGTAATGTTTTCTGGTTTGAAGCGAAATCCCCACTTGTTACCGTATTCTTCTATGATACTGCCAACAAATCTTTCACTCTTGTTCTCATGCAGCTGGACCAGTTGCTCCCAAACAATATCACTTGTAGGCTCCACAGCAATACGGTCACCATTCACATCCTGTATAGCTGCCCATCTGTCAGTTTCATGCTTTAGAGCAGATAGTTGGTCCAAGTAATTCCAGACAAGAAAACTAGCTATAATCATCACCAAGACTGCGACGACTACAGCCACATACAACTTTCTCATTCTAACACCACAGGCATATTTGAAGAGCTTTCTAAGTTTATAACTTTCTAACAGAGGAGAAAAGTAGAAGTTTATGATTTTTGACTGAGTTATAGAGTAGAAGGTTGGAAACTTTGACTTCAAATCGAATTAGGAGAGATATCAAGTTTGACAATAAGATATGTTGAAGCATCTGATGTCAAGAAATTGGTGGATGAGATCGCAGAGAAGTTGGATTTTTTTCACGTTGTACCTCAATTTGTGTATTGCTACAGAAGCTATGGTTCAAAATCTAAACGTGTGATTGCTCGTATCTACGGATTGGGAAAGATATGGCAAGAAGCACTAAGAAAGCCACCGACATACGTGATTGAAGTTATCTCTGAACGTTATGACAAGCTAAGCGGAAAAGATAAGGAAAAGACGTTGATTCATGAACTATTGCATATTCCGAAAGGGTTTTCAGGAGGTTTTCGTCCACACAGAGGTTACATCGATAAAGAGCGAATAGAGAAGTTACATCGGTTGTTGCTGAAGCGAAGGTCTTTGAAATCTGAAGAATAACATCGGCCTCATCTAAACGAATTCTCCTTTGGCAATTATCACAACCCTTCCGCCGACGTATACATCTTTTTTTCCTTCTCTGTTTTCTGCCTTCAAAAGCAATAAAGAAGGTCTCCCTATTTCATACCCTTGTTCAACTCTAACGTTAATCTGGTCTTTTCCAAAATAGCGGTGCTTCACTAGGTATCCTGCTAAGCAACCATTTGCAGACCCTGTGGCTGGATCTTCTGGGACTCCATAGTAATCAGCAAAGAATCGAACATTCAAGTCGTTTTCCTTGTTGTAAGTTTCTGGACAAAAGACTAGTATTGTTTTTGCTTGAGTGTCTTTGATAAACCTGAAGTATTTGTCTTTATCTATCCTAGCTCGCTTCACGGCATCTAATGTTTTCAATGGAACGATGATAGAGGGAACGCCTGTATAAACGTCCTGGATGGGGAATCTGTTGTCTATATCTTCGGCATCAAGACTCAAAACTTGGGAAATCGACTCAGTATCGAAAGTTTGGCCAAAAGTCGGTTGCAATTGTTTCATCCACAAAATATCCGCATCTTTTCCACCATAACTGAACGTGACTGGAATTTGCCCGACCTTCAAATTCAGGATTACAGTCTCCACAGGTTCTTTTACAATCTCGCGTTGTATCACGTAAGCTGTTCCTAGTGTCGGATGACCAGCAAAGGGCAACTCTGTTTTTGGCGTAAAAATGCGGACATCATATCCATCGTTTCGCCTCTCATCTGACAAAACAAAAGTAGTCTCCGAAAAGTTCATTTCCTTGGCAATTCTCTGCATTTCAGTATCAGGTAATGCCCTTGCACTTCTAAAGACTGCGAGTTGATTTCCAGCATATCTTTCTTCCGCAAACACATCCACAACGTAGAAAGTTAACCTTTTCACACCCGATTCTCCCTATCAGGTTTTTATCTAACTTTTTCTAAGTTTATAACTTTCTAACCAAAGAAAGAATAGAAGTTTTATAAAAATTTAACATAGTTGTAGATTAGAAACCTAGAAACTTGTGTGATCGCACATGCGATTCTCATAGGTCCTAAAAGAATTTAGGTTGAGAGGTGTTAATTGTTAATTATGAAACGAATTACAACTACATTGTTCGGAATATTTGCCATAATAGTCATTTTGTTCACAATGGCACAAGCAGGAAACATGGGTGTTCCTTGGCTGTTTAACTTGGCGGCTGTAGTAATGATTATCGTAGTCATAATATCTGTAGTCAGAGTCTGGCTAAGGGGCTTTTGAGGTGCAAGATTAACTTTCTAACCAGAAGAAAAGATTAGAACTTTCTAACTTTTTTTAACGAGTTTATAACGTAGAAACTTAGAAAGGTATTAGTCCACTCGTGGTTTCTATGATCATCAAAGAAGTATACGTAAAAACCATCCTATCTAAATCCAAAGTCTCTGATTACACGATTAATCCTTACATTGGTTGTGAGCATGGATGCACTTATTGTTATGCACGGTTTATGAAACGGTTCACTGGTCATAGGGAGAAATGGGGTAGATTTGTCGACGTGAAAGTCAATGCAGCAAGATTACTACAACATGAGTTAAAGAAAAAACGATCTGGCAGAGTTTGGATAAGTGGAGTGTGCGATCCTTACCAGCCAATTGAAAAGAAATATGCGCTAACGAGAAGATGTCTCAAGATCTTATCAGAACACGGTTGGCCCATCACAGTTCAAACAAAATCTCCTCTTGTGAAGCGAGATCTGGGATTGCTGGAAAAATTCAATGATATTGAAGTTGGACTTACAATCACTACAGCTGATGACGCAATTAGGAAAATGTTTGAACCTAAATGCTCACCGATTAAAGACAGGATTGAAACATTGGAGACACTGCACTCTGCAGGTGTCAAAACCTACGCAATGATAGCACCATTACTCCCAAAAGCTGAAACCTTAGTAACACAACTAAGTGAAAAAGCAGATTATGTGCTGATCGACAGAATGAACTATCATTACGCAGATTGGGTATACAGAAAATATGGATTAGAATATGCGATGACTAACGATTTCTTTACATGGAAGAAAATGGAACTTGCCAAGGCACTTGAAAAGGAAGCAATGCCTTATCAACTGTTATTTTGATCTTTATAATCTCGGCGTCAACATAGGTACCTTTTCCTTGTAGTCTTCGTATTCTTTGCCAAATTCCCTAACCAACTCTTCCTCCTCTTTCCGTGATATAAGAAAAACAAGTACAACCATCAGGGGAGTGAAGAGCAAAGAATGCCGGGCAGACAACAGAAAGGAGATTCCGACATGTGCGAGTAATCCACCAAGATATTGCGGATGTCTAACGATGGAGTAAGCCCCTTCGGTAACAATTCTCTCCGTCCTGTGTGTTTCTGCTACCCTAAGTGTCGTTTTCTTTACGCCATTTATTGCGAGCAAGGCGCCTGGTGTGAGGAAGAGTATGCATGTCGCTAGGTGAAGCAGAGGAACTGAGAAATCGATAAAAGGTAGTGAGATTGATAGATTCTGAAGAACTGGAACAGTAAATCTCGGTTGAGGTGAAGCCCAGATTCCCATCCAAAAGTTGAAGAAACCCCATCCTGAAATAAGACCAAGAATCTCACCGATTTTAGTTCCTTTCTTCTTTCCGTATTTTTCTCGAAGTTTTAAGTGCTCAACTGACAAAAAGTGAAGTGGTATCGTTGATATCACACCTAATACGCAAACGAAAAACAAAATATACATCTGAACACCATTGAACTTCAATAGCTTATGTGTGAACTTTCCAACCTTATAAGTTTCTAAAAAAAGAAAAAACCAGATGTTTGTAATTATCTGACCAATTTATAAAGTAGAAACTTAGAAACCCGTCGTTGCCACACAACATTCTATAGAGGAACTGTAAACTCCTTGCCATACTCTTCGAAGTGGGCTATTTCTCCAATTTCCTTCTAGGTCTTAACAAGTGAGCCAGCTTTGCCAAAATGTCCAGTTTCTTTCCTGGAAAGCCTAAAGCCAAAAGCGCAACAACCTTCAGATGATTTGGTATTTTAAGCATCTCTCTGATTTGTTTTTCGTTGAAGATGACTATTCAGCACGTTCCAAGTCCTTCACCAGTGGCGCGCGGGATTCTGTCTTTCATGTAATAACATGGATAGGGTTTGAATCCAGCATCTCGCCGATCCACTTTAGTATCTTTTCGCGAATTTACATATGCCATAAGTTACAAGTGGGGCACTTGCCAAGAAGGAGACAGTGCGCAAGATACTTAATAACCATGTTCCTCCAACGTTGCTTGGTGATGCTGCTCCTGCCGCGGCTGCTTGTTCAAACCTGTGAACCATATAAACCGTAGAAATCGACAGCAAAGATATGCCCACAGCAAAAAATGTTGAGTGAACAATATTAGTCTTCATATTCTTTGAAAAGTAGTGTCGATCATAAAAGACAAACAATATCACACCAAAGAACATACCAGAAAGACCAGCAAGACACAAACCAACCAGTTGTTCCAATGAGAGGTTGGGAGTATACAGATTCTGGACTGACACGTAGATATCAACGCTGAGTGGGGCCAGTAAAGTGACGCCTACTATGAAGAAAAGGAAAACGATTTTCCCAATCCATCTTTCAAGTTCCCTACGAACCGCTGTGCTTGACCTCTGTCTTTCTCTTTCAACTTTTCGAAAAAGCACCATGCTTGTTTGCCCTACCTCTGAAAGGCGGTATTTCCCCCTCCCAGACTGTTCAACCAGAAACGCTAGCTCCTTCAAATGATAGCTAAGCAAGCCAGTGTCGTTTATGCCCCCAGCACTCTGAATGTCTGTAAAGGATACTTCACCCTTCTGCTCAAGAAGAAGCAGAATCTGGCGACGCACCGGATGTTTCAACGCGGCGAATATCACATCATATTCATTCGTTTCTGCCAAAGGAGCACCTTAACTCTTCTTTCATAAGATACAATAAAAACGTTTCCGTGAAGAAAAATTGGAAAAACTTACGCCAGCGCGCGCGCTAGAAAACCCGATGCCCTTAAGAGATTGTTGTTCTGAGAACGTTTTTAAGAAAAAGCAATTATGTTAATATGAGAGATATTACCGATGGTGTTGTCTGCTCGAACCTTTGAAATAATTTGGATTGCAAGTTTTGCTACTGGCATGCTTTTCTTTGTTCTTCAATATAATTATTCACAAGGCTACATCCCTAAATCGCCAGAAGCATGGCTTTTCTTCCTGCTCGGTTGGTCCTTCGTTGTGGTTGCGGCAGTTAGCGCGGGTTTCTACATGAAGAGAAGAACAAGTGCTATGCCTCGGACAACTACAAAAGGGCATACTGAAATGTGTCAAATAAGTAGTGCTGCAGGTGGAGTCTTAGGTTATCCTGTATCTCGACTGGGCTATCCAGTGGTTCTTTTTAGGCTATATTTTGGTTTAATTATTACATTACCTTTCTTCATGTTTCTTGCTGTTATGGCGAAGAGCTGACTTAAGGAGGCTTAAAATTTGGGCATGAAAGGGTTTTTGGAAAGACCGGAAGGCGTTGGCTTTTGGACTATGATGCTGCTTAGTTTAGCATTTGTATTGTATTCTTATCTAATCATACAAACTGTTGATTGGCTTCTTGTGTTTGTGCTCATAATAGCTGGAGGAATTTTCAGAGTTTTAAGGCTACACAAGGTTCCAGAATTCCTTAGGGGTTACATCGGCCTTTCTTGCTGAGGCTATGTTGTATGGACAAGCCTTTATGCATGTTGAGCAGTCTATGCCGTTTTCGCACCAATACAAGTAGCATCGTTCAACATCGACATACCATTTCAACGCTCCTGGATTGTTGGATCTACATGCTATTTCGAAGCTTGGTTCGTCTTCCATTGAAATTGCGTCTCCTCCCTCTTTCTCGCAATGTTCAGCGCACAACTTACATTTTTTGCAGAACTCTTTTACGCCGAACTCTATAGGCTTGTCTGGTTCCAGCGGAATGTCTGTGAAAATCTTGCAGAGTCTAACTCTTGGTCCGTATTGAGGCGTTATCAACAAGCCATTGCGACCCAGTTCCCCAAGTCCAGCATCAATCGCAAGCGGAATGCTTAAAGCAGCATCGTTTCCGCACTGGATCGCTTCGTATCCGAGATTTCGGATAAACTCGCCCATGCCCGCGAGCATAAAAGCCATTTTTGAGTATCCCACTCCCGTGGCAGCCGCGGCAGGAGCAGCTGGAGAAGTTGCAATTCCATCCGCATCCATTTCAACCGCCATAACGACAACATTTTCAAATTTCTCAGGGACATCAACATCTGCGTACAGCCAGTCTCTGTTTAGCTTGCAGACTCCAATCAACGATGCACCGAAAAGCTTTGCTGCTCGCTTGATAAGAGTGCTCATCTTATGTGGGTCATCAACTTCATGTTTCGTTCTTGTCCAATCAATTCCAATGGAGGCTGATGAAGTTTTACACAGTTTGATTTTTTTCCATGAAAACCCCCCTTCAAAAGCGTCATGCACTATCCAAGAGGCATAGGCTAACGCAAAGTCGATTCTTGAATAGCCAGGTTTTCCATTTGCAACGATCTCAAGCGCTTTTTTGTCATACATTTGTTTGTAGCCTTTCCATGATGAATCCCACATAACTCTTTCAAAAATTATGTTTTTGCTGTGGAAGCGGCGAAGCTTAGATCGGTCGGTAACATAAGGTGGTTTTTCAGCTTTTTTTACTTTAATTTTGGAAGTCTTGCTTGTTCGATTTGAATTCATAGCTTAGCACCTAGAGATATAACTGAACGTAGGGTGTAAGTTAAATTTCTTTATTTCTAGAAAGTTTAAAGGAGAAAGTTCGATGCTTCCTAGAATATTTGAAGAACGTTGAGAGAGGGAACTTCGGCCCCATGTGGACTAAAACTGGAGAAGGGAAACTGAAAGAGTTCGTAAACGTTTATAAGACGATTCTTAAGGGAGTGCTGGAGGAAATAAAAAACTCTAAGGCTCCTGAATCTTACGTTGAATGTTAGTTTGGCTTTATTAGGCGGGTATCCGTGTAGCACGCGCTACACATTTTTTCTCTTTGTCATGATCTCTTTGCGGATGGCTCTTCCTTTACGAAACGCAAGTGTAAACCAGACAGCGGCACTGATGATTAATATAAACACGGCCACCACATACGCGCTAAACGTATTCGGAAAAGGGTACATTTCATTGATCGTCTTTAACGGTTCAAAGCGGCTAGCCAATAGATACAGAAAACCAATCGCCAAGAGATACCAAAACCAAGGAGTTTCTCTTTTCCTCTCGGTCATAGCGTCCCTACAACCTTCAACCAGCTCTACAATCTTTATGGAATCATTCGAATTAAACTTTTCTGCGCACGCAAAACTATTTGACCAAAGAGGAAAACCATGAACCTTAAGGAAGGAACACGCAAAAAAGTACTTCGAGGAGAACCGAACTCTGGGATGAAACTTGGATACCGAAAGGAGCATAGGAACTGTCTAGATTCTTGAAAGTGTCATTCTTCGTGGGTTATTTCCCAGATTACTCTTCCCTTAGGGTCTGGGCATTCCACCTCGAAAACCTTTGGCAGCCAATCGTCTGGCTCGTCTATTTTCCTCTGTTTAGCTGGCAGTAGTGGCAGCAAACTGGAGAGGGCGTAAATGCAAACATGCTTATTTTCTCTTGGAAAGCTTAGTTTTCCACCTTCAAGTCGGAAGCAGTCTCCAACTTTATGCGTGTCACAGTAACCCTCAATCGCCTTAACCTTCACGATTAAAGTTTTCATGGGAACCACAAAACAGC
>Ga0224501_10000544_pt1 | contig 30085 bp, 19 predicted proteins | sample SF_Oct11_sed_USG_4_FD_169105 | JGI IMG/M metagenome (GOLD analysis project Ga0224501, IMG submission 169105) | Sediment microbial communities from San Francisco Bay, California, United States - SF_Oct11_sed_USGS_8_1 | ecosystem: Environmental > Aquatic > Marine > Sediment | place: USA... | reverse complement strand
TAGAACCCCCAGTTCAGTATTCATGCTCTGGTCATTTGGTCTTGTTGTAGGTTTTCAGTATAAGATCATTGTGGAGGCGGTAGTGAGTGTGAAAACAGCAATAGAGCAACTTGATGGAGACGAAGACAAGAACAGAAGAACAACGCACATACCATCAATGCCACTGCTGGTCCGAGCTAGAGCGCCTGTTAAACCCCCACTTGTCCTTGTTACTGGTATGTTTTATTTGAAATCAGCCCGGCATACGATTAACCGCTATCTCTTTTTATTGATGCTATGTCGACTTTGCTTTGAGCATTTCTCATCCATTCTGATGCCAAGCGAGATCTCATTGGCCCAATGCATTGGACTGATGTTTGTCATAGCTTCAATGGCCTTCAGCAGTGATTATGCCTACTACATATCTTTATGTAATGCCATTGAAGTCGTCATTGGCAACGGCACGATCCAACCGGTAATCATTCACAAGCGACTCCAGCCGCTCGAAAGCAGTCAGCTGCGATGGCCGAGTGGTTAAGGCGATGGACTTGAAATCCATTGGGATCTTCCCGCGTAGGTTCGAACCCTACTCGCAGCGAATTTTTTTTGTACGTATTCTTTGTAGGTTATACACCTCACACTATAAATCTCTACTGGGATAAACCTGTTTTATGTACGGTTGTTGCGAGAGACCCTAGTGGACTGCCAGTATATGTGAAGCGATATCTTGAGGGGTATAAGCTTTACATCAATGGAAAACTTCACATGCGACTTGACAACTCAGCACAGAGTGTCACACTCACCAAATGCAAACCAGGCAAATCATATGAAATCAGTCTGGTGGCCCTCACTTCCACGGAAGCTGCCAGACGCGAAAAAAAGAGGGTGAGTATGGAGTAAATCACTTTCTAGCACAAGTACTGTCACACGTCAGTAATTATCAGAATAGTAGACATCAAGGTACTCCCTTGTCACTGAGCATCTCTATAGTATCTCTTTCCTTGCTCACCCCGAGTCACACAGCCTTTTGTTACAGTATCTGCACTTATCACGAAAAAAACCAGGGGCCAACTATTCATATGAATAGATAGATATATTGACTATGGCTCCCGGTTAATCATATCAAACTCTACAAGGTTACAAAATCAAAACCAAACATTGGTTCTAAATTTGGATTCTTTGAAAAGGCGAGAAAACTCTAAACTTGCGTCACATTCTCAAATTTGTTGTATTTACACAATTACATAATAATAACAATAACAATAATAATAATAATAATAACATGTGGACATGTACTGTTGAAACTATTGTACCTGCTGTGAACATTGCTCATTGCAGTGTGTCAAGTTACCCTCAGTCAGAATGCGTTATTTACAGGGTATTCGCCCAGAAGATGACTCAGACGAGTCATTCTCGGAAGCACTTAGTGTGACCCTGCCCTCGATCCATGCTGGCAATTTCGATTCCATCTCCGCCAGCTTTGTCGAGGAGTCAGACAAAGATGTTGGAAGCATACAAGTGAAATGGGTCGTTCAATCACATCACAGCGATGTGAAACAGTGGAATGTTGTGTGGTTTGAGAGACAAGATGGGATGCTGCACAGAACAGGCCTTGAACCGTATCATAACAGCTGTATTATACCAGTAGATAAACGAAAGTAAGTATCGGGATTTTCATAGCTGCATCGCTATTGAAGAAATTGGGTTAATCTGAAGTAAGGCCGCTGGTTTGAATTCTTCTAGGAATAAAACCCAACTGATCCATGAAAACCCCTTCTAGCACCCATTCGTAATGGGCACTGATGCTAGTGGCAAATTTATTGGGAGTTGGTTGCCCTTGTTCTTAACATTCGAGCTCCACACCACAGTCTACCATCATTACATAGAGATATATGGCTGCCATAGTAGCGATTATGGGCCCATCCAAGCAGTGTTGAACTCGAAGAGAGCTTAAATGGGGCAGAAGTTAAGCGAAAATGACCACCAGTCTATAAAAAACCAAGTTCAATTTGTTAGTAGGAAGCGTGATAGCTAAGCTGAATGTCTAGTATGACAGGGTATTTTGGAAATGAATCCTTTGTGAAGTCATACCCGGTTTTGGGCTCCATGTAGGGAAAACAAACCTCTTGCCTCATCCAGTTCCTCCATTGCCATTAGTCTAGGGTGATGATGTGGAAGACTTTCCTCGACTGTGAGATTTATCGATATTTGCAATAATGATGATTACATGTAGTGTGTACTGCGATGTAGTACTGGTTCTTGCCTACTCAGGATTTGATTTTAATTTAATGATATTTTGTTATACCAATGAAAGTAGATAAAGATTGACAGAAAGGATGGATAGAAGAGCGAAAGGACGACCTGGTGACCGGCATGAGGCTTGAGTGGTAGCTGCCTGGGTCCAGTCAGCGCGCATGCTCAATATTTTCTATTTGGTATTACAGACGTATCTATGAAATCAGTGTGGAACCGGAGGTATTTGGCAGAGAACTGCAGCCGCCACCAACACAGAGGTTACAGGTTATCATTCCTGGCACTGTGGACCCTCCAGAGATATTCCTGAAATCTGTAAATGAGAAAGATTTCACCATAGAATGGGGTGAACCAAGGTGCTATGGCGGAGTCAAAGTGAAAGGCTATCAACTCTATATGAATGACAAGAAAGTGGGTAGAGTGCTCAACTCCACCCATCGAAAGGCTGTGATACCTTGCAAGACAAACAGGTCAGTGACCACTATTCATGACCTTTTGAGTGTGATTATTCAACTTTATCTGGCAAAAACTGTTTTCGCTTTGTAGTAACAGTTTAATACCTTCGTTATACATTCATAATGTATGCTCTATCGGGAATATGCGATAGATTTTAGATGACATGACTATCAATGGTGTCTAGGGTGTACATTGGCCATTTTGTTTTAGACAATATAAGGTCTGCATGTATGCGATTGGGTCAGAGTATGGTGATTCTGACATCTCCAACTCGTTGCTTATCAACACGCCTGGCTCGCGATTCTGTGCTGGTCAGCTTCTTGACTCGAGCTTTGTTGACTTTGAGTCCTGGGAAGCATCAGATCAGACTGACCTGAAGGTAAAACAATCGGTATATTCAGCATTCAGGGTGGATGGTTCAACATGAAATATTGGATGTTTGGCGTCAAACAACGCGTATATGATTATTTGAATGCTGACTGCACTGAAAACAACTGAAGGGGACCTCTTTGTCTGCAGGACATTTGGGGGAATGGAAACCTGTTCTGCTTTTTGAATAGGCATTCCTTTAAATTGTTGATCTATCTTGAAATGTATAGTACATGCTGAACACCACAGTGATACATAAAGAACCCTGAAATCAATGACTATGAACATTCTGTGGAAGCTCTTACCCACTGTACAACTTGGATAGATAAGCCTGTAGGTTGAGTTTTTAATCTCCGCCAATAGTCCACCATGTAGGTATGATAGCAATGATAACTTTTCCCAGGTACGGTCAAGTCAGGTAACAGACACATCAATGAAGATAGACTGGGTCTACGAGAGCAAGCCAAAAGGAGTAAGGTCCTACAAGGTTATCTGGAGCTGTACCACGCAGCCAAGGGTCAGTGCAAAACTCTTTGGGAATCAAGCTATCAGTCATTGAGGATCAATGTGTGAGATTGGGTGACTAGTCAGAATACTGGTACCACAATTTCTGACGGAAATGTAATTTCATCAGCCCTCTAAACTATTCTGTGCAACCCTTTCTTCTATTTGACCTTAAATCTGCTCTCCATATGCATTTTGTTGATTTGATGAAATGTAAGGTCCCATTCTGTACCACAAATGATGGACAATTTTTTATGAAGTCGGGGTTCGGATGAACTGTTATAGTCTTCGCTCTAGCATAGTAGTGTTACTCATAAGCTTAGATCAACATCATAGGCACAGAGTTCCATGTCTGTAAGTGTTTCTAATAAATGTCTGGATTGCAAACTTGATCTTGTTATTTTAGGATCGTGAAATTCGAGTGGACACCTCAGAGGCTGAATATAGTTTAGTGCTACAGAAACTCTTCCCTGGCATCACTCATTATGTCAGGGTGCTCGCTGTGGGCGACAGTGACATCATCATAGAGAAATCCAAGCAGCTCGTCATTCAGACCAGCGCTCCTCCAGACACACCTGTCATTGGTGTACGGTAAGCAACACCTTTCCACAGTTAGGGGCTAGTAGGTGGTTGACTGGAACCTATTTTCAAGCCACCTGTCACAAGAACTGGTTGTTGGAGAGACCCACGATCAGTCGTTAACTATGACTATGCCATACAACGAAGTTGCTGCCTCAGTAGGGTTGATCTTGTAGAAGCTGACTATGGTCAGGCCCAGCTTAGCTCTACCAGAGCACCCGCTGATTCGGTGTGAATCACGAGCTACAAAATGAATAGATAGTCTCGGAAGGGTGGGAGGTCAGTCAGTTAGACCACTTGCTTACACACTTTTGCATCTGTAATGGTACATCCAAATCAGTGTATTTAGTGCATAGGCATATCATTGTATCTCCATGTTTGAGCTTGACTTCACCCATTGGCAAAGTTCATGTTTTGGGTTGACTGCTGCGACCAATTTGCACAGAAAACCTGCTAAGCCATCCTATAGAAACTATATCCAGTGACAGGACTGTTAATTTTGTCCATTCTTTTTTGTAGAGCTTGCAACTTTAAGTATATCTCTATACATTGGGAAAAGCCCAAAGTGTATGGAAGTGCTCATATAACTGGTTATCGAATTTATATTGATGGCATCTGTGAGGCCGTTAACGCGCCGGATCAGCTGACCTACAATTACACTACTGGCAAGTTCTGTACTGAGTACAGCTTCCAGGTGCAGGCTCTCACAGATAATGACATAACCAGCAAACCGTCAGATCCTCTGCTAGTCAAATGGCCAGGAGTAATCCCCCCTACTGTCCGGCAGCTACCGTCCGAGACAAACAGCTCATTAAAGCTAGGTTGGGATATACCATACTGCACTGAAGGAGTCAAAATCAAACACTATAAGGTTTGCATTTTTAAGTTATATTTTAAGAGTGAAAAAGAAACTCATCCCAAACTCACGCAAATACTTAAACGGTCGCTGCTCTGGTATCATTAATGATGGTGAATCTGACCTTGGTGCAATTTTTCTATCATGGGATAGCCATGCCTCATCAATGAAAGACAGGGCAATGAGACTAATGATTGTTATATTGCTATAGGTGGTTTGCCGAGAAGGAGGTACGGAAAAGGTGGTGCAGACTGTGTCACCTATTCATCCCGAGACAACCCAAGCTGAATTATTCAATGTCAGAAAGGGAACATATCAGCTCTACCTGGAAATATTCGTGAGTTGATCTATGCCTGCCTGTTTGATTTCGCTCGATGTGCACGCAGTGATCGTCATCGTATAGGCCTCCAACGTGAAAAGAAATTCCTGTTCCATAGACATAGACAATAATTCTTCCTATTTCACAATGTTCTTTTGTACTTATTGGACATAGCATCCTTGTTCCATAAAGATTGAAGGATTTTTATATGATATAGGCTAACTGGCAGATCGTTGGAACCCTCAATCGTATTTCAGATCATCGTGAACTTTAAATATGTGTATGCTTATTCTTATAGTTGCATGGTACATCGGACATCTTCAGAAGTGATGCTATCAGTGTAGAGCCGTTCATTTTCCCTGATGCCCCAGAAATCACTGTTACGGTAGTTGGTTTAGAAGAGAGGAGACAACTTGAAAAGGTCACATCGGATCTGATCAATAAAAGATACAAGTACGTACAGAGTTAGTGCAGGTGCACTCAAACAAGCCCATTATTGCGTATTTTCCTGAGGGTCAGTGGATACAGGACTTTTGGATGTTTTGCATGTGATGTAGAGTAGCTGCTAAGCCAATTCACCATTGCGAATAAAAATCATTTGTGATACTGATGGAGGACAGCCTAAAGGTATATAGATGTACTTTCACAAGTTGATGGACCATTTTTGTCTTATCTAGATTAATGAATGTGATCGCAGACGGAGCCAAAAATGACTCCGTTATCTATGGTCATAAGTTCCGAAAGAATGAAATAGTTCATGCGCAAGCCAAAGCAAAGGAATATCTAATACACGTCGATGAAATGCTGGATGATTGCTTCAAATCCCTGGCCAACTACACTGGTGAGTTGGGTGCACAATGGCTGTGTTTTTCGTTTCAGATGCTAGGTTTCCAGATTCAAGTCATGGTGGATCTGTCTGCGCATGAGTTTTTCCACTATTCTACCACCATTCCCATGGCAATGGCTATGTATATATATACATGGCTTCAATTTCTAAGTCTATTTTGTAGGTGTTCTTATGTTGCATATAAGTTGGACTAACACTCAGCTCAGTGCAGATGTGACAGTCAGCGGGTTCCGAGTGCTTGTAGATGGTAAACAGTTTGGAACAACCCTACATTCTGGTGTTAACAATGTGCGGATCAAGCTAAACCTGGAAGAACGTGTTCATAGAATTTCCATGGTTACCGTCTCAGAAAAACCTTATGGCGTCAGTGGACAAAGTAATGTCGTCGATGTGCTGACAGATCCCTTCCGACCGTTTGTCAACTTCTGCTACACGAGTATTCATATGGAGGATGAAAAGTGAGTCTGAAGTCATCTGTAAGATCAGAGAGTGCGACATCATTGACTTTTTAATAGCTTGCATTCAGGGGCCATTTTGTCTTCTCACTCTCATCAAATCTGGATCTTGATATTCAAATAAGAACTCTTCTCTATAGAGCTTGTGAGTGCACAGAAAAATTCCCAGCGGGCCGGGTTTCGTACTTTTGACAAGAGAGTAGACACTTGTGCAGTTTTTGTGGTTAAACCAAAGCAGCCAGCCCGTGTTACCGTCAGCCTATATTTAGTGATAATATTCAGTAATAATAACATGTATGCTTGTAGTTTAGATAATTTTGGGGTAGATTAATTAACATCTACTTAAATGGTGTTCAATACACGTATTCTATTAATACAGGTGGCCTAACACAGGGTGCTGCCGATATGACGTAGCTGTCGACTACGAACGTCAGCAGACCAAGATGAAACTTGCCAATCGCGGTTTAATACAGAAACATCTCGCCCCTCCGCAAGTCAATGTCCTCGATGTGTTTGAATGCGAATTCAAGCCATTGATCCCTCCTGAAGGCCCCGGCAGACCGACCATTCTCACATTCTGGACATCATGGTGCGCCTCTTCACATAAAATGATGGAGACAATGTTTAAATTTGCCCAGTTTAACAATCATAAGGTAAGAAAGACTCTATGTAAATCAGTCAACGTTTTGGACTGCTAAGCCAAGATATCTTTTCGTGAGTTTTTAGTTTTTGAACCGATGTGTTATTCAATGATTTTTCATAACCAGAGATGTATTGTGATAGCTTAGTGAATAGCCTACTTGCATACTAGCATACTCTATGGACACATGGTCCCTGGTTCAATTCCCAGTTCGGGCAAAAACTGGGTCTGACACAGATCAGGATACTGAAAAAGTTCACTGTGGTCATTATTTCAGTATGACTTCATCTCATTGGCTTGTGGTCTTGATATCACGGACTCTCAGCAGAGACAAGATCTGGTGCATACCATCACTAAGAATGGTTGGCATGACGACGAAGCTATGTGGCATGTGACTGACCAATCAGCATCCACAGTCATGGCCGCTCAGACTTTCATCAAGCAGAATCTCATCGGTAAGCTTGTGTGCGGCGGCTGTTCCTTTGGGCCATTTAGTTTAGTGAGCAAAGGTAGAACAAACAAAATGCCACTGTGATCTGAATTAACTGAACTTTTCAAAGGTAATGAAGGCAAGAAGCTCAAAAAGATGGACAACGGGCCACAGATAGCATTCGGTAATACATCTGAGCTCCTGGGACTTCCTGGTGTACCCTCCATTGTCATCATTCACCCAAACAGTAAGTACTGATCGTCCGTGCCTCAAACAAAAGGGGAGCGAACTCCTAACTAATCTAAGTCAAGTGCTCCGATTTGCAGTACCATCATTACAAATAGTGGCCATGTTCATTATGCATAATACTATTATGTATTACATTTATATGTTTGTGGTTATGTCTTCTCAGAGTATTTCATGCAGATGGTAAAATTGTGATTTTATTGTAGACTATATCGCCTGGATGGGCTCACACTGCGCTTTTGACAAGTCAACTTTTGAGACTTTTGCCGAGCACACTATGGCTGAATGTCTTGATATTGTCTGTACAGTGGACAGCTGCTCACTCTGTCAAGCCAATTCAGATCTGTTTGGTGAGTACTAGGCAGGAAAAGGCGTTTCTTACTGTGCTCCATTCATTGGGCAGTGATAACACTTTAAAGGGGTTATGACGCGGTCGATGGTAGACACACTTTCAGAGTTGTGTTCCCCATTCTTAAAGGGGAGCAACTCTGCATTCATTGCAGCGATAGTGAATGGTCTTTTTCCACAAAACGACTATCGGTCACTCAAATAACTACAGTCCAAATGGCCCAAATAGAAATAAAATGGGATCTAATTACTAAAATTTAGTAAACTAATGATCTTTACTCCCTCATAACATTGAGTAGAACTCAAAATTGAACGTAATATTGGAGAAAACTTAAGTCATAAGAAGTGCTTTGCCAGTTTTCCTTAGCCCTAAATAGAGGCGGTTGCGTTCGACCCTCAATCATTTCACAATGATGGCATTAATGCTCGCTGACAGAGGTGAAAAACTGCACTCTGAAGCCCTATTTCCATATTTTTGTTGAACATTTTCTCTATGTAGACTTGTGTAACTACAGGTCTAGTATCCACCTGCAGGAGGATTTTCCAAACATCAGCGTGTAAGCCAAGAAACCAATGCAAATACCAACAGCTCTGTGTTAATTTCCTATCTCAAGGCCAATTCTGTTGAGTCGACGGTCTGAAAAGTGCATCACTGAGGGCTCTAAGTATGCGCATTTGATCGGGCTATATCTTAGCTTCCATTTGACCTGGGTATTGGGCCCATTTGTTCATGGTAGGCTTCATAATCTGAAAACAAGTGAAGACACTTTTGGCCATGACATAACCCCTTTAATAATTTGGGTGCAATTGAGAATGAAACTAACCTAATTGAGCTCATATCTGATTGTGCGCAGAATTTTTCACTCTCAAATTGAACTCGTCAGACGCATATCTGTGTAAAACTGAGGGTGTGCCACTATAAATTTGAAGTTGTGTTCTGGTGCACCTGGTAATTCTTCGCCGAGCAAGCAGAACATAGTTCCAGATTGAAGTTTTACTTAAAGGTTGGATAACGAGGCAGATTTTTTTGGCTTATCAGAATCAGCATGTCTCCAAAGTAACTGAATGAAAGTTCATTTGAGAGCTCCAAAATTTTACCGTATTTTTTACTACATCGCTTGCTCAGTATGAACTTTTATTGGACTCAGGTAGGTTTTGAGACACACTGATTCTGATAAGCCAAACAAATTTGCCTCATCATTCAACCTTTAAATACTTTTCAAGGCTTATTCAATGACTAAGATTTCAACTTCTTGCAAACCACTCAAATAGTATAGCGCTCATGTTGCGATTATTGTAGGTTTACTAAGTGCGAAGTTCACCAGCGATCATATTCGCCCTGACCAGCAGAGTTTTGGCGCCTCGAGTAACCTTATCATCCCCACTGTGAATGATCAGTGGTACACCGAGTCACAGAGGGTACTACCCAAACGACCCAAGAAGCGTCCTCAGTCCGCCAAGAGTGCTGGCAGCTCACAACTAGGCAGCAGGCCCAACTCCGCCCACTCGAGCAAGCAGAGCATCAAGAGTAGTATATCAATAACTCAACGTCCATACTCGGCTTCCGCTAAAGTCAACGCTGCTCCGGAAACTCCAGCCCAGAAACCTCGCAAAAAGAAAAAGGGAATAATTACTGGTTGATCAGCTAACCTCTACACTCTAGAAGGATGGCATAAAGCTCTTTCAATTATATCTATAGCCCTAGATACCGTCCTCCAAATCCTAGCCATATTTTCAGCATTCCATTTATTCTGAAGTTATATAATTGATATTTTTGTTTGCATGTTTTAGTTTTCATACCTTTGGTACAAATAAAAGTAGATATTATAGCTTTATTCACAGCAGTAGCTTAGCTCCATAGGTTTTCATTGATGGGATCACAACTGGTCCTTCTTGACCTCCCTGTGGCCCTAGGTGGTGTCAGGAGGACAGCCGGTTATCGCTAGAATCACTCTTGTTAATTATTAGAATGAGTGTCCAATGGGAGCTAGGTCACATGAGAGTAATGCTGCGAGGATAATATTATGTGGAAATAATGGGACAAAAGGATTTGGGTAAAATTGTTTCACTTCTCTGTCAACTGGTTTGCCAGCTATAAGTAGCCTTTCGACTCACAACCCTGCAGGGAAGACTCTATCCTAACTTAACAATTAAAAAAAAAGAAGCTAAACTGGGGCCAAACATTGAAAGCGATACCCTGTAGTTGTATTGGGCGTTTGCTACCATTCTTCGAAGCCCTGAATTTACTAGCTTGTTATAGTTGATCCACATATGTAGGACAGCCTTTGTGGATCAAGATGATAGCTTGCTGTTAGTAATTTCATGTTTCATGGTAAGATCGATGTTAGGGATAGGTTTTACACACCAGACAAGATGATGCTGGCAAGTACGAGTGCTACATGTACCTATGACAACAGGGCCACAGCGGAGGTGGCGAAAGCCATATGGAGATCTGTGTGGTGTGAAGTATGCATGCCATAAGCAAGAGATCAGCAAGAACAAGAAGCTAGCTAACTAGGGTCTTGGATGGTATTGTTATATGCCTGATAACTAAACAAGTAGGTACAAGGTAGTAAAAAACGCTTACAGTCGATTTGTTATACGTGACATTGTATTCAAAAAAGTCAACAGAAACATACAGAATGTAAACCCTGTTACACAAAGAACTAAGATTGCCCAAAAATGTGGGAGTGAACAAACTAGTTACAGCAGCCAGGTTTGAGTTCTCAACATGAATGTCCCAAGAGTATTTCATATCCCTGAGTGGTTCAGGAGCAACAGAGGCAAATAGTATAATCAGTGAAGTCCCATATGATTGGAATTTCTATTACCCTGGAGGCTTTTTGATTCTATAACTAATCTGATGGTACAGAATCGCCCAGGTCTAAACCACTGCTTCCCATCGCAGCACCAATGTCAACAACCACAAACTGGGTATTCACATCATCGTGTGGATCGATGTCGAGTCCAAGTTCTTGGGTGACTTTGTCTGAAAAAAGGTCAGATGAGTCCTTCTGCGTCACATTCACCTGACTAGTTGTCTGCCCATCATCATCATCATCATCACGAAAACGTCTCGGTCTCATTCGATTTCTTCTGGAGCGATAGGCGGGAGGAGGAGAGAGCTGAATTCGATTTGGTTTACCAATTTTTCGTTTCTTGCGTCCTCTCTTCTGCATGATCGGTAACCTAATAGCACTTATGTTACTGACCACAACTGTCTGAGTATTGGGTTTACAATCATGAATTGACAGAGATTCTTTTGTGTTGAAGGTAAGATTACATTTAGTACAGACCTACAAAAAAGAAAGCATGAAGTATACCTATTCAAAGGAAATTCAATTCGAAGAAGTGAATTTGTCCTGTATATGTCATCGTTTGGCCTGTTAGGGCACCCCAACAGACAAATATATTTTTTGCCATATTTCATCCGAAGTGTGATTAAAAATACAGGACAAAGTCGGCAGGCTTCAAAGCTTCAGTATAGGCGCCAGGTTTTATAGCCAGTCACAGTCTCTCTCTCTTAACCTAACTTGACAAAAAGGGTATCGGTTTCTGTATCTATGAAGCACAGAACCCCCTCTACATCTTCATGGAGCACTGGCTTCACTAACAAATCGGGAACAGAATTTCATTCAAACAGTTTGTACACTACACAAATGACGCGCAAAATCCTACGGACGCCATATATTTAAGAAGCGTTTTCTTTATGAATTGATCATGATCACACCATGGCAAATTGCTGCAGAGTTGCATCTCATGTCGCAAGGTACGTTACAGTATTACCGACCTCCGTACTGATCTGCCATTCACATGTGGTTTGTCAATCGTATGGTCACTACAAGTTTACAATGCCAACTCTCTCGGTAAAGTAAACCTTGCAGGTAACCTAACACCTGCTATGTTCATCAATTTCAGTTTGCATTGATTCATTGGTCAAGAGACATTGAGACTGACAGAAATAGGACCTACTGATAGTAATATACTCATCTTTGGAATTAGATTGACTTTGAGACTGAGTCAGTGAGCAAGTCAGTTGGACAATAAATTAGTAACTGCAGTAACTACAGTCAGTGAGTCATTGACTGACCTAGTGGGTGAATGACCTGTAGCGTAGAGTACTAGTGTGTTGAGTGTAGACTAATCTAACTGTCTAAGTAATTACTAATATCTATTGTCGGATAGTTTATAAGCTTTATATAGTGAAAAGAGTTAGAAAAATGGCAGATATGTATGGAGGTCGGCGGTACAGTAGCGTAACCTACGGCACAAGGTTACAACTCCGCGGCAGTTCGCTTCAGGGCGCCTAGGTTTGGCGCGGGGGTATTGCCGCAGCGATGCGAATCGCATGAGATCCCAAGTTGTCCTTTTTATTTATTTTATTTATTTAATTGTTTTGCGTGGGCATTTGGCCATCTTATTAAGCAGATTTCCTCAGCTTGTGACTCATTCTGGAAGAGAATTAAATGAATATCACTCGCAGTGGCAGCCTGGCATAGCCGGCGCTAGAACCCTGGTCCTTTCGATCTTAAGCCAAGCAATGTAACCACTGACCTATCCTGTTGTACGCCCTGTATCACTCAGTAACTCACATAACTATACTCACTATTCGTGGCACCTGAATGCACAAATCTTCGTGTTCATGGAGTTGCTCTGCCGTCTCGAATCTGTCATTTTGGCAGTATCGACACAGCATTGCATCCATATCATTACTAGCTTTGTTAGATTTAGTTAGGAGAACCACGTTGGCGGCGGAGTTACCAGCGGCCTTGCTGATGGGATTCAGTGATGTGTGCTTGGTAATATGTTCTCTCAGTTTATCAGGCCGATTAAATGCTCTCTCGCATCCTACAATATAAATAAATATATATAAACTTGGAGTGAAACATCGTTGGTGGATATAAATCAACCCACACCATACTTTTCAGTAGGTACACATATGGAAATGTTGTGTTGACATGGAGACCCATAGGTAAAAGGCGTAGGGGCAAGCCATAAACCAGGTGGACCGCTGATGTAGCACAACATTGTAAAAATAACAGGCATGAGACAGCCGACAAAAAGAAGTGATTAAACAAGAGGGAAGCTTACGCCCGGGAGTGCATGGAATCATGACGGCAGAATATGCTGATGATGAGGGTGTGCTAGATGCACAGAAACAGTATACTGGTCCTTATTAATACTTACCGTCACTTCCCATAGGTTGGAATATGCCATCAGTAGTAAGAAAATAATAACCTTTCCTGATCAAAAATCTCAGACTCACCCATAAGTTCTTTGAATGGGCAAACAAATCTTTTCACCGTTTCATGGATCAGCATATGTCGCTTGACTTTGTCTTTCCTGTTAAATGCTTTTTTGCAGATTTCACATGAGTACGGCTTTTCTCCAGTGTGGATAAGCATATGGAGTTTAAGGTAGTACTCCGTTTTAAATTTCTTTGAACAAATGCTGCAGACGTGATCACCTATAAACACCAAACCGGCAGTCAATTCTCAAGATTTGAAAGGCCATTATTTTTTTAGCCCCATGGTCTTTTCTGTCTTACTATACAAGAACTAAATAGCAAAATGAGCAGATGTTGTTGCCTGGGGACTCACAGAGAAGAGATAAGATAAGCAAAACAGGGCTGAAAAAATTTTCACCATAACACAAGTTACCCATGTTGAAAAGACCACGCATACATTTCAGGCGGGTAGAGAAGGACTGAAGGCAGTTCCATTTACTGCAACAGCGAGTGGAAAACAATTCCTAAACAGAATCAATTCTTCGTTCAGATCTTTGGGTTTTTGAACTTTGTAACATATAAGATGTGGAAATTTCTAATTGGCGTCTTATTTTTCTGATGCTGATCCATAAAATTTTGACTAACCTATGACCCGTGTTTTTGTAATAATTTGATCATTTTGAAAACAAGGCTTTTAATCCATTCCACCCCAATCCTGATACCCACCCAATCCCGACACCCACCCAATCCCGATAACCACCCAATCCCGATACCTACCCCACTCCAATAACCACCCCAATATTCACCCCAATAACCACCCCACCCCACGCCATCCCACACCACCCCACCCACCACACAACACACTACCCCACCCCATCCCTTCCCATCCTACTTACTCTCAGAGTTATGAAAGGCCAGATGCCTGCGAAGGTAGCGTTCACAGGGAAACACTTTGACACAGTGAGGACAGGGATATTTGTGAGTTGAGGTCGCTATGTGGTGCTCCAGAGCTTCGGGTGACGCGTATACACTGTTACACTGAGTACACTTGAATGGGCTGCAAAACAATGTGATTTCTTATGATAATTCTGATAAAGTGACATGAAGGAAATAAGTTTAGGTCACTATTTTTAACCAGCCAAATAACATGGCAGCTCGGTGGTTAGAACCCCTGTGATCGAAGTGGGGTGACATTTGTAAATAAGAGTGACATTTATTGTAAAACATGATGTTTGTGAATGTAACAGCATCTTGTAATGCTCGGTGTGATCGTGTGATCAATGTTCCCAAGTCACACATTCGGTCCTAAGTGTTTTTCCATAAACACTTTCCAAATTGAATGAGTCAGATCAAATTGCTCAGTACAGATTGAAAACAATGGAAAAATAATCTCACCATGGGGTCTTATTTTTTCTACCAGCCTCATGGTCCACCAAACCATTGTGAGTTAGCTGGTGTCTCCCGAATTCATCCATCGTAGTGAACTGTTTATTACACACATGACACCTACAACAACAATGACCATCAGTAAGGTTTCATATTAGAAAGTTGCCTGTCATGGCTTCTTGCTTCGAGCTATTTGGTCCTATCACGAATGTGTACCGTACTAGTTCAGAAAAGAAATCACTCGCTGTATGGTTAAATACCTAATACAACACTCCAACAAACAAGTGTCCAGGGTGAACACACTGGAAATATGAAAATCTATGTTATTGGCAGAATAACACAGGTGTTATTCAGAGATGTTGCAATGGTTAGAACACATGAATTGCGTACAGAGCTACAGAGAGCAGTGTGTTCAAGTCCTACAAAGGCCAACTGTGGCGAGTGCCTGTGAGCTCCGATAAAGACTTCCTTCTAATCAGGGAGCGAACTCCATGACCAGACACAGAAAATAACAATAGACGGGAGCATTTGGGGATATAAACAGAGAATTAAAGATATTACGAATATGGATGTACCTGTATGTCATTTCATCTTCATGAAGTCTAGTATGCTGCAGAAAGACATCCAAGTCTAAAAATGTCTCAGGGCAATCCTTCTTGATGCATTTATAAACCTGCGTGGGAAGTTACATAGTTCGGCGTGAGAGTATGTTACAAACCACTCTGGAAAGTAGAATGGTAGGCAAGCGGCCAAAGGAACTGGGGACAATTATGATAGTGGATAAAATCAAGAATGGGTAGATATGAAGACAGCGGAGGATTATGAGGCATGGAGGGAGACGACATGGGAAACCTGTTGGCAGACTACCTTTGATTGATTGGTGGGGAAGCATAATGAAATAAGGAAGGATTGATTTCGTATTCAGTAATAGTTACAAATCGCTTTACTTGCAAGGGTCTGTACTGGATACTGGATATTACATATATTGCAATTATTGACAGCAATACAAACTGAGGCCGTCTACTCCATAGACAATCAATTATGGTTTATATGTCTATGGGCTAGCTTAGTTACCAATACTGAATTGACTAAATTTGCTTTGCATATTGAATGATAGTTTGACATGGGGAGATTTTATTCAGAAGGTTAAGCGATATGAACAATGTCGTTACTTACCCGTTCAGTTTTATGAATAACGAGGTGGCTCCTGAGTTTATAATACGAATCAAACTTTGTCAGCTCCGGGCAGTAGGGACACTTGTAGCTACTATCCACCAGAAAATTCCACTTCACTGTGATGAGATTGTCATCGGTGCTGTTCTGTTCTTGTTGCGGTGCTCTAGGTTCTTTCTCCTGGACGACTATTAGCTGAGGTGGGGGCTGTGGGGGTAATGTGGAATTCGGACCTGATGGCCACACCTACAACCGATCATGAGGGATCTGGTCAATTATAAACCTTTGACTCCACATGAATCAGACACACCACAGGCCTATTCAATGACTGAAGAGGGTTAGCAAGTCTGGATGCAACGTATTTTTGAGCTTTCTGTAGGACAGAGACCCATTTCATAATATAAGATAGCTTAAGATTAGAACCTCAACCAACCATCTTAGGCTCATACTGTTGACAGAATAAGGTGAAATTTAATTTTGGACTAAAAATGAGTCTGGGATGTAGTCTTGTACAATTTTTGTAAGAAGTTTGACCAAACCACATCGCAAGTTGAGTAACACAGATCATAGAGAACCTTTCCTCACCCAGTGCAAACTCCGCCGCCATTCACAAAATTTCATCTCAAATATAAAGCTGATACCAGAGTCAGTGCTTGTGTGGAGCAGAGACCTCAAATAGGACAAACAGCTACCTTGTGGGTTTGCATGTGTTTCTTCACATTAGACTTCTGTGAGAAAGCGCGACCACACACAACACATTGATATGGTTTTTCCCCAGTGTGGGCTCTCTCATGCTGCACCAGGTCAAAACGTTTGCTGAATGTCTAAAGAACAGAACAAGAGTGAGTTGAGAGTTTTATTTACTTCCTTTGTTGTAAGTTCCACATCATTAATCCATATGCCGAACTGTGGAGGCTCCTCCCCGGTTAACACAGAGACTTCGTCGGAGTTTATGAGCGATCATCTCGTCACCGTAATGAACTTTTTTGGGATTTTAAACAATGACTCCCTGTCTCCCTGAATTAAACCACAGAATCACTGTAGAAAAAACCCTGTAATGCTGGTGTAATACGAAGCTCAGTGAGATCGCTCAGTGACGAGAGCATTTGGTTTATGATTGTGAGGGCCTGGATTTATGTTCTGGTAACACCAGGCCTGTTAGGTTCAAACAAATTCTAGCGCCTACCACTCAAAAATAAACTTCAAGCCTAGGAGGTCCAAGTGCCAAGTTTCGGTGTAGAACAGGAAAGAAAAAAAGTGCAGGGAACTTGGCAAAGTGGCCAAAATTTGGGTTTGCCACTTCATTCAAGTTGTCATATCACATGTCACACGGGTCACTTTAATGTAAGATCTATGCCGGAATTCGTGGTTAGTCTTGTTATGTTTCACTCTGGCACCTGGCAGTACTATTGAACTGACCTAACACTGAGGCTTTTTGGACCGGTCGGTCGGAGCTAGGAACTATATGAGGAGTTCGTTCTCACAGTGGGCACTAGCGTGACCAAAACCTGAAGTCAGGATCTTTCGATCTTGATTTAAACGGTCTAGCCAATAAAAAATACAGCTATCCCTTACCTTACTGCACCACATACAGGTGAGAATCTGTCTCCCTTCAGTTTTCTTTCTAGTTTTAGTTCGACGCTGTAGCTTCTCCGACTGTTCAGGACCGCTGACTTGACCCTCAGCGATTTGTAGTGTTTCCTGTACTGGCTGTTCCTCGTGACTTGGTAGCGAATCCACCCCTTGGTCTACGAGTACCACCATGTTGGTGGATTGGCTACTCATGTGTCCTGCACAATGATAATAGTCAATGCACAACCATAAACACGCATTTGTTAAGACATTTTTGACATTATTGCCTATGGTCACTATGACCCTCATTGCATGTCTAAGGTGTGTGTTACACTTAGCACACTGCCCAGGATTTCATAATGCTATGCAAAGAAAAAGGAAACCCCCAAGATCTATGGACAATGAAATGATGTCGTTTGCTGAGCTGATGGCTTGTGATGGTTTGGTGAGTTGCCATCACATGAAATCTATCAATCCGGGGAGTGATCCGAGACAAATGCAACGAAGTATAAGATAGATTTTGTCTTTAGTTGTAGCAGCCGCTACGACCCATTATTTATTGCTGATGGGCAAAGCTTCATCACCCAATCATGCGAAATTCCCATAGGACCATTACTGATTTCACACAATTGGCACCCAGCTTCATCTGAGCTTTAACAAAGGTGACTATTCCCACAGGCCAGAGAGGTGCCATTATTAGTGGAACCTGTTAGCTGCCTACTTGGTGAATGATAACAAATCGCTCCAATAGATGCTATCATTTACTTCACTTATATTCATCACAGGAAACACCGTTGCACACTTATCACATTTTCAATATTTGGTCCATATTAACATTGGATGATCTCGAGCCTGTTTTTCAAATAGAATCAGCAGCACGATTTACAGTTACTCTTGTGTACACTAGAGACGAAAAAACTTGCACAGCGGGTGCCCGAGAACAAATGGGAGGGGAGGCAAAGCTTGCCAGTAGCTTCACATTAGATCATCATTGAGCAAGACGAGGTGATAAAACAATGAGACGGCCAACTAAGATAAGTTTAGGAGTTGGAATCTATCGATAAAAGCTAATCTAAATCAATTTCGACTAATTTGAACTGCGAAACTGTTTATTATTTTTATACCAGTGCCAATAATAACTTCAGTTTAGGCTTACCGTGGTGCAGGGACACTGGAGCATTACTATTCTGTGACATGACTGTGACGGGATGAAGCTGATACTGTCCATTTAGAGTGTTGGTAAAAGAAGGTAGGATGTTCTGAGATGAGGAATATGGTAACTGCTGCCTAGGCGCTAAATTCGCTGACGATAAGAATGGATTGTTTTGCTGGCCTTGCTACAAGACGAACAACAGAAACAGTCATCATTACAGCCACAGTGGAAACCCATTATATATAGGAATGAGAATTCAATTAATATTAGAGAGTTTGGGAGTTGCGTTTTCAAACGTAAACTAAAGGGAAAATGGCACCACAGGACGTCTTGGCCCACAAATGCAGACGAGTTACTGTACGTTTGTACGTAATTCCTTTCAAATTCCGTACAATGATACCTAATGCGTTTTCCTTTTTCTAGTTCCATCAATTAAATCTGTCACAGTTAGGGTGCAACCACTGATGTTAGGAACTAATATACCAGACATATTCATATATCTTCACCCAGATTGCTACTGAATCGCTAGTATGTAATACCGATCCAAAGTTAGCAATGTTTTCACTGGGTCAGCGAACAGCTCACCAAACAAGTCATTATACTACGCAACTCTGCAACCTCTCTATTATCTAGGTATTTTCCTACCAAAGTTTTCAAACCCCCTAGGAAAGTACATGTAACACTGTCAAAGTTTGCACCCATATCACAACCAGCTTGATAACGGCTTCTCTACCTTATAGCAACTGAAAAGTCCTCATGGATTGAGACCGCTGGCCTTTTGTGATTTTCACTGTTTATTAGGATCATAGCTGTACAGCTTTTGTGTTCTTTACGGGCCATAGACTTCAAAGGCAAACAGTTTTGGCATTTTTCAACCCAAGCAGAACTAGAATACTGACTGAACTCACTGGCATCCTAACCTCTAAATGATCTATCCATGTCCCGGGATAGAGGGAATGAAAAGATCACCCACAACTGCAAACAGACTCTGTCTCTGACGACAATATGACATCCGCACCCTACCTGTCTAAACACAAACCCCCAACACCCAAGGGATAACAAGCCTCCCTCAACTCAACACTGGCACCATAATGACTGTTCCTTAACATATCGGGCAGAGACCTATTTGAAAAAGCAATTCAATCATGAACAACTCACAATGCAAGCCGCAGTGTTTTTGCCGACAAGCACAAAAAAATCGATTCTAGGGAATTCAAAGGGAAAAACGATAATGAACTCTGGGGTTTCAAAACGCTCAATGATTGATACACAGAGAGAATTCGATCATCTTATTATACATGGATGAGTTAGATGAGACCATAGGTCTTTGTAGGCTCGGTACGAGTTTGACAATCGAATGATCTCGGTGACAGCTAAGGAAGCAAGCAAATAATCTCCCCTAATACGGCAACCTCCGTGGACCATTTTGTAAACAAGGCTTTGCCTTAATAATGTCATCCACGTAACATAAAATTAACCTAACCTAACCTCCCGTTACTGTTGACACGGTTGAGAAAGTTTTCTCTAGGATATCCACCCTGATCAAGTCAGACCACAATAACTTTTAAACTAAAACACTTTCTGATGAAATGAGAGTTTGGAGCTTCTATTTTGAAAACAACTTGGGAGACTCGATCTTTGAAGCCCTAGAATTGAAGTTTCCTCTGACAAGAAACTTTTTTTCCCCGTGACCAATAACTTTGTTTTTTGCAACACCCTCGTTGGTTCGAGCCCCGACATTAAATAAAGATGGCCCTCTCATGGAGTTACCTTCTCTTATTGGGCATGCCGGGTGCAAGCAGAAAATCTTCCAATCACGCACCCTAGGAAACGCTGAGTCGAAGACTCAGTAGGTCAGTTTCTGCACCACCCCCGACAGCTGTTTTCTCACAGAAATATAAAGAGTCCATATAGCAGAAAATCGCAGTATACTTACCACGTGCAGGGATGAGTTTGGATCGAGGGTCAGTGTCATTATGTCATCTGGCAGCACAATATTTGTTGTCAGCTGGTTAAGTGTAGATGTTGGAGACACAGCGGCAGACTACAACATGATTTGTAGATTACGATGGAAGGCGAGTAACATTGATCATTTCCATAGGTAAGCAATAGGTGCATTCGGGTGCTCGGGTTTTGGCGTCTGAAACCGCGTTACAGACAAATGTTCAGTTTTTTTGCTCAAGAGTGCGCCTGAAAAGTGCATTTTTACAAACCATGTACCCCGACTGCGTTTGAAAGTGAATCCGATCACGTGAACAGAATTCTGGGCCTGAAAGTAGGGGTGCTAGTTTATACAGTGTCAAGGTCATCAAAATTCCAAGGCTATCAATCGCTTACTTGTTCCATGGTCACTTCACGGGTCGCTTCGTCATTGCGAAACAGACCGTGAAACAGACTGCATGACTCTTTTGTTTTTAGACACACAAGACATTGAGAGAGGACAACTTCGATGTGCCCGAAACTGCACCTGAAACCCTATGGTCTTTTAACTGCGCCTATCCGTTCGCGTGATCGCGTCTGAAATTTTTTTGTCTGCGTCTGACCGGAAGCACGCGAATTGACCTAATGACAGTGAGTAGAGGCAAAGGGATGGTTTGGTTGATAGGGCATTGGTTCTAGGGCCAGAGGTTCCCGGTCAGAATTGTAGCCTGTTCAATGGGTTAACAAAAGGAGACCCATCATTAGAGTAAATCCACTTTTTTATGGGGCATACCATGGACCATTCTGGAAACAAGCCATTTGCTTAGTGATGGTTTTTATGTAAAATTGAATGCCCTTGCTTTTTCTTGTCAGTGCCTAGACTGACTGGGGCTTATTTTATGCGTAGATCAATTAATTCCTATCATGGCACATAGGGGGAACATCCATCAATGGATGGCCCAGTAGGAGAGACACTGTCCAACATTGACCACTCTAGGATTTAGCAATGACTAGCCTCAATGCCCTCGAATTGTGTTGTTTGGTGGGCCTTGTCTTGAAAGACCAATTCCCGCAAGTGACTTTTCAGGATCGCCGCATGCTCCACTTTGGTATTCAAATGTTCAATTCTTACATATTGGGCGTCAGTGATACGAGTACAATTTAATATTTTCCTGAAAACGGCTTCAAACACAAGATTTCACAGGCTCTAGTAGTCTTTTTTGGCCACATCTATTTTCCTGATACATATGTTTGGACATAAGTCTACTGAGTGGATGTAAAAGGGGATTGGCATCTATCTACCTGTCTATAGGTCTGTTGAAGGTGCGTAACAGGGCCCGGACAGTTTTGTTTATGTTGGACGAATATCTGAAGAGAGTTAAACTGCTTCTTGCATTTCCCACACTGGAACACATCCTCATCATCATCTGCATCAAACAGCATAATATAGATACACGATTCCATGGCTCAAGTTTCAGGAATGGTTAAAGGGGTTATAACATGGGCAAAAGTGACTTCACTTGTTTTCAGATTCTGAAGCCTACCATGAACAAATGGGCCCAATACCCAGTTCAAATGGAAGCTTAGATATAGCCCAATGCAATGCGCATACTTAGAGCCCTCTGTTACGTACTTTTCAGACCGACGACGCACCGGAATTGGCTTCGATATAGGAAATTAACACAGAGCTGTTGGTGTTTGCGTTGATTTCTCGGCTTACGCGCCGATGTTTGGAAAATCCTCTTGCAGGTGCACACTAGACTTGTAGTTACACAAGTCTATGTAGAGAAAATGTTCAACAAAAATATAAAAATAGGGTTTCAGAGTGCAGTTTTTCACCTCTGTCAGCGAGCGTTAGTGCCATTATTGCGAAATGATAGAGGCCCGAACGCAACAGCCTCTATTTAGGGCTAGGGAAGACCGGCAAAGCACTTCTTATAACATAAGTTTTCTCCAATCTTACGTTCACTTTTAAGTTCTGCTCGATGTTTTAAGGGGATGAAGATCACTAGGTTACTAAGCTTGTAATGAAGCTACGGCGGGTTGGGTTGACATAACAGATATAGGTTATGCTAAGGACCGCATTGCATTGCACCATAAGACCAAACAGTCTTTCAGATCATCCATCAAGAACTCCGCTACTCTTATACGAAAAGGAATTTAGGTGGATCTTTAGCAACCGTGGAATAATTTTGACACATATCCACTGGTTGGGACCTACACTACACATGTACATTGTTAATACAAAGGTTAATGAATTGAAATCAGAGTGAGAGACTGCCCTCCATGCTTAAAGAGCGAATTTTAATCCCAACATCAATACTTCACCATGCACAACTCACGCAATATGATCAGAGAGTTACTGGCTGTCAACGAAATATGTACTCTAAAGTTGAAAAAAGGTTACTGTCCATTATATTACCTGGGGGAAGCTGAGTCTGTAGTTGATTTGGTGCTTGACCTTGGTGCTCACCGAGTGTCTGCGGATCCAGAAGAGATTGTACTGCCAAGTACGCATTGTTGTCAATGGACGACACCCCTAAAATAGTAATCTGTGATCAGACACTGCAAGAGGCTAGGAGACTAGACGGCATATGGTGGGGATTGATCAAACAACAGGGTTGGAGTATCACTCTACTATTCCACAACCAGAAGTGCAAGGCTAATTTTCTGTCGACATAGCCAGTTTTAAATAAATTACTCCGGTGTTTCACTGGGATACAGTGATATTACAGAGTTGTGGGCCTCTGGCTCAATAACTGACTCACGAGACAGTCATTGATTGGGTACTGCGACTAGGTAGTTACTTAGCATGACGGAAAAAATTATAGTTACTTGAATATTTCATTCGACCGAGTCAGTTACTGAAATAGAATGAGCGCTATCTACTGGCCTGATACACAAAAATACGTATAACGACCCAAGTACACAGTACTCACTAAAACCAAAAGTACGACAGATTCGCGTTTAGTTCAGTAGGAGAACCTCCAATTTGACCGTACACTCAGTAGGAATAGAACTAGCTAATGCACAATTCCTTTTATGGGCAAGGTCACACAGAACTGGCGATGGACCGATCATTGACATGAATGATATTCATATAAATGGGACCGAAACTAGGGATTCCCAATCGCACTGTTTACAGCAATGCCAATGACAAAATCAACTCCCTTCCAGATTGAGCGACTTGAGCCTAGTTAGAATTGAATATAGAACCCTTTTATATGTATGTGTTATACACTATTGCTGGATATATGGTTCGATGTGAAGCTGAGCATAAACAACAGTGGACTAGAACACAAAAGACCAGTAAATATTGTTGAAAAATTACCAACGATGGCATCAAACAGCGACTGCGCCATTACGGTCACTTTATAGGTCAAATTGTTAGAACAGGAAACAGCGTAACGGAACAGCCCGGGAACATTTAGATTGCCTTGAATCTTCGCATCGATTGATTAGGACCCCGCTGGGAATTTTAATTCACTAGTGTGCTTTCAGCGTATACACTCGGCACTGCGGGTTGTTCATTGCTAGTGCCTGAATTGCAGCTGTGGGATGTGTTATACCTAGGTAAGCTCAATTTTCCTTGTCTTGCTACGTCGTTAAATTTCGAGTGTTTGACTTTGAATCATACTGATACTCATACTCATAGTCATAGTCATACTCATAGTCATACTCAGTCACTGATAGTGATAATGAGACTCATGATAGAGTAGACGTTTATCATTCATTTATAATATTGACATGACAAATAAATCGCTGGATCACCCAGAGTCACTGAGTTAGTCACTCACTGATGATCAGGGGTGACATTATAATGATTATTACTGAATCAGAGAATGATTACGACTAAAACTAAAAGTAAATCACGAGCAAATGATTAAGCCGATCAATTTACTCTTTTTCCTCGGTGGTTGACAGAGGCTGGCGAGTGAATGGCGCGGTGAGATTGATATTCTCTGTAACGAAGTAACTAAGAAGTGATGGCGGGATTACTAATGTAAAACGCCGAATCCATAAATCCGCGTTAGTTCAGTTGTTGGATGAATAATAATCGATGGGCACTCAGGAGTCAGGATCCCAAGTACCGAAATCCAGTTTGCTGCACCTGGCCCATTGCGCCGATTATACTAGGCGAAAGGAGTACTGACTTTGATGAAATCCAAGTTTGTTTATTCAATTGTGTTAAAAAAGCTAATGTATCAATTACCTGTTAAGTGGATACCCACCCCCTCAAATATTTTAAATTAGAGGCATTATTTGGTGCCAAGTAAGCAAGTGGTTCAACTTCAACCAATTTACTTTTTTAAAAATCAATACAAACAAAATCTATATATGATTCATTCTATCTGCCAGTCCCACTTTGAACCTTGATAATATGACCCATTGAGAATTTTTCTTTCTAGCGATATTGTAGATCTTTTCAATTGAGCTTGGTTCCACCCTTTATATTATACTCTTGGAGCGCCGAGCCGTCAGCCACTTGTCCTGCCACTACTCCCAACTCCATTGCTTCTATGTTCAGTAAAATGATGATTACTCAATCGATGGTTACACTGGGTCATCAACGATTTCTTTTTGTTATCCTGTTGAACAAACACTAAGTTTTCGCACGCATTCCCATTACCATCTTATTCCCTGCCTCACTTGTAGCTCCCTCTGATTACAGCAATAATTACACTACACCCATAGAGTATGGGCTTCGGATCTCGTGAGATATCAATGCATACAAAATTATTTTGCCATGCTGATGAAGCTGTCGATGAATTCTTATTTGAGGTTTGATTTTGTAAAACATGTCCATGTAGTTTGAATGTTTGTGACGGAAAAACTGCAATAAGTAGCGCTTATGTTATGATCATGGATTATGCATTGGCACCCTTATTCGTCATTTCCGGAAGATGACACTTTTGCTAATATACTCGCTGCCACCTTTCTGATTCCTTCCACACATGATACGTGGGTCATTTTTCGAGTTGCGCTCATTGTGTATCAGCTACAAATACCCGATACTCTCAGAGAAAGGATCTAATGTGTTTCTGATACACTACACGATACACCTACAGTGGATGTGACATAACAATAACAATATTTCCAATCCTGTTTAATGGGCAGCCCATCACTACCCTCTCACGTGTGGTTCTTTTGTTAACAGAATTTGCAAGTCTAAGCAAAACCATCTGTGATGTCATCACGGAGAAAACAAAGCAAGCCAAGAGCCTTACATGTACAAGGTAAGTCTATTGGGTACATGTAGATCTTCTAACTAAACTGATAAACCATTGATATATTTTTTCTGCTTTTGTTTATACTCCACATTATTAATCCCTGGTCGTGGAGTCCGCTGCCTGGTTAACAGGGTGACTTTGTCTATATAATAAAGTAATAAACATAAAAGTTGGTTATGAACTTTGCTCTTTAGGTGGCAATTTCCTTCGAGTCAGATTGTTTTGTTTGTCTTGACATCATTTTAATGGCAAACCCAAGTATAAAATGGTCACTTGTTATTGTCTTTGACCACTAAATTCAATAATCTTCTGAAATTGAAATTCAAAACACCACACCTTGTACAGTGATGTTTCCATAGATGGTTTCTCTCAAGGCCAGGTCTGCCCTTATGTGGTTTACAGAAATTGAAGTTGGTCAGAAAATTTCCATTGTTTTTAGTAGAGGCCTGTTGGACTGTGCCAGGACCTGTGGCTAGAATACCCCATACCAAGCATTGTTGAGATAGCAGTACCCTTAGTAGAAATGTTCCTACGGTACCTGTCTTGTATGTTTCAGCGGCCCTGTAGGCCTATATCTCCTGATCCTAAGTAAATCCTGATGCCTATAAATAATGTATGGTTCCTGTGAATACTAGTATATTTAAGTACTGTGCTAGTTTTGCCAACTCCTTGCTAGACAGTAGGCTACTAAAAGTACATCTAAACATGTTAGATCACTCTCCCATGAAGTCTTCACTAACTTGTCATAATTTTACAGAGGGAGGAGAGTACATGGAACAGGAACTTGTGATTGATGAAGAAAATGTAGAAAACCAGCAGATGGGAGACCTAGGTAAAACTTTACACTCCCCTATAATTTACTGCTCTAAGTGCATGTATCTGATAACCAGTTTCTGTCTTGTATATCCTCTCCTCAACACTAGCTGAGCCAATCAGCTAGGAGTTTGCATTTTCACACGTTGGGTTTATATGTGGATATTCGATGGAACCTTCAACTAATGTCCATGCAGTGGCGCTGGATGAGAATCATGTGGCTCCATACTGCGTTGACAAAAATCGGAATTAGGTATTCATTCGATGTTTGCCTCAAATTATTTTGTTGTCAGGCGGAAACATCAAAGCGAGCCACCTGATAAGCACACTAACATCTGGTAGTCACATCGAGGTGCCTTGGATATCCGAAAGGTATCCTCGAAAATCTTGTCTTGTCAACTGCCGATTGACAATTGTTCCCCATGGCCCCATACACACTTTTCTCGTCGATAAAATCGATCGTTGACTAAGGATTCGTCTACAACCTTCCATACATAAGCCCAGAAATTGGCATTTCATGGTTATCAAATGATTATCTTTCATGAAATTGGCTGCCAAACAATGGCCAGCTGTTTTTGAATACAGGAAGACATGAATGAATCCAACTTGTGGTCCAGTTAAAACTGGAGCTCAAGTTATAAGTTGATCATTTGGTTCCATATTGAACTAGGATGGTTCTCCGAATGAGCGTCACTTTTGAAAACTTTCGTCTTCAGCCCCACAGGGACCACTGAATGACTTGCTTATAATCTGTATCCTATTCAATCAACCAGGTGAACAGCCAGCCATCTGCTCATCAGTACTGCTCTAATCAGGGTTAGCATAGATGTTGCTTTCCTCTAGCATAACAAGCCATTCCCAGGAGGGTTTTGGTTTTCCAGTAGGTTACATAAATGATGCTTAGTCTCTTTTGTCACTCTTGACAGTTCTAACCCCCTGGAGGGTCCAGTTATTATTTAAAATCTGAAGAAGAATATTAAATTTCCGATTGAGCCACTTTAGCCCTTTGACCCATTCACTTTATCACCCTAGAGAGGGCTGGGCCGCTCCAACAGTAGATGGCTGCCATTACAATTGAGTGGCAGTTGTTCCTCAAGATATGGGTGGGTGTACTGGCCCATCGGATGTAGTTGTATGATTGATGCCTCAGCCCTGTGTAACTCAACCAGCTCTAGGCCATAAAGAGATAGTGCATGCTGATGATCCCTGCTGGTCATTTCAGTGCTACCCTGCTGCTCTCTGCAGCAAGAGCCCACTCAAACTCAGTAGCATTCTGCTATCAATTAACATCTGACATGGCCCCCTACAGTGCCCAGTTAGGCATGAAAACCTGCCTAGTATGTACACAGTGCTTGCCCAATGGACAACAAGTTGAATAATTAGAGGTTGTAAATGACTTAAGACCATTGACCGGCATTGGAGTGCTTCGAATCAGTAAATTAGCGCCCAGCATGTCACTATGTGCCAAGGTGCGCTCTATTAGGAATTCTAACTAAGGAGTAATGAAAGAGTGAAGCAAAGCAAATGCCATCCCAGCATGAAGTAAACTCCAGCAGCTTCACTTATGCTATTGATGATTAGTTCTAGATTTAAACTTTGCAACCCATTGCTGCTTCCTGCTGGATAAACAATGTTATTGCTAGTTAGTTCCTCTTGAATTTGCTTGATGTGCGGCATGACACCCTTGCCACAAGCCTCACATGTGCTGTCTTCTCAGGCTGAATAGTCAGTGATCACCGTACTGTCTGAACACAAAAACCAAACAAGTGTTCCTTGCTTTAAAATTTCTAAGCAGCAAAACAAAAGCCTGGTCTGGGTATACTCAAAACAACTTTTGGTGTAGTGAGTTCATTTACTGTTGTAATTGTTCAAGTCGACAGGCCAACAAAGCTGGGGTTGTAGGATGACTCACCAAACAGTTTCTTTGTGTTTTTTTAGAGAATTTTATTGATGAGGCTAAAGAAGACCTAGAGGCTGAAAGAGTCGACACAGGTAATTTTATTGAGTACAGTATCCATGGGTATTAGAGAAAAAAAGTTAGCCACCAATGAGGATTGAACTCATGACCTCCTGTTTACTAGACAGGCGCTCTAGCCACTGAGCTATGGCGGCGCGCTGATGTCTGGCCGGCTAATCATTATGTGCCTACACATCAGTTGCGCTTTGCACCGATTGAGAGATCATTGCGTATCTATACGCCGGTCCAGTAAACCTTGGTTTTCACTTTCCCAGTACCCTGTATTTCTATAAGTTGTTCTTGCTCATATAGGCCCATATAAACAAACTGGCCGCCAACATCACATATTTCTCTTTTCTTCTTCACTTATACAACCACCATCACCTTGTCTTATGTACCAGTGGTGCGTTTGTCACTAGGTGTATTTTCGTGATGGAGTTTTGGCGCCTGAAAACGTTTCAGACGCATTCTCTGTCCCAACGCTCGAAATGGCGCCTGAAAGGCGCGTTTTTACAAATCATGTACCTCGACTGCGTCTGAAAGTGAATTCAACCATTCGAACAGAATTTTGCGTCTGAAAAGTAGGAGTGCTAGCTCATACAGTGTCAAGGTAATCGAAATGTCAAGGCTAGCTATCGATCACATACTTATTCTACGGTCGCATCATGTGTCGCTTCGTTGTTGCGAAACAGACTGTGTAAGGGTTGGGGACCTCTAAAACTTTCACGAATCCATGCTTGTTGCTTTTCTCTTACACTACTCTCACTGTGCGCCGGACGTGATTCTCTTGTAAATGCTCGGTAGCCGGTACGCCCAGGGGACTGGTCAGTTTAGAAATACGCCTCAGCGTTGTAATCACAGAGACGCTTCTGAAGGCCTGAGTTTATAATAAGGTGTTATTGGCTTTGTACTGCCGCGTAAAAGAGAAATGCCCACGGGACAGTATCCCCACAATATAGATCAGAAAATGAATTAAAATTTCCCTTTTAGTTGTTCCCAGTGGGAGGCATTTCGAGTGCACGTTGTTCTGAAAGCCATCAATTCAATCTCAAAACTATATTGAGTGACCATTTTCTTTTTTCGTCTCTTCGCGTTATGTATGATGTTCAATTCTGTGTGTGTTACAGAACCAGATGCCTTAACCCCTGCAAGCAGCGTGGCCGATAACAGTCAGGTAACATTAAAGACATATTACATCATCTCTTATAGCTATGACTAATACATTACAATCTGTCCATTGGGTAATGTTACCTTATGTCTATGGGTAATATTATACTATGAATATGGGAGACCTCTGATACGCCGTTATTATGTAACATCAGCGCTAGATTTGAATTTTTATCTTGTACATGAATTACGAAACAAAATGAAG
>Ga0224501_10000543_pt1 | contig 30089 bp, 18 predicted proteins | sample SF_Oct11_sed_USG_4_FD_169105 | JGI IMG/M metagenome (GOLD analysis project Ga0224501, IMG submission 169105) | Sediment microbial communities from San Francisco Bay, California, United States - SF_Oct11_sed_USGS_8_1 | ecosystem: Environmental > Aquatic > Marine > Sediment | place: USA... | reverse complement strand
CAGACGTTCCTTCTCCAAGCTTGCGTCCAGTTCCAATATTTCCTGCGGTTCTTGTGCATTCAATGTTTTCCTAAAATGCTCTGTCCACATCTCAGCAAGCTTCCTCTCCTCCATGACTACTTCTCCTTCTGCGTTCTTCAGATGTTCTCGTGTGCGCTTTCTTTTCTTCCCTGCCATGTCATGATATAACCCCTTTAATTCACTGAATTTCCATGGTTCGCACCGGTCCGAATGAACACGAGTGCGGACCATGAGATCAAAACCGGTTCGCTCTCATTCGAACTCACTCGGTGCGCACTCAGTGGTTCGCACGCAATGGCGACGCGCATCATGGAAACCCCTGGTTCGCGCCGTTTAAAGCAGTCTTTTGGTTGTGGAGCTAGAAACTTGTGCTGTACTTTATCCGTGTACTATGTAGCCGCCGAATATGCTACAAATATGGTATGTCCGAATGATGAAATTTCTTGGTTTATTAATAGGATTACAAACATTTGCAGTCATTTCGGACTCATTTGGAAGCATACAGGAGTAATATGCAGAACGGTAAACAGTATTCCGTGGAAAATTTATATTTGCTTGGTAGAAGACAACTTCTACTGGGAATCAAATCGAACCATGGAAACTGATCGTTTTTTTCGGTTCGGACCAGTGCGAACTCCCTCGGACCGGTGCGAGCCATGGAAAGCCAGTGAATGAAGGAGGCCCAGTTCCTAGAGTTACCTTCGCCGTGGACCGTCTTGGAAACAAGCCGTCGACTGATTGATACTATCCTTGTAAAAGAACCTTAACTCGCTTGTTACTTTTTTCAGCATGCTGAATGCGGTCCGAGCCAAGGTCAGTAAGAACAAGAGGCGGCTGCAATGGCAGGATTATGATCTCGATCTTACCTGTATCCTTTACCATTACACGCAGTTTGTCCACTCTCTAAATAGCTCGGTTCATTGAGTTATCCTCCCTGTAAGATGGCGGTCTGGCTCAGTATATGATCAATTCATTCCTTTCAGCCTCACCGGAAACTAGGTTGTGTCATCTGCACCAATAGATAATTGGATTATTCGCATTTACCTCCACTGTCTTTTCGAGAAGGGTTGTGCGAATGCAAATGTTGAATAGGATTGCAAGATTTCCAGATGATTTGCATGTGAGAATGGTATGCCTATGGATTCAATCCAGCTGCGGGCATTTTACACCTATCGACTGCATTGTAACTGATAAAAATATTCGCCTTAACCACTGCCTAGATATATACCCCAACATCATAGCCATGGGCTTTCCAGCTGATAACCTGGAAGGGGTTTATCGCAATAATATAGATGATGTCGAAAGGTAAGCACTTTTACCTGTTCCAATAGTAGTTTAGTGTTACCAATCTGAGTCACTCCAACCGCTTGGGCATCACTCAACTTTCCAGTGGAATCTGTAACTTCTATAGGAAAAGTGATTCTCTACTCATAATCAGCTAACTAAATTTCCTGACAGGTCAATCTGTCATTTTAGATTTCTGGATCAGAGGCACGGAGATAGATATAGAGTCTATAACCTGTAAGTGATGTCATAGCCCTATGAACCAACCAGTAATCAGTTAGATCAGTGTTATTACTGTTTTTGCTGTTCAGTCTACACAGCTAACGTATCCTCAATAAGATTGCGGATCTTGGATTTCCTAGTATCATTCTGTATCACGTTTTAGCTGCACTGAACGGAAGTATGACGGCAGCCGTTTTCATTCTCGCGTTGTGCAGTTTGGATTTGAGGATCATAATCCGCCTAGAATCCAACTAATTCAGCCTTTCTGTGAGGACGTAGACTCGTGGTTGTCTAAACATGATGAAAATGTAGTAGCTATTCATTGCAAGGCTGGCAAGGTAAGTTAGAATATGCAGTTGTGTAGTGGCGTTTACGGAATAAAGTGTCTACACATAAAATCTGTCTCTTAATTCATTTTTCTCTACCTAAGATTGTGTGCATATTTGTGTCTGTACTTCTAAGTCGGGCCAGGGCTAAGTACTGATGGTGCATAAAGCACGCGAACTCGACCTACAGCATGTCCGTTCATTTGGCCAACAGGTGCTTAACAACTGGAATATCAGGGAATCAATACTGTCATTGCTCGCCAGTGTATGAAAATCACATTTTTCTCATTTAACAGACGTCCGTTAATGAATATTCAAGGTTACTTGAGTAAGGTCAATGGGCGATGCTAATCTATGACAGACAGCTCGTTCATAGAGGAGGCTGTGTACTTCTAGGCCAGTCACTGAGTAAATGACTATATTCACTTTATTGATACGATCTGGGCAACTCATTATGAATGCGTTAGCCGAACAAAACTGATCAAAACAGTGGACAGTTCGGGTTTGTTCTGACAGGGCCGCACCGGAGTGATGATATGCGCGTATATGATCCATCGGAAAAAGCATGATGCCAAAAAAGCTCTGGAGTACTATGATACAGTCCGTACTTCTGATGGCAAGGTATAGATCCAAAACAGTCATCGCAGAACATAGCTTCATACATCGTGATGATTGAATCGGTGCTAACACACTGAGCTATCTCACTATGCGTGATAAGCTATTCATTTTGGTATAACCGTTGCGATGGGCGCGTGAAACACTAACAAATTACTTGTTTTCAGGGTGTGACGATTCCGAGTCAGAGGCGATATGTCTACTACTATGAGTACCTGCTCACTCATCCGTTGAGACCTTATGAAGAGTCAATTCTTTTACTAAGGGGCATAAAGTTCCGCACGATTCCTTACTTTTCCAATCTCAGTAAGTTTCTGGTTTCATTCAGCGATCCACCCGGAACTGCCGGATAAAATCTGTCTCTGCGTTTAGATATTTATTTGTGGAAATGGCAAGATCAAATCAAAGACAATTATTGTTGAAACACTTGTTATTTTGATGTTTGCCTTCAGTAGCTCACAAATGGTAAATCGCTGTTGTGTTAGAACATGTGGTAGCCATTTCCTTGTTGGCAGTTCATTCATTGCGCCGTATAGTTCACAAATGGCTCTCAGTTACCCAAACACACACACACAAAAAAACTGACGTCATCATTGTATTTCTAGCACCACAAATAGTGATTCAGAAATCAGATACCAAGATATTTGAGAGTGTTGCGTCGAGTCAGGGCAGTATAAAGAAGAATCATCTGCAGACAGAGCTGTGCCTGGAATTCTCTGAAGGAATACCCGTCTCAGGTGACATCAGAATAGCCCTCATCAATAAACCTAAGGTCATGAAAAAGGTAAGGAATTATCACCTGGTAGCTGTACGGATAACTGAAATGGCTGGCTCTTAGGTGAACCTCTTTGTTTGTTCATTTTCTGTCACTAAGAGTGTTTTTTCTTTACCTAGAGTTCACACAATCAATCAGAATAGTAGTTATTGGTTAAACCTATTGAATGAAAATCCTAATACTTGTTATATTTAGCCAGGCATCTAATATTCAGGGTAGCTCACTCTGAAAATGTGACTACCACCAAAGATTATACCAAGAGAAGACCCAGTCTTTAGTTTGTATAAGAATGCCCGATGAGCTGTCCCAGTGTACGCGCCATGGCTCTCGTTGGTGATCAGCGCGCATGCGTGGGGCTCAGAGTGTAGCAGCACTAGAGCCCTTACCATGACATTACAACCCAACAGCAGGTTGTTTCCTCGTTCATGCGTATATAAATGGCAAGGCCCTCATGTGAAAGCGAACCCGCTTTTATCTATAGTATCATATTCTGTTCCGGTTTCATGCAGACCGCTCAAAAACATTGGCATTATGTGCGATCTAGCTGTAAATTGAATCGCTTAGAGCGATGGAGTATCATAGACCACGGTAACTAGAGCCCCTATAAATACCCAAAAGACGGCACAAAGACCCGTCGGAGTCTGGCGGTATCATTTGCAAAATAGGCCTCGTGTCCTATCTTGGTATAATCTTTGCTACTAGACCAGTCTATTCTAGAGTTAACAGGCATTGGGCTGCGGTTAGGGAATGTGGGCATTGTCAAAATAATGTGTAAGCTTGCACTAGACGTGAGCCACCTGGCTATAAGAAAGGCACTTTGGTGCCCCTTTCCCATCTGTATGCTAACTGGTGTAAACCTGTTGATCACTTTTTTCAGGAGACAATGTTCGCATTTTGGTTTAACACGTTCTTTGTGGAATGTCAGCAGACGACTGTTCAGCGAAATGGCAGCAGCCCAGCCACCCTTGACCATTCTGTTTCTGAGCCCCGATTAGCCAATTTAGATAAGTGTAATGGGTAAGTAAATGACTTCCCATCTCAGCCAACTGCTGATCTCGGGGAATTTCTATCTCTTTCTCTGTAGAGTTTATAGTTATCTGCTGGTGTTCTACGTTACTAGTTGTCAGCAGAGTACCAGCCTCCAAATTAAATTTATTTACTCTAAAGATTTTGAGCGGCCTACATCACCGGTGTTCAGTGTTCACTACCCTGCACATATGTGCACGAAAACCGAACAAGTTTCTATTTGCAATGTATCATACTGTACTATCTCATCTCTCATTATAAATTACCATAGATACACTCTCGTTGCAGAAAGCCACTGCGCGCAGACCGAGCTTTCTCTTTCGATACAAGTCATATGATGACACTAACGCTGCGCAAAGATGAACTGGACAAAGCTAATAAGGACAGATCACATAAGCTGTTTAGCCCTAACTTTGAGGTTGGTAGACCACACACTCATGTAAATTCACCCTGAATGCTCAATCATGTCTTTTCGGAACAACAATTAACACTTTTGTCGGCAGCTCCAGGGGCTGTGTTACCTTCATTACCAGCTCTGAATCAGACGGACCACCGCATTTTGCTAGGTGTGAGGTTATAGCTGGTGTGATCACAACAATTAGAGAGGTTAAGATGCAAACGGTAACCTTTCCGCGCAATATACGTAACAGAAATGTGCGTTTCATGGGACCAAAAGGATTTCCCAGGCGACTCCTAACTGTTAGCGAAGTTGGTAGGATTCTCTAAACGGTTACAGCTCCCATTACTGTTATCTCGTTCTAATCGCCGTGGACCTCGGTGAAACCTACCCTGACGTCTTGTTCGAAGTGTTGGGCAACACATTTAGCTTTATTCATTATGATAGCCGTGTCCCGTGTGGCCCAGAACCCATTATAAAAATAAGTCTGTCAATCGAGTTACCTAACGAGCACTCGCAGGACTAGCGCTGGGGAAGTCTTCTTCGCAGGGCTCTATCGCAAAATACCCTGGGCTCCAAGCTGTAGTAACTATAATAACTGACAAAAACAAGACAGCGACCTCGTTTTGATCGTTGTAACCGCTGGATTCTCATCGTTTCTCAAAGGAATTCGTTGACCGTTACGCTGGCACTTGGGACCTTAACCTCGGTTAGACGGTTAGAGCAAACCATTCCGGCACACCATTCGCATCATAACCTCTCTATTATTTCCGTTCTCTCTTACCCATGTGTGTGGTCGGCAGTTTTGTCATCCGCATGTGTGGTCTGCGTCATCCGCGCGCGTGTGTCTGTGGTCTGCATGTGATAATTTACCTTTGTGGCTTGCATTTGACAATCTATTTGTGTGGTTCATATTGCAGGTGACCTGTTTCTTTGAGAAGGAGGTCAGTTCTATTCCGCACAGATCACCTGCTGCACCAGTGGCTGACGATGCCAGACTTGATGAACTGGATGAAAATTTTAGTGACACTGATACAGAAGACGAGTGGTCGAGTGGGCCTGAGCGCCAGGAACTCTCCACAGCCGTTTGATGTTTTCTGGTCTAGAATCATGTTTTTTTTTGCATTAAGTCCTTTAGGCATTTAGCAGCGGCACACAGATAGCGAAGAGTGGGCCAGTGAACAGCTGAACTCGTAGTTACACCTCTGGAAGTGGCAGTAGTGATCCCATAATGTATGGGCTCTCTTTGACCGCTTGTAAAAATCCCTAGATAATTGGATTAATCCGCACATTGGATTGTTTTGGTATGAAATGGATGTCACCATTTTGTGTTAGCTATTGTATATAGTTCGCTTTTTATATATATATATATATTATAATTTGTAAATAATCTCGTCGCAGCAAATGTGCCAATGGTTATTTTTATATTGGTTAATATGAAGCCTTCACGTTATGGCCTCGCTGCATACAGTTCCCATAATGAGCGTATACAAGTGATGGTGACCGAGAGCAGAATAATCAGCACAGCCACTATTACCTTAGTCATTTGATTTTTCCTAATAAAAAGTTCTTTTAATGGACCTTGGTCGTGACAGTTCTATCACGCCCTGGGGTAGATTGTATTCATACACCGTATATAGCTGTGATTATAGCGCATAATAATAATATATTACAAAATAGATTTATACAAAACTTCTACCTATCAGGTAGGTTAAAAACCAGCTACATAACAATTGACTGCATCAGCTCTCCATCAATCCCATCGGTGAGAGCCATTCATGATTATGTGACATATGCAAAGGCCATTCAGCAACCATTCACGGCCACTTTGTTAAGCACAGTAACGCTAATGACTTAGAAGTTTTGCTGTCTTCTTTTTTTTGCATCTATAGCGAGCAGAATGGGGGCCCGTTTAGCCTCGTATCTTCTGCGCAGTTCATCTATTTCCCTCTCCATTTCTGGGTCTATCAGCTTCATCCTTTCTTGCAGTTCTTCATAGGTCAGATTATTTAACTGTTGAAAAAATATAAATTCATTACGTACAACTTTACATCTGAAATAAGAGAATTGTTTCACCATTCCTAGAGGTCATAGATTTCATAACATACCGCACCATTATGCTTAAGCATCACCCTGATGCTACACAGGGTTACTGATAAGCCCGGATGCATACAGACATGTGTCCCTGGAGTTTGCTAACACTAGTTAGAATGATAAATGTGTAACAGAGTGACTTGGTAGGTTAATCAATAGGTCATCGTTTGAACCTCACACCATACCAACCGAATTTGCAAAAGATCAGAAGCAATACAATTGCAGCTTATGGTGTAATGATTAATGGTAATTATGATATAACAATGGTGACTATGAGTATGATGTCACAAGCACTCACAAAGTCAAAGTCTCCATCTATAAACGATCTCTGGAAAGCAGCAGGAGATGATTGCTGCCCCCCTTGAGGCCATTCACCACCCGTAGGTGTGTTATTCTTGGAGTTATTTTTAGATTGGTTCTGTCTTTCCTCTTCATCTTGCTTATCAAAATGATCCATAAATGCCGGCCGATAACTGCTCTGAGTCTCTGTGGCTGCAACGTCAAGGAAAAGCTGTCATGCCTCAATACCTCAATTTAAGGGACCCGAAAACAAGAAGCCTTTCTGAATGCTCCCCATAGGTTTCCCTAGAGACATTATGTCTCCGGGTTTCCCTTACCCTTAGACCGAATTGTGGAGTTGCATCCCTTAAGAAGGGAGCACAACTCCGCAAGTGTGTCAGTCAATGACTAATAGTATTCAGTAACCTCTTCAGTTCAAATGAAAATTTTTGATTTTAGAGACCTCAAATTTGTTGGCGTCTGGCTAAGAACTGATGACTATATGTCTGATGATCTGTTACACTACAATAGCTGATACGTAGCTGGGAGTAACCCAGCCATAGACACATAATACCGTCACCCGACCCAGCCGAGAAAATTGCACTGAGTCGGAGTTATCCTTTCCTGCCTTATTTGTGTTGGTGGTAAACCGGACTTTACGCGGTGAAACCTCTGCTATACTTTGCCAAGAAATTGCAAACATACTTCCCAGACAGCAAAGCTGTTCAATTGTTCACAATCTCATTTGATGTACTAAACCTGTGTGAGATTCACAAAGGCAACAGTTAAATGTGTCCAGGCAATTCACGCACGAGATTGTGGGTTGGTTTATTGCCCTGGTCAGGTTGATAGGTTAAAGGATCAGTTTACCGCTCCCAAGTGCAGTAAAACGTTGGATGCTCCATAAAATTCTGCTGTAATGGAGTAAATACCCTGCAACAAAGGCATTATGACCAAGTGAGAAAAGAGTAGAAACCACGATCAAACCACCTCAAAGGTAGAAACGTTACAGAACTCAATACAAAGACACTCAACTCTGTATTACTCATTACAGGAGCCATGAAAAGAAGTGTTACCCACTTTTCATAGTGCCATCGTTGTCGTCATTGATGACCATGGTACCCAGCTGAGACCTCATAGTAGCCATATCAGACCTGCTGTCGGCTGTAGCATTACGAATCATAGTCGCCGAGTCCGTATCTTCCTCATCCTCCGCAGTGGCAGTATTGGTATTTCCTGGCTGTACCATTGTGCCTTCACTTTCATCCTAAAGTAAGAGCCCAACTCCAAGCTGTGACTATGAATCGTACCAATTTTAGTCTGAAGCTATTGGGTTGTGACGGGAGATCACAAGTTATAGCCCAGATCTTTGAGAGTCTCACCAGGAGGTTGAGCCACACCAAACTTTTGAGGTCGGATAAACATGACAGCCAATTGCTCAGTAGTAAAGAAATAAACAGGTGTGTGCAAAAACCTACAAGCTAGCATCCTACATGGAGACACGCATTACAGCTGTTGAAATCTTATTAACTCAGTTGAGTAACATAAATGCGGTGCTGAATTGAATCCGGTACAAACCTCTTCCTCCTCTTCTGTGTTCTGAGCCATCTGGATCTCTTTTGCTTCCACTATCATCTTCTGCAGTATCGAGCATGGCTGGGCATTTTTTATGAAATCGTGCTACAAAAGCAAATAAAATTTATGTTGACAGTCGCTCGAGAAACCCTGATGTGAGCGTGAGGGAAAACTATTGATCATTCATCATATGTTGCTTAATAGGTTATCCATCCATCCGCTTATAGGTATATCGCTGGGGACCTCAATAAAGATGAATTCACATTGCACCTTTCAGGGCTTTTGCGGTTGAAACATCGCTTAACAAATCATTTCAACACGCTAACAAAATTGTTAGTATTTCAAACGGAATCGCTGCTTTTACCAGTGCTCACGTATTGAAAACATTTTTGTTATCTCAGATAATCCTTTAATAACTAGAAGCCATATGGTACATAGTTCTATGATCTAATGGCTATTGAAACTAGAACATTGAAGGGTTTAGAACGTTAATAAAGCTACATTGAGCTCTCAAAAGGATGCCAAAACCTGAGAATTCAATTCTAATCGTATGGGAGGAGCATATTCACTGGAAATCAAACATATTTATTCCTTTGAATTGAAAGTCTTTAATTCAATGGAATTTGTTCAATTGTTTATGTAATTGAGCGAAATTTTTCTGTTGAATAGAAAGATCGCCACATCTAACAATGATTATGGACACATTAGCGTATCAGGATGGGTTTTCCATTGAGTCAAGTGAGCAGAGAGCTAAGATCACTTAATTATAACATGCGAGGTTACCTTCAAGAGGTCTGGAGCGACCGCTCTCTCCTTGGGGTCCTTGATAAGACACTTGGATACAAAGTCAATAAACTCCGGCGACCATTTATCTAGATCGCGAAAGGAAGGTGGAGGCTTAGTCGGAATCATAAAGATAGCTCTCATGGGATGAATATCTCCATACGGTGGTTTGCCTTCTGCCATTTCCAAGGCGGTGATTCCTGGCAAATAAATGCGTATCAGGCCTGTGAGGGAAACTGTGGTAATTATTCTACCGAGAATCCCATCAAAAGTCCTCATACACATTAAATTCAAAGTTCATTCAATTTTGGATCATAAACGCAGACTTCATAAAAACTCATTGAGCTCAGGCTTACAGAAGGTATAATCGACGAAAGCAGGGAATTCTAGAAGGTGTCACTACGTGTGTAGCCAAGTGGATGACACTGGTAATGATACACCGGGTTTACAAACCCGAACCAATGTGTTGACATGTCACAACCGAAAAGCCTTAGCTGCATTGACATAGCTGTCTTTCAAGTTCCATCAAGTGCCCACTTGTTGGCTTTTGTCACATTATATCGGATCATGGCTACGTAAACAATCTGCACTAGACATAATTTCGCTACTGTTTGTTGTGCAGATTGAATGTTTAAACATCATATGTATTGTGACTATTTATGTACATTGAGCTGTGCTACACCTGGAATTTATCGAAATATGGGACCTAAATACATGCTGGATAGTGAGCCAGCTAGCAAGCCTATAACAGCATACCTAAACTCCATATGTCAGCCAGGCAATCATAGCCAATCTCCTGAATAACCTCTGGTGCCATCCAGTACGGTGTGCCGATTACCGTATTACGCTTTGCCATGGTGTCCTGAAAAATAAAATTAGGATACACTATGATAGGAACGAATTTAAAGCTTCAGTATCAAAATGCTCAATAACCCAGCATGGATTGACAATTTGTGTGGTTTAAATTGCTGTAAATTGAAACATCCATTCATTACAGACTGAATGTGTACTCTTTGTGTCTGTCCATCTGATCACCAAAGTGCATTAGTCTGATTTCATTCGGCATAGAATAACATAAAAGATCAGCTGCCTCTTAGAAAATCTTACAGATTGTCAGTCAGTTTAACAATGTGGAAACCATGTGTTTCAGAACACTTTTAAGCTGGTACAGTAAATAATACATCGACAGACTGCTGTTCGCATCTGCAAAATGGGTTTTAGCTGTTCATTTTGAACTGACAGAGTCGAGTTTAAATTCGTGGCACGGCCACTTGAGACAGGGAGGACGCCATTATTAAAATCTGATATAAACACAAACGGATTACAGTCCCAAGCAGCAACAATATATCATTCTTGCATGTTAAGTGGCCACTCGAAGCTATCTATCACTTGCATTATAAAGTTTGTTCATAACACAATAATCTTCTGCTAACTGGCTTCATTACTCCACAGACGACTCGACTCTAGGCCAATTGCAGCTGTCTTCACAGGGGCTTCAAATCGGTGCGAGTACACCGAAGCAAAGATGAAAGACAACTCGGGCCAATGCATCTATTAAATCGACTAATTACACCACTGGCTACAGCTCTATTCAGCAGATAATTATCACTGCCTTACAACTGGTCATTAAAATCCATGAATCAGGAGCATAATTACATAAACTCAGCTGCACGGTCGACGATTGGGCACGGATATTTAATCAAAAACTTTACATAAAAAAAATTCATTCATATCAGGTAATGTAGCGAAGGCGTTCAATAAATTATTGTTCAGGTTACATGAAGGGGTTTGACTAATTCACCCCCTGCGTATGTTTTCATTCTCATTCTGTGTTCAGTGTATGAGAATCTCTGAAATTTATATTCTAAATCAAAAACCCTGGATTGGACGGGGGTGGGGAGGGATTCACTATTCAATAAACAGCTCTCGAGTAGCTTACCGTTAATTGGCCGGCGACACCAAAGTCGGCCAGTTTGGCATGACCCTCGGTGTTCAGTAGGATATTTCCAGCTTTGATATCGCGATGTATTTTGCCTCGTTGGTGTAGATAGTCTAGTCCTTTGAGAGCATATGATAAGATAGTGGCAATTTCAGCCTCTGTTAGCTAAAACGAAATGGAAAGGACATATGTAAACATAGCTTGACCAGTGTGCCATCCAAAATCCTCTTCAAACTGAAGGATAAAAACCAAAAGAAATGTGGTTTAAACAGACTGTAATGACTCATGATCTGAGAAACTCAGACCTGACCACAAAAAGTGAGAGCCTGTCTGAGTTGGTGAGAAAATCAGCCACTATAAGATGGATTGTCACTTAAAATGATGGTCAGGAACCACAGCACTGTATAATTCTAACGCTCTCTAAGTTGGGGACTAGGCGGCTTTTTAGCTGAGAATTGAGTCATGCCGTGGTGACATGGGAACAGTCTACACACGGTTCACCTCAGAAAATGGGACAAGTGGTAGCACATAATAAAATACACTTACCACTTTTCTGCGTAATCTCATAATATCGGAAACAGATCCTGCACCGCAATATTCCATCACAATCTTAAAAAAACGAAACAAAAAAAACATACAGTTGACATCTGCAGCCTGAAAACTACCGGGGAAATTCAACCACAGCTGAACCATGTATCCTATCAGCGACGGAGGTAACATCGTTCATGGCGGTTTGGCAGCACATTGTGCGCAAGCCTGCTAGTAAGTCCATTGCTCCCAATGACACATAGCATATTAATAGGATGTTTAATTTGATTTATGCCAGTGTGTCAATGGTTGACATAACTGATTATATCTCTATATGTCTCCGTATATGGTGCCAGAGTTTTTTTTCTTCTCAAAATGTCACTGTTTCTTTGAGACTGCTCCAAGCTGATTATGATGCAGTGCAATGTATCAGGTTTTTATGTAATTTTCTCTTAAATTTAATGTTATATGGCGTCTCATGAAAGCAGGGCTGTGGCCATGAACCCATAAAACATTTATTGGCGAGCAAACGCTGAGTTTCTGAGGCTTTGGAACATGATCATATAAATACGTTATAATTGTAGGTACATTCTGTATGAGTCTTTCGTAGACAAACACATGGGGTAGGTTTTTCCCCAACACTTTCATTCAATCGCTGGGGTTCAACAGAACATAAAGGAGGTAAACACCATAATATCATGCTATAACTTCACAACTCTACGAGGGGCGTAGTGAATCAGGTCATCATTAACATACCCATAAATCCGTGTTCTTGAAATAGCTGCCATAATATTTGACTATGTATGGACTATCACACTGCTGCATAATAGAGATCTCTTTAATAATTTCCTGTAAATCAGTGTCAACTGGAACCTGCTTGATAGCGAGCATCTGACTGGATTCCTTGTGTAGAGCCTTGTAAACACTGCCATATGATCTAAGAATGGAATAAAGGAACACAATCAACTGTTACAGAGTACAGCACGGATGGTGCGATGTGAAAACAAACTGGCCATACATATCACTGAGTGGCAAACTATGAGCATACACATCTTATCAAACCAAAAGGAAAATGTGGTATGAAAAGTAAAGTGTGGGTCATTTTGTATCAAAAAATGCCACGTGACTTTGATGTTAGTAGACTTACCCTCTGCCGATCTTACACATTATGTCAAAGACTTCATCGGGAGGCCTGGCTAAATGATCATCACTAAGCTTTGTGAGTTCGCTGAAACAGGTAATAAAATCTGGTGAAGGGGATGAATATTAAAGGGGTTATGTCATGGCCAAAAGTGTCTTCACTTCTTTCAGATTCTCAAGCCTACCGTGAATAAATGGGCCCAATATCCAGCTCAAATTGAAGCTTAGATATAGCTCTATCCGATACGCATACTTAGAGCCCTCAGTGATGCACTTTTCTGACCGTTGACGCAACAGAATTGGCCTCGAGATAGAAAATTAACACAGAGCTGTTGATGTTTGCATTGATTTCTCGGCTTACGCTATGTTTGGAAAATCCTCTTGCAGGTGCACATTAGACCCGTAGTTACACTAGTCTTTATACAGAAAATGTTCAACAAAAATATAGTAATATAGTTTCAGAGTGCAGTTTTTCACCTCTGTCAGCGAGCGTTAGTGCCATTATTGCGAAATGATAGAGGCCCGAACATAACGGCCTCTATTTAGGGCTAGGGAAAACCGGCAAACCACTTCTTATAACTTAAGTTTTCTCCAATCTTACGTTCAATTTTGAGTTCTAATCGATGTATGAAAGGGTGAAGATCATTAGGTTACTAACTTTTAGTAATTAGATCCCATTTTATTTCTATTTGGGCCGTAGTTATTCGAGTGAACAATATTCGTTTTGTGGAAAAGGACCACTCACTATCGCTGCAATGAATGCGGAGTTGCCTTCCTTTAAGAATGGGAAACACAACTCCGAAAGTGCGTCTTGTATCGACCGTGTCATAACTTCTTTAAACCGGGAACCAAGAAGTAGCAACATCAGGAGAGTACTTGACTGACCATAAGGGAAATCAGGATGGCGCATTGGTGAGAGACACAAGATCACATGATCATACTGGGCTTCGCACACAATTCCTAATTCGCACCACTTCTTAACAAGCCTCAGGCTGATGAGGTCCATTACATAGGATGGAACATGGCAGATCCATCTACTATCATGTTCCCAATTAAATGAAACCTCACCCTCCCCTCAACATCATGCCTGTTACTGGCCCTATTAGTAGTAGAGTGAATTTTCACTTAGTTGGGATAGTAGCAGCAAAGTGCAATGAATGGACTAAGAAGTGACTGCACATAAATGAGAAAATCATTGCTCAACTTGATTGGCTTCAGCCGCAGCCTGTTGGCTCAGTCACTGGGTGAGCAGCTGATTTAAACATGAGGTCTAAGCACTACTAGTACTAGTGCCAATATCATCATGTGTGACTCAGCCACTGAGTCAGCCAGTGACTGAGTTACTGACTCGTGGGACGCTGTTTTATTTTGCTATTTTACTTTTTTTAGTTATAATTATTATTGGTCAATCGGATGTCTCCTATCATCTATGATCTATGGCTAATATAGTATATTGAATATTCTTGTTACGTGACTACGGACACAGTCGACGCGAGGTATAGACCGATTCAGTCATTGTTTGACACGGCCTGAGAGTCCCTCATGAATATGATCATTCTGGAGGGTATGATCATGATTATGATCATCATCACCATCATCATCATGATGGATCGGATTTTGTCCTTTGGCTTGGGTTAGGCCTAGGGTTGTTCGACAAAGTGAAAATCACAAACTTCCAGAACTGAAAACGTTAGCCATACCTTATCCGTGTCGACATCGTATCTTTCTAAAAATAGGTCTTCGTTTACTCTGTTCCAGTCCCTCGTTCGATTCTGTGGCACCTTGATGGCAAATGGAAAGCAAAACAAGTGGCAATATCAAACTTGGTCGGACAGTAAATGAGTAATTACTGGAGAACTAGCAAACCGGAAATGATCCGTGTGTTCCAAAACGAGGCTAAGAGAATTCCCTACTTTTTTCATGCTTTTCTCTGTCATCAGCGCATCGTGAGATTGGTTTAGCCTCTGCATATTCGTCTCGATCATAGCGCATCGCACAAATGGGATGTGCAAGTACGCCATCTTTAAGAAATTGTAAGCCAGAATTCCCTATAAATAGCAAACGGAAACTGAATGACTGAACCGACTACATGTCACAAAATTTGAATCGCTGTACAACAAGTAGCGGTCAAAGGTCATCTAGCAGTAGAGTTGGCATTGACAGTTCATTGCCCCTCGACACACAGCAAAGACAGGTGCGGAGCTAGGTAGGAATTAGAATCCAGAATCAATCTACAATCCGCAACACGAATAAGACATTGGTGAGTGCTTTGATCATCATGTAGATTGAACTATTTTGTTACCTAGCCTAGTGATTGCACATGGCGCATAAAATGTGATATCTGGCCATGTCGCTCATCAGATAGCTTTACCAAAAAAATAAAAGTACAGCACATTTCTAGTGGTGAAGCATTTTTTTATGTAAGAATTCGGCACAGTGGTGTTTTTATAACCTTTTCAGTAATGCATCAGCAGTTCTTTTATACTTTTGAACAGATGTACATATGGAATGAAACTCAGGTTTTGGCCCGAGGGCCCCTTCATTTTCAATCCAATTAATATGGTGATGTAATTAAAGACCTTTTGCTGGCTTGATAATGGCTTCACATTCTCAAAGTATCTATACTCTTTATGCACGACTGTCGTACTTAACCCAAGTGGACTTAAAAACTTCGACTGAAATCGAATGTGTTAGGTTGACAATTTCATTAATAACTTGATGACTGTGCATTATGAAGAGCTTATAAAAGCTATGCTCTTACCTTGACCGCTCAATACGCTTCAACAAGCTCTCCAGACGCTACTAGTAAACATTCAGTCGCTAACTTCACTTTCCATCGCAGGTGCTGATATCGGTTATTACTCCCTAATACTGGCAGGTATCCCCGGCTCAGCGATGAGGATTCTCGCCTTAGTAATGATTGTACCGATGGTGTGGTCCGAATTCCTCACTGGACCCCAGGATATGGTATATGAGAATGGTAAAGACAGGATAGGATACGTATCCTGTATCATCCCAGCCAGCTCAGGAGCTATCTTCTGGTCTGTGAAACGAGAGGATGATACCCTGGATAAGATAATATACGCATCTACTGCTGAATGGTTTATCGGCGGCGAAACGAGGCAGAAGTTTGGTATTAACCAGGACGCCGCAGATACAGGCAACTATACCCTGGTCATCTATAACCTACAGAGAGGAGATACTGGGATATATAAGTGCCAACACGGACCAGATGAGCAGGAGGCTGATATTACAGTAGCTGGTGAGTTCTCTAGGCCCTCTTCTCCTGTGGCAATCCCACCATATAAGCTGTTGCGGTGTAGCGTGTACAGGGGGAGATTCATGTATAGACACGCGGCGAATGATCAGTTCGCCTGCGCACAGAGGACCGCTCTCTACGGGAGACGGCTTTAGTCACCCTTTAGGAAGGAGGAATGAATATCTAAACTAGCAACACAGAAGTTGTGAATTTCTTTATCTCATTAAGCCTGGCTTTATGTACCAATTACTGGTTTACCGGCTCCCGGGGAGAGAGCTGTAAGACCATCACTGACACTTAGACTAAATCCAGCTGCGAGACAAATTGGGAAAAAATGAATGTGGCAACACGCAGCTGGGTAACCAGTCAACCATGAAACTGTTTTGCCATTAATCCTTTGTGGAACTTAGAACACATACCCATGCCCCCAGTGGGAAATCAGCCATGATCCTTCTACTGCCTGCTGTGATTGTATGAACAAGCGTATCAAAGGAATAGCTAATAGTCAGTCTAGATAAGATTGCAATTTGCTGGAGCATGTCTTCTATGGCTCTATAGAATTTAAATTCTGCACTGCAGATAAATGTAGCTGTATGCTATCTACTCAGATCTCTCTTTATTCTCAGTGATTTGCCAATCTCGCAGTTATTCGTTTTGTTATAGAAGTTCCGTGAATAATGGCTCAATTGAACTGCTTTATTATTCTATTGCTTTTTTACTCCGGAGTCAACAGAAAAGGCAATTTAGCATAGTTTGTGAGAGCCGTAGTCAAGTGATTGTTGGTGGTTATGAGCTACATAGGGTTTTGCATGAAGAGCACTTAACAGTTCACCTGAGTCAACTAAATCGCTGCATTCAGCGTGACTAAGTAGCCTATTGTCCGGTACATTGATCAACTGACCGCATGTAGGATGTACAATTGAACTACATGATTCTGAATGGCTATCTTACAAATGCATTTGTAAAATCACAAGCTGTTATCGAGAAGACCATAACCTATCTTACAAACATACCCACAATTACGAAGTCTTTTTAAGAAGTGTTTTCAAAAATAGCCCTCATATAAACCTCAAATTGTACTATAATCAGTAACTGATATCAAGGTAAACACAATGGTTTTCACATGCAGCCACCGGCCTATTCTGTTACACTCCATACTCTTCTTTTTTTTTCTCGAGATTATAAATTATTCACAGAGTGGAACCTGATTTACTAACTAGAGACATACAGTAGCTATTACTTATTTATGATGTTAATCGAAGATGGGCAGCGTTGTTGTCCGTAGCCGTGAGTGACAGTGTGGCCAATTGACAGGCTCATCGTATCTAGTTAGCCATAATTATCATGCACTGAGCATTCTGTATGGATTCCATCGCGGACATGTCATGCCAAGCTACACGATAATTACGCCAACTGAATCATTAGACTATTGTAAATTACTGTAGCCTCTTCAAGTCGATGTTCTGGTGACTCCCCGAAGGCCTCAATTAAGATTCACCGGACAGGCTCATCTCTTCCTGATAATCGGTCTAATCACTCGCTTATTGTTCATAACGAGCTTTGCTAAAATACATGGGGTTTAGTTCAAAAGTGAAGGACTAATCACCCAAAACCACCTGTCATACTTCAGCTCTGCTTAACATAAAAGCAGTTAAATGTTGGCTCAGTGGAAGTTCATACTGGTCTCACCAATCTGTCATTGACATAATTCTCTTCACACCATACACTAATTCTACCTTGGACAGTACTTGATGAAATTCGGTATTGACCCATCCGTTAAATGTGACTATAATACAAACAAGCATTGCTAACATAAAAAGCACACACGCATGTTTGTCATCGTGCCTGGCCATGTTGTTCATCGGATAGATTACTTAGAGAAATTTAAAACACAAAGACTGGCTCTGTTTGTGCGTATTAGCCATGGTCAGTTCTTGTGGGAGACTGCTGGGACTATATCCCAGCGGGTTTAAATAACCAGAAACAGTGGGAACCATGAATAACAAACTCTGTTCTACTTAAAGCTGGTAGTACACCAGTCTGGTTCAATAAGCTAGAGCTGCTTCAGGTGAATCCAGTTCTGATGTTTTGATTGGAGGAAGCTGTCAGATACATTTTTGCCCCATAGCGATATAACCTTCCACCTTGCTGTACTGACAAGTGCCTGTCTATAGCACACTTGACGATGACCACCGAAGGGAACAAACAAATCATCTGTATAAGATTTCCAGTTAGTGCTCTATTCCACCATCACAATGTACTCATTGGTAACCACTGTTAAGCCTATGGTTAGTCTATCTTACAGCATAGCTCAAGAGTTTTACACCATAGGAATGCGTTGCTCATAATCACCTTCTGGTCATCTTGAGTTGATACTCAGCACAGCACATACACCATGTATATATCATAATATATTTATGGCTATATTATGATATATCTAAGACTATACGGCGTAACGGTCCATCTCACGGTATACATTAACTGCAGATTTGCATGTAGGTAGCTGAGCAATCTGAATATTTGTATGCCTAATTGAGGATATAATATTTTGCCCCATCATCAAAGGATGCATCTAGACCATCAGTTCAGTTCGGTAGCCTTAGGCTCAACCCGCGAGTATTGTAACCTTCATCGGATCAAGATTAAGCAATTATAAGCAGCAATTTACCTAACAATAGCCGCACCTGGTCAAAAAAATACAAACTCCAGTGGGTCTGAATTAAAGAAACTAAAAGATTGTGATCTCAATAGCTACAAAGAGTTCTCTAACAAAAACAGTAATGATAATAGTGGAACTTTCATACTCTGTTATCCCAATTCCAAACCCAAACAAACGTTAGACTAAAAACCCACCAGCTTTATGCATTACAAAGGGATTTCACTCACAACAAAAGCAAAACATTTAATTTGGCATAAATCAAGGTTTTCGTCTGGCCAATCCTTCATCTTTCTGGCTACAATCATTGTTTTATGTGGGTCATGATTTCTCAACAAAAGAGTTGATGGATTGAGAGAACTCACCTCAGGGTAGATACGCACAGAGCCCTGCACACAGGGGGACTTATAGGGTCTGAATAGCATGCTGATGGCAATATAGGAATAATTGCGCATAAAACCTTTGCTTATGAGTATTGTTATACACCCACTCCTGACCTGTTTGTTTTTTATTCCTATGTATGTTTACATGCCTTAACCATATCTCATTACTATATAATAGCGATGTGTGTTTACCTTATGAAAATAATAAATTTACTGATATTGATCTTGTATTTAGTCACTCTGTTAGTAAGATAGGTGGCTAGGGAAAGCCAAACATCGTTGAGAGTCTAATCTTCTGGCTGACTTCCGAATGCTATACTGACAACCGAAATAATGCTCCCGCAAATCGTGTATTCATCCGTGCCAACTCATCTATTCATTTTTCTGCCAAATAATTTCATACAATGTACTCCCAACAGTCACTTTTTAGCTGATTCACAAAATAAAAGTATTCTATGAAAGAAGCATTGTGATTTTGTACATATTTCAGACTCGGTGAATCCGCCTGCGTTTCACGTATCTCTTCCTCTTTGCAGATCCTCCTGGTATCCCGGTGATATCTCTACCTAACCCGCTGGTAGAAAATCAGACAGAGACATTCACCTGCTCCTCCTCGGGTGGATACCCTGCACCCACCATACAGTGGATGATAGGGAGCATGGCCGTACTCTCACCCCCAGCCGCCTTCTTCAATGGAGTCACTACCAGTGTTATAGATGTAAAACTGAACCACACACATCATGGCCGTACCCTTAAGTGCTCAGCGTCTAATGTCTTGCAGAGTACAGATGTCTCCGAAACACTCACGGTGGATTGTAAGTTGCGGGTTACGGCAAGGGGGTTGTAAATGGCCTTCGAAGGCCATGAGTGCGTCATGTCACCAGTTGATTTCCACTCGTGTTTTGCCTCTTTGTGGCACTCTAATGTAAAGCTGACACCAAATAAGATTAGTCAATAGGCAAGGCCCCGTACTCTTCAGATATAAATTGGTTCTGTAAGTAATGCTATTCGAAGGAAGCATTTTGAATTGTATTATGTTGTTAATACACCGGCCTCCATTCAGGAGCACTTGAGACCGGACACACGCCTGTCACAACCATCCCCTACCCTTTCACAATCTCAAGGAAGCTACTTAAATCTGAAAGCCCATCCCCTGCAGGCAGCTTGGTGGTCTCTATGCACTATCACGCAACTTTCTATTACCTGAAATGCGCCGCTCTAACTGTAACACCAATCCAACAGTTTTTAGCAGAGCAAATTAATCCCATATGGAACAAAGCTCTACTGTAGTATTCTCACTCACTCAGTAGAAAAGTTTGTCTCATATTATTTGAACAGAGCACCAATATTATTCCCTGAATGATAACACTTTCAGATGTTATGAACTGATGTTTAGTATTCTTTTGAAGTATCGCTGCGTATTCTAATTTAAATATTTGATCCCCAGCCTTAGCTTACTTTGCTTTAATCCTTGAGGGCATAGACGAATCACATTCGAAGCCCTCTCCATATTGTATCCCATTAGCCATAAACAAAGTGTCAAGTCGATGTAGTTACATTCTGTTAGATGTGTAAATAGTCATCGATTGACCGATTGAGTCTCTAACTTCTTACTGAGTGATGTCTTCCCTAGTTCTGAGTAAACTCAGCATTCTGGGTCAGTGCTCTGCGGAGTGGTGGGTCCTAGTAGTCCATTAGAGAAATCACTGATCCATGACTTTATTATGTCAAGGATTTGATAGATGGCCAGAAAATGTCTCTACTTTGCCCATCTTTAACCTTTTCGTCACTGCCCGAAAGACTAGGGCCGTGTTATCCTTTGTGCTTGCTGCACGAATTTGTTATAACTTAGAGCACTGGGGTATAGAAAATTTGAACAAGATGGGGTGAATTGACCGCATTAAAGCGTCACTAAAAACCCATACGAATAAGATTGCTGTGTCAATTGACTATGGCCGATGTAATCATCTCGGAACAGATATCGCTTACTTTTAACCTATAGATACTTTAATTGTCTCCTAGCGATTTTAAACCGACATTCACTAGTCAAAGGAAATCCACCTAAGAAAAGCACTGATGCCGTATCTGTTACTATTTAATGGAAATTGCTAACTCAAAGGGGTCTGTCAAGCTTTTGTAGTTCAGTTATCAGAAGCGAATTACTTGCATTGCATTTCCTTAACAAATGAGTGAGTACAAAGGCACACTGGAGCATTGCTGTTTTCACTTTAATGCTTTGCACTTGAGTGGAAATTGTCTGATCAATTTGTTCTATAGTTGAAGGGATCTCCGAGTCAAATCAGTGATAATTAATGTTTAACTGTTATTTCATGTCATCACTAGCTAGAAATTACCATCCACTCGCTACTATTTATGTTTTATTGGTCAAGAGACTCAACGGAACCATTTCTTTCTCCTTATTTGGGCATATTTGCCAGTAGATATTTTTCAGCCAAACTCGATGTAGAGCGAGTTCAATTTAATGACTGGACAGTACCATGCATCTCATTAGTCATGAATAAAATGTTTAGACATGCATGATACACCCTTATGAAATACTAATCCATGCATAGACTGGCAGACCCGATGCATAGTAATGCTAGGCAGACACAAGACACAGGCCTGATGGATTCTCGGCCGCCATAGTGGAAGAACCTTTCTTTGTTGACAGATGTTCCTAGAGTTAGTATTCAACCCGCTGATCTAATTGTCCTCAAGGGGGCGCAGTTTGAGTTAAGAAGTAACATATCTGCATATCCCCAGTGGGAGACTCTGAGCTGGTATAGAAACGATAATCAGGTATGAATGATACAGTTTTCTTATAACAATATTTTTGATGTTCTCCCCTTCATTCATATATCAGTATATGTCATTCGTTGACCTCAGCGTGCTGACTGTATACCCACTGCTGTCTGTACTGTGTATAGCTTATTTCATTGTAGCTTGCTACTCGGGGTGAGATACACACGGAAAGTAATGGTTTGAGAAGATGGCCATTACAGAATAAGAGTCACCAACGCTAAGGGAACCAATGAAGCCTCAGCTACGGTTGTTATTCACTGTGAGTGTGCTGGTATTGTTCTATGATTCAGTGTGAACATCTAGATCCCATTCAAAGAAAACAATTTTTTAGTGTGATGATGTTTGTAAAAATGATAAATATTAAAACTCTCATCGTGGGTTTCAACATTTGTCAGCTTCACCAGACTGGGTTTTGGGTCTCACAGAGACTTTATTGCTCATAACTACAGAGATCTTGGTCGGTCAGTGACACAAAAGATTTATCCCATCCTCATTTATAGTAATTTATCATAATGTTGGCCAATGTACTACAGAGAAATATTGGTCGTCATCAAAGCATCATACCCCTGGCCATGAATATAATTGAGAAAGAGTGAGTTTTGATTAATCTCCTGCCGATAACATGACATTTCTTTCTCTGATGTAACAGGAAAGGTAAAGGTCAAATAACATGTGGCTCCATGTCTTTCCTCTTTATACATATATCCCATCGAAGTGAAGCACAGATTTTCTCACCGATTCCAAATTCTAATAAACTTTCCAAACGCTTAACCAAGATTTGGGTGGACACTGGAAACTTGCTACAGCATAACTATTTTATTGGACACTACTATTGCCAGATGCACCAGAGATCCGAATCGTACAAGGAGACAGCATCGCTGTGAATGAAAAGGCATCACTGGAGCTGAGCTGTGACGTCAAAGCAAATCCTGTAGCCTCTATTGAATGGTTCCAAGGTATGACTTATGTAGCTTAGGTGGTTTAATAAACTGGTAAGCTAGTGCTACCAAGACACATGCACACGTGCTCACTTTCATGTCAACACAATTGGGGTACCTCTGGATACCTAGCATGATGAACCAACATTGTGGAAGTTTTGCACTTATAATGGAGGCCGTGGGAGATAACAGCTCCCAACCTTTTTTTCATACACAAAATCCTAGTCCTCATTACGTCGGAGTCTTTAGTTTTTAGAGTTTAAGTCAATAAATTGAAAAGGATTACATTGTGTCAGTACAGTCACTGGTTGACTCTGAAGTGAAGTCAATAAGGACTTATCGGCAATAAAATGCGGGTCTAGACACATGAGTACCGAATCTCAATAGTCATTAGGATAATGAACTAGATGTTTGGTTTGCTACTCATGCAGGATGATCCTACCTAATGTTGTTTTGCTCAATGATGAGTACTGAAGCACATTGTAATCCTCAGATATACTAAAGATTGAGAGTTAACGTCTCACAATGTACTATCAATATGAGACAGGTTGCTCTGAGAGCTGTTATTAGACGTAATGACACATCTTAGGTACATATTGGTGCCATATTTACGAATGCTTCCACCATTTGACTGCATATGATCGGTAACATGCATTTTCTTTGATTACTAGCTGCGTTGGCTGCTTTCCTCTTGTTATAAGTAAGCTTTGACTGGAGTTAATAACATACCCAGGCCTGGTGGTGGTGCAGATACATGTAGTCGTGAGGGAAGATAATTGTTACCTTCCCCACGATATTAAAGCATATATGACCGAAGCCATTGCAATATCTCGATCTATCATATCTGCGTAACAAAATTTCGCAACGATAATGAACATATCCTGACACTTGTTGGTTGTGAAGCAAAACATGTAATTTTTCCGTTAGTTTTATTCTGATTCATCTGCTGTGTTTCACTCAATCATGAATACGAATACAAAATAACGTTCCGAGGTTTGGAACTTAGGCCATCATATAAACATTACTAAGAATTAAGATGGCGTACATGGGTCTACAACACACGATAACAACACCAACAACAACACCCGTCGCTTAGATAGAATTGACTTTATATTATTTCTAAGATATTGAAAACAGTGAACTTGATTCAAAGGAAGAGAATAATTATGTAGGTCATTTGATAGTCTGTGCAGCAAAGTTACTGGTAGAAGGCAGCAGAAATATTAAGGCAGCATATGCGCTCTGATCCGTATTGCTGAGATGTCTCGACTTTAATCCAACAGTTATTTCTGAAATTCACCCTAAATTTCAACTGCTTATGTTTATGGATCAGCCAGTGTTGAGCTACCAGGAGATTACTTTTCTGTTCATCATTCCAGTGTTGCATTATTTACAGGAGCGAGGAGACTCGGTTCCACCGCGAATCTCACAGTGAGTCCGGTGAGTCGCGGAGACTCTGGAGTGTACAGGTGTGTGGCGACCAATCAACTGACGCCAAGAGGCAATCCTCGAACCGAAATTAAAGAGAAAAACATCACCGTCACAGTCCAATGTAAGTGCCAAATAATGTTGATCATTACGACTTGGGGAGAATCACTAAACGAAGGCTGGAGTGAATCACCACCTACCAGTCACCTGCTATCACCAGAAACATCTGTTAGATGGGGTAAACATTCCATCTCTCTATAAGCTTCGGGATGTTAGTGACAAGCTTCCTATAATCCTAAACTGAATAAGGATTATCCATCACCTCTAGATGATAAAACATAATCCCTCTCTGATAAATCCCGATACCAGCCTTCCGAAGGTAGTCGGCCAGGGTTTATGGGTTACTAAAAAAGGTCATCAATCACTGGAACATCATCTGACTCCATAGTATGAGGGTTTTAGCTAGAAGTCTCTCGTAGACACCGGTCTTCATGTGATTTATTCTAATGTTATGTGTGACAATCATGGTCAGTCTGATTACTTGTCATTCTTGGATAGAATCTCCCTCGGCATGGGGTGACGACTAGGCCAGGTCACTACATTGATTATTGACCTCATAAGTCAGCTAATTTCTATCATAGGTTGAAAAAATAATGCTATAATTGCCAATGTAAATCTGTGTAGATGCAACCAATAAACCTGTCGAACTCAGCCGACCAATGCCAGTATGTGTGTTAAATACTCCATTTTTCACTCTTATTACAGATGCTCCTGGTAAGCCTACCGCTGCCATACAATCAGAAAACCAGGACGGAGTCTTCCACAAAGGAGACCGAGTGAATCTCATTTGCAGCCTTGACTCATCAGGTAGCTATTCGTGATTTATCTAGTCATCCGTTGGCCAGAGAGAGGTCGGTTTTTGTCATGATGGTGTCACCTCTCTACGTTGGTGATGTCTCTTTATTCTATGCTCTGGGCAGACAAACCAGTAGCGTAAATCACTTTACGCTTCGTCTGTAAACTGAATGCAGTTAAATCACTGCCAAGCTCAATGGTGTGACCAACGCATGGGTAATTCACCGCATCCATACTCTCTGTTAACGTTACATCAGACTATCATTTCGGAGATTCTATATTATCGGCGACCTATGCAATGGGCTCCCGGATTGTCATCACTCTACAATTTTATATTGTGTACCATGCCATTAGAATCCTGTTTAAATAACTGATTCGGCTTTGGTTTCAATAAAGCCCCAGGCTCTGTTCTAAACTATGAACCAGTGAGTTCTGACATAATGGACTGATAATACTGTACATACGGTGATTATGCTTGAAAACCAGTCAGTGTATCATGCAAATGTTTTCCTTTTTATAGAGCTGGGAAGCCCCACAGCTGAGTTCCAATGGTTCAAGGCCACAAACCAGAATTCTGTTGGTTCGGGACGAGAGCTAACCATTGTTCCTGGTAAGGTCATGGATACTGACCGATATCGCTGTCGGGCTAGAAACTCAGTCGGTCATAAAGACTCTGAACCAATCCTAGTAAAGTTCTATGGTGAGTAAAATCCCACCATTGAGTTAAAACCCCTTCCTAGAGTTATCATATAGTAGTAAAACCCTTATAGTATCTCATTGTAGTAAACCCCCATAGAATTATCTTGTAGTAGTTAAGTCGCGATATAACCGTGTTCAATCATGGTCTGAACAGGTCGTCAATGTTGCCCTTTGCTTGTAGATGCACCATCTTTAGAGTCTGTCGCAAGGGAAGCAACAAATGTCTCCGTCGATACCAACAACTATCAAATCCAATGCGCTTACAAGGGATATCCCACACCGACTATACAGTGGTATAAGGATGACCAACTGTTAAAGACAGGAGACCTATACACTATTGACACATTTGCTGTCGACGATAACACCAGACCTTTTGTGCTTGTAACGAGCAAACTCAACTTCAGAGGTGTGTTTCTACATGTAAAAGTACTCAAGGTTTAAAGCACTTGGCATTATATCAAAGGATCTTGATCTGGACTCTTGGGATTCAACCAAGCCTTTAGAGATCTATTACCAAAATGGCAAAATGCCCTAGCAGAACAAGATAAAAACTACAAAATGCGTGTAAAGTGCTCAACTAAACGTTTGATACGCATTTACGCGTGCCAAATGACCCCATGTATGCTCTTTACCGCTCTAGAAGCAAATACGAGACATTCATTATAGGTTCACAACGAGAGAGATTAATGGTGGCTGATTTTGGACAGTACAGATGTCTGAGTGAGAACTCAGCCGGAGAGAGTGCGACTAACTACGAACGCCAACTAAATGTAGTCTGTAAGTGTAGGATAAATCACTGCAGTCATTTTCTGATCTGATTCATCTTTGCCAACTGAAATCTGTATCTGAAATAGATTCATTGCTTGATTTGCGACTGGTAACCTTTGGTGGGTCCTTGATGATTAGATGGTACCTCATAATAGTGGCACTAGCCACAATTGGGTCTCCCAGAGATAAGCATGATTACACACTCGTCTGCCGTTGTCATCTCTCTGACATGAGGCGGGATTGTCTTTTCAAGATTCAAAAGTGTAGCTATCATCTTTACTTCCTGGTAACTCTCCGAGTGAACATCAAATAGGTCTGCATTGCAATGGTCTTCACGCTTTGATCTCTCAGTGTCAGGCGTGGCTGTCTCAGTTGCTCTGAAACCATATATAGAGTTATATGTTACTATTGGTTTTACATTTTAGTTGCTCCAGAATTTGACGGATTTGGCAAGACTGCTGCTGATTTAGGAGAAAGGGCGAATTTATATTGTGAGGTGAAGAGTTATCCCCCTGTAACAAGTATATTGTTCAAGAAAAATGGAGAAACTCTTGGAGGTGGTAACATTATATACCAAGTAGATGGCCAGGTTCACAGACAGAGAAGCGTTCTCGTGTTTGATTCGGTCTCATCGAATGACTTTGGCGCGTATACTTGCATAGCAGAGAACAGCGAAGGAGAAAGACAAGGGGAAATTCGTCTGGTGAAAACCTGTAAGTGCTGAATCTCTTTCCATGACCCCTCAGTGTAAAGAATATGATCAAGCCATGATACTCCAACACGCAAACAGAGAATAGAAACTCTGAAATCCATCTCTAAAGAGATCTCGTTTCTGGTTCAAAGGAGGCGGAACCATAAAACAAGTGATCAAAACATGCCATATCTGCTAGGCTGGAGTACTAGTCCAAACATGACTATCTTATGCTACAGATTTCCCAATCACAAATCATAGCCGCAGAAATAACACGGTAGCCCACTGGTGACAGCTCTTATTAAACATGATAAACAACCCCCCAATGTCTTACACACAGAATGTCATTCTATGAAGAATGAGTAGAGTAACCTGGTTCTTGAGGATTTCACTAGTGGTTATATAGTGATGGTAGAGAGTGGAGTAAGATTTGGTGCTCAAGTGTTCTGTCAAGTTAAGTATGATGACACAAAAAATGAGTGTTCATCACGGTGGTCCCAAGTGCCTCCCATCACGCCAGACATAATGTTGGAAATTACATTTAATTTATAGCTCGCACTCTACTTTTTCTAGCGCAACCTGATGGCCCAACAGAACTTTCAGCTAAAGAAGTGAAATGGGACTCTGTTCATCTCTCCTGGAAGGCGGGATATGATGGCGGAGAGACGCAGTATTTTATGATCTCCATGTCACGCAGCGGTCCTTCGGGATTATCTCCCGTGTCTACTGCGAAGCCAGTAACAGAGACTGACCTCGCACTGTCAGGTAATATACATTTGCCTGCGTGTAACAGATGGCTATATCAAAAATGGCTTCCTCTCATCCACATCTGCTACTACATTACATGACTCGACTCTGCAACCACCCAGTCATAATTACTTCTTTTGTCAACCAATACCACCACTGCTTTAATTGAGTATCTAAATATAGAACTCTGAACTATCAGACAGTCCACTTATAATTAAAAGCACCTCAATTCATCAGAAATCTGAATTCAAAGGACATATGGTTTTGTATATGACAATCTATCTATCCATTAATTTATCTGGAGCCTGATTTTAGTTAAAATTATATATTGTTCCTGATGCGTTCGTTAAAGGTCACTGTTCGGACAATCCAGAATCAGCAAACCACTCGGATGTCAATTGTGTAATTCTTTTTCCGCCAGGTCTGCAGCCAGGAACCAAGTATACATTCACAGTGACCGCCAAAAATTCTATTGGCACTAGTGTAGCGTCCAACATGATACAGATCACAACCCCCAGCATTACCTTCCCATCGGCCAATCTGACGTTTGATACGGATGAAAAGGCTCTGGTTGTATCATTGAATTCCACAGAGCATTGTCTGGTCATTCAGGTAAGTTTTTAGACACTTTTTGTTTCTAAATATTACCTTTTTTTTTACGGAGTTTGGTATTTAGCTATTTTGTTGCACCTAACCAGTCACTGTATAACCAGAGGATTAGTGACTGAAATCACAACGGCACCACAAATCCTAATTCACCACTGGATCAAAACAATGTCTCCATCACACTACCCTTTTCGCTGTTACCAGCTACAAGATGTGGCCAGAACCTGTTCTCACTATGAATTATACTCATACACCATATTACAGCAGTGTATTCAGTGAGACAAACCGTTCATAGACTTAATCAATCTTTCCCATACCCATTACACTCCTTGCTGTTTTCAGGGTAGCAATGATGATAAGAGTTACACCGATCTTAGTGACTGCGTGATTATAAACCGCACGAGACTGTTTGAGTTGGATTCACATCATTACTATAGAGTGAAACTCTGCATGCCCAATAGGGATGATGTCTGTTCCATCGCATCCAGTGAGTGTTCACTCTATACTCATATTGTCGGTCTTCTCCCTATACTGTCTATCCACTTCATGTATACTGTCTGTCCCCTTTATATATTCTGTGTGTTCACTCTATACTTATACCGTCTGTCTGTTTCATATACCGTCTGTCCACTTCATATAGACTGTGTGTTTACGCTGTACACTACTGACTGTTCACTTCCTATACACTGGGTGTTCAGTCCATACTTCATATATACTATGTGTTAACCCCGTACACTGTCCGTTTGCTCCATACATACTGTGTGTTCATACTATGTACTGTGTGTTAATATGAACTGCCCATCTACTTCATATCTACTGGGTGTTCACTCGGTATACGAACTGCGTATTAACTTGATATACTGTCTGTCCGCTTCATATATATGGTGTATTCATATATGTATATATGTACTGTGTGCTATGTTAATGGCATTATATCCTGCTACACTTAATGACACACCATATAATCAGCCACAGGTTACCATAGAAACAAGTCTGTAATCTGAGATTTGATTATCTAAATCAGTATCCGTTCGTCGTCATTTCGTACGCTACATATAAGGTTTATAGACTAAGCTTTGGTAGCCGCCTAGGTATTGGGCCATTTAAATCTCTGCGGTTTACAGTGTCTACTCCCCACTTTACCTGCTCCCCACTGTACCTGCTCCCCACTGTACCTTCTCCCCACTGCACCTGCTCCCCACTGTACCTGCTCCCCACTGTACCTGCCCCCCACTGTACCTGCTCCCCACTGT
>Ga0224501_10000542_pt1 | contig 30120 bp, 31 predicted proteins | sample SF_Oct11_sed_USG_4_FD_169105 | JGI IMG/M metagenome (GOLD analysis project Ga0224501, IMG submission 169105) | Sediment microbial communities from San Francisco Bay, California, United States - SF_Oct11_sed_USGS_8_1 | ecosystem: Environmental > Aquatic > Marine > Sediment | place: USA... | reverse complement strand
TCTTATGTAGCCGAGTTTAACCTTTTCTTGGAGTTCACCTGTAGCTTCCACTTCTTCCACCTTGAATCCCCGTTCTCTCAAGTGTCTACATATGCTGGAGAGAACGTATCCTGAGCATACTTTAAAGGTGGTTTCCACGTCAGGTTGCATAACCTCAACGATTTCATCGGCAATCTTCACTGTGTCATTCAAATATTTTTTGTTCTCGAAGTTAGGCGGCTGGAAGGATGAGACCGGAATCCTGCGTTCCATGTATCTGGGGTCTGGAGGTTTAAGGGCGCCGATCACTACACCTAATATAAGGTCTCCCCATCCAGCATCATCTATCAAAATCACCTTTTCAGACATATTTTTCACGCATCTATTTTTCTTTGGCAACCCATGTTTTTACGGCTTCTTCGACAGCTCTGGATAGGTCGCCCTTTCTCCCGCCAAATCTCTCAATGGTCTTGAATCTGAGCTTCTTTTCCAGTTCATCTGAGAGCTCTACGTTGATTCGACCCATTTCAATTACCAACCACAATTTTTTATTTCTTTAATTTTTATGCACGCGCTACCGCGCGCTAGATGTTTTTCCAATAAGCAAATTGGCTCATGGCAAGTGTTACTTTTGTTTTTATTATCATTTTCCATTCACCTTAATTTTGCTTATCCACATAAAGTATTATGTGCTTACCCACTTATAAGCGTATTAGTTCAAGTGTTTAAGCGCGCCCGAGAATTTGCTTCGATGTCCAATCTTTGCAGAAGTTCTATTACCTTTTTACCTTTTCTTTTGAGTTCTATTTCCGAGACGGTGTTTTTCATCGGACAAAGGTCATCCACCACTATTCCCTCTTGTTCGCTGTAGATTATTGGATAAATTCGACATCCTAAAGGTCTGTGTTTATAAATTTTGCAGCGACATTTTATAACGTCATAGAAAACGCAGAATCCATGGCAATTTCGCAGTCTGGCAAAACCATGTTTGTCATAACGTATAAACTCCTGTCTGTTATATCCCACTTTTTCCAAACGTTCAACGTCTGCATTGGAAAGCATCATTCCAGTTTTTTCACAGCATATTCCGCAATGCGAACAACGCATGAGCAGATTTTGCTCTAACTTTCTTTTAGTTTTTGTCAATTTCCACTGAGACCGGAAATGTCTCCCTCTAAACAAACGAAATCTCGTTTTCCCGCACACTCCCTTTTTTGGATTGAATCATTCTACGGATTTCCATTCCATTTTACTATGTATTTCAGATCTCTCTTCGGGGCATGCAACACACTATTATTGTCAATGGGCGCGCACAAGCTACTTTCAGGTTCTTTTTATAGACTTTCATTGCACACGCAAGGGTTATAAGAAAACCGAGGATTGAACCTATTCCACGGTGCCCAAAAGTGGATTATAACCGTGTATGTGAACCTAACCCTCCGCACCATTCGTAAACCCCAGAACTACTAAGAGGATCTTCGCTGTCCTATGGGAGATGAAGAAACAGGGCTGTTCAGAGAATACAATAGAGCCTATAGGGAAACGATTAAGGAATCTGGCTCAGCGAGTGAATCTGGATCAGCCTGAAACGGTTAGGGAGTTACTGGCTCGAGCTTGAGAGTGGAGCACTGGGTATAAACAGAATCTGGTTAATGCGTACAACCACTATGCTGTAGTTCATGGGATCGCCTGAAAGATTCCACAGTACCAGAGGGCCAGCAGTATCCAGAAAGTACCTTTAGAGAGTGACATAGATCTCATCATCAACCATGTCCTAACTACCCCCTTTTTCTTCCTTCTTTTTATCATAATACCATGCCATGATTCCGACAATGACGATAACTATCGCTCAGATGATAAAGTAGTAACCACTCATTCTTTCATCCCTTTATCTGAAAGTTCTGGCCTAACTATTCCCCTTTTTTCTATGAACCCCTTTTCGTGTTCGGTTGGACGCCCCAGATCTTTTCCCTTCTGTGAGGGCAAAACGAACCTTTTGTAGAAGTCCTTTTTCTGTTCATTATTCCATCTGGATCTTTTCTTATGTCGTAACATAAACATCGCTGCTTCCTTCAAAAGGAGTATTTCCTTTTTCTTTAGTCTAACATAGAGGGAGAATAGCATTTACGATTTGGACCACCTCTCTCGGCTGAGTTATCCGAAAGTCCCTGGTTGTCTTATAGACACCTCCGACCCCTATCATTTGTTTGATTCCCAAGAGATGTGCATCGGTGCCAGAAATCACAAATTGAACTGCAGGCCAGAACTATCTCTTATTTTCTACTTTCTTAGTCCTAAATGTCGTATTAGCACAACCTTCTCCATCCAAAAGCCAGCCAAATAAGCTCGATCAGTATCCTTCAATTTCCTCTTTCCCCCTCCATTCCTCCTCATTTGAGGCTCTATTTTAAGCTTATCTTCCCCCAGTCTGGTAATAAGCTGGGGTCCAGTACGTCACAGAGATGGATGGGCTTAACCTGTTCAGAAAACGAAAGTGAGAGGCCTCCCAGGGATCCTGATGAGGTAGGACCAGATGTGGATCTCTCTCCTCTCAGCCTAGCATTTGCAGTAGAATAAAAAGATTCAATAGCATAGAAAGGATGGCACTAATAGATACTATCCAGAGATGGGCCTTTTGAATCCTGGGCTCATCTCCCTCTCTATATGATCCTACAGGGGCTTTCTGAAATATCATTACTCCCAGAAACAGTAAGGCTAGACCCTGAATCACGATAGAGAGTAGCCAGATATTTTTCGTTAGTTCCCTGTACGGCCTCTGGACCTCCCACTGACCTGTTTTACTAAATGTGCTGATTTACTCCCAGCTCATAAAAAAGCCCAAGGTCATAGAGAGTATCAGGACGATGAAAGGGATGGAGAGTATTAATCTTCTGCGTTTCATTATTTCTCCCCTTTATGCTTCCAACCCTTCTTTCTCAGAGGATCCATGATCCAGAAGGATCCCTACCAATATTCCAGTTCTGATACCTTAAAGGTATGCTTAAATACTGGTATATGCTAGTATGTACTTATATATACTCGCTAAGGCGTTAGAAAGCAGATGGCAAAGAAAAAACTAGTATCAATAAAAGTGGATGAAAAAATCCACAAAGAGGCCAAAGAACTAGGCCTCAACATCAGTAAAACCTGTGAAAATGCCTTAAAAGAAGCAGTAAGAAAACTGAAAGGAGAACCAAAGGAGGCTCCAGAATGAAAGACGATAGCTCCATAGAAGATCGAAAGCGACTGAAAGGAGCTTTCCCATCAGCCCATGCGGTACGTAGGTTCGAATCCCACCCCCGCACTTCACCGCAGATCCCCAGACACTTTGAACGGATTTTACATCTTCTTTGAGAGATGCGCGCGCGAGGGTCGATTTTCACCTTTGCCTCATCTTTTTCTCACTCATAATGGAATCTGTTCATTAGAGCTAACATGTGCATTGTAGCTTTCTAAGAAGTGCTTTGGTCCTTTAGTGACTGATTCGATTAACGCATTCTTCCCAGCTTTGTCCTCAATTATGCTTGCCATATGAGCTCCAGCTACATAGAATGCTCTCTCAGAAATACCAACTTGAATAACCCCTTCCTTTACATCTGTTGGGAGTTCAGTGCTGGCGTCACGAATTAGCTTCTTTACGTTTCCAAGAAGACGAGACACTTCACTAGGATTTTCAAGCATAGCATAATCCTCATCATTATCCTTTGGGAATAGATGCTGAGCCTTGTAGGCTACATAGGTTGCCATCCCCTCATTGTGAAGCTGCCAGAGAATGTGAGCAAATAGAGGTCGAGTCGACATCTCATCCTTGAGAGGGCATTGTATTTGATGTGTCTCATATCCATTATGATAGAGTTCGTGAATTATCTCATTGAGCGCACGGTTTTCGTTAAATCCCCATTGATCGGAGGTCACATTTAGACAGGAACTCCCCCCATAGATGAAAGCACTTGGTACGAACTGCGGCTCGTCTTTTCCCAGGAAAATGAAACATGCCAAATAGATTGTAGAAACCATTTTGGACTCCCTGGGAAGATATGAACAGATATGTGAAAGACCATCCGAACGTATCCGAGTGATAGAATCAGTAAGAGTCTTTGCAAATCGAAAGTAAGGATTCTGTTCACGTTCTTCCAGAGGTTGTTTCGCTAGTTCCTCCACTTTTTCACGAAATCCACCGATATGTACCGGATAACCCGGAGGAGACCACCCCACAGCCATTTCGTACGCCGTTTCTTCCCTCCAGAATGCGTCAACATCTTGAAGAACTGTTTTCGGAGTCCTAAATACTTTCTCAACTGATGAAATATCGAATTCTACTCGTGCATCATCAATGCAATTCATAATCGTGTTTCTTCATTGTTGCTAATTCAAAAACTGCTTTGTCATCTCAACTTCCCCACTGGAGCTATATAAACTGTAAATTCGTCTTCACCATCTACACCAATTAATGCATCAATTTGCTCTTGGTGATATGCACCTACTGCACAGGTACCAGCTCCTATTGCTCCAACAGCTAAATAGAGATTCTGGCACATATGACCCGCATCCTGCGCGATGATCTTGTGGGAAACTTTATCATAGCTCCACTCAGTTCTGTATGGAATAGTTGTCCAGATGAAGGTGACCGCTCCCTGTCCTACAAAATTCTGTTTCATGCAGGCCTTTCCAAGTTTTTTGGCTAAATCATCCTCTTGTCTAATCAAGTACAGCTTGTGCTCTAGCGCAAGGTATCTGTAAATACCTGGTTCTAATCCCTTAATAGCGAAGACTGCAAGGTATGTTTCGAATGAATGCCGTGAACCTCCCGAGGGCACTGTTCGTTGAGTCGCAGCACCATTTCTAACGATTTTGGTTACCCCTTGAGTCGCCCAAAGCAGAAAAGAAAGTTCCTCAAGTGATAAAGGCTTATCAGAGAATTTCCTATGGCTTCTACGATTTCGAATTAACTCGATCAGAGGCACATTGCCTAAAGTAAAATGAATTGGATCTATTAGGTCAATAAGGGCTGCAGACTCTGGGTACTCCTTTTGCAGCGGTGGATTCTGAACTTTCATTCTTTGATCAGTTTTGTATTCAGAGAAGAAAACATCTTTCCACCAGTGGGTCTTTAGAAATTCTCGATACTTCTTCATTGTAACACCACTTTTTTCTAATTTTATTCATTGTTTATAACTCAATCGCGCGCATCGCCATATACTCTTACACATATCTGCTTTTTCCTTAGGGGGGATTCCCTCTTAATTTCTGATTCGGAACTGTAGGAGCTTTTTCTTTTGTATTCTGAATATTGATCCCTGCTTCACAAGTTTATTATTAATTTGTTCTGGGTTTAGAAGTAAGCGTATGGTTCGCCCAAAGGTGTATCCCCTTTGTAACGGGGGACTACACATACCCCTTATGGGGTAAATTTCTTCTATTTATCGCATAACTTCTGAGACCGGGCCCCTAAGAGATTCTGTAGATGGGCCCTATCATTATCTCCTTCTTTTTTGGATTGTCGGCATCGATAATTTGCAGCTTATTTCCCTATAGCCTTAATGAAAGATATGTGGCCTGTAAGCATTCAGTATTACTTCATGCTCTTTCTTGGGCTTTTGTGTGTTGGTTTCTCCTTCAGGGAGATCTATCCCTCTCCCTGATATTTCTAGCCCTTCTTTCTAAGGGGCTCTGTGATCTCTGGAACTGTGAGCGGCATAGGATCACATTCTTCGTCTTAGCACTCCGAGTATTAATTCGATCAAAGAGACGTAGAAGTTTCCTTCTAACGGTCTTATAAACTCGGGATAGTAATGAAAATACGGTCTTAGGACCCACGCTAGTTGAGTCCCAACAAACATGAAGATTATACTGCCTACAGAGAAGGAAACGATCCAGTCTGAGCTTTGAAAGATAGCCTTGAATCCTCTAAGCACATACAATACTGAGAAGAGCCCAGCGAGAGTGAAAATTACTATGTTCAGGAGAACAAGAAATGCATAGCTGGTGAAGGTCTCATTTGCTGTTGTAAGTATGAAGAAGAGGTTCACTGGAACCAGTGCAAGCAACACTACAGACATGATTGTAAGGCCAGAGAGCAAGAGAACAACCATCTGACGAAACGTAGTTTTTCCTCCTAGGAGAGAACTGAGCACATAGAAACTCGGAACCGTTACATACACAGAAATCAAAAGGAGTAAAGGAATTTTTATGGCATCATATGCAATCTGGATTCCACCCGCGTAAAGCCCCATGGTTGCTCCGTAAATAGCAGAAAAAATTGCCACCGCAAAATTGGAACTAACAAAGTAGGTCCTGAGTTGCTTCTCTTCTATCAGGTTTTGGAAGAACCCCTCCCTGTTCTTCAGGAACTCCTCAACAACAAGAAAAGCTCGCAACAAGCCTGATTGTGACACATTTACACCCCTGTAGGTCTTCCCTCTCTTACTATTCTGACTGTTACATTATGACTAGATATAAGCTTGACTACATGAGTACATGCATCAGCAATATAGAGAAAAGCTCTAGAGATCTGTGAGAAAGCTGGGCTGAAAGGTCTGGCTCAGTCCTATATCTTCCCCATTCTTGTAAGTAGATGATCAGCCAAAGGAGCAAAAGTGAGAGGTCTATAGTGAACTTCATCTTCAAAACTTATCTTAAAACTGTCAATTTCAGTTATGTTCAGAAAATCAAACTGTCGTAATCTAGCAATCTGTTGCAAATAGGATTGGTAGTTTTCATGAACTGCAAATACTACCCCATCATATCCCAATCCTATTCCTCGCTCAAGCATAATAGTCGCAAAAGGGCTTTCTCTGGCTAAAGTTTCTTGAGTAGCTGCTGTTGCCTTCTCAATTTCTCTCTGGCCGAGCCTTTTTTTGAGTTTGATAAAAATCAAACAAAACATCTCGTATCCAAGTTTATGGAAGTCAGGTACCAGCGTATATTCTCTGATGTATCCTTCACTTTCCAATCTTCTTCTGGTTCTGGTGACTGTGTGCTGGGAAGTTTGAATGGCCTTTGCCAGTTCCTTATCGCTCTGTTTAGCGTTTTTTATTAATTCGCAAAGGACCCTCAATTCAGTCTCTTTCATTAGCTGGCCTCTCTTCTCTCTCACCATCATAATTGAAATTTTGCATCAGATATATCATTTATGGAGGATTCCTTCAGGTTCTTCCTACAACTGCGGTGGATGGGGCTAGCTGTTCAGAAAAAGAAAGTGAGCGGCGAAACTGCAGTGAAGTATCTGCAGTATGCATATATTCTTCAACCGTTTTTTATCTATCGGAAGTGACTATGCCATGTATGAGTATAAGTTTGTAAGAGTTGATTTAGAGGGGATATTTACCCGAAAACCCACGGCGAATCATCATCGATTGATTGAGGAATATGCGAAAGAAGGATGGAGACTGGTTCAAATATTCTCCCCAGCAGTTTCAGCACGTGGGGGAGGTATTCCAGATTACTTTGAACTCATCTTCGAAAGAAAAGCAGAATAATCATGTAGATTACTCGTTTTAGGGGGACTAAAACTCAAAACCCGTCATGCGCAAATAATGTAAAAATGGACAGGCTGGCCGGAAAGTTCTGGGCTACCCTTTCCCTCTTCGCCTATTCTCCGTTCTTTCCAGGGTTCGCCGTAAGCTTGAGGAATTTTTCAATTACTTTCTTTTTTTGTTCGTTCGAAAGCTTCTTGTCCATGTGGATCAGATTTGGTTGGTTCCAATATCGTCGATAGCTTGGGATTCGCTTGTATTTCTTCACCGGGAAGACTTCTCGGTTCTCTATGGTTTTTGGATAAGTCACTTTGAGTCACTTTGAAAAGAATGCCCATTTCTTATTTCTTTCTCTCATAATTTTGCTGTTTCGCCTTTCATTTTCTTCTTTGCTTTTCTCAACAAGCTGGAAGAAGCTTTCAAGCACCTTCTTTTTCTGATCCGCTGGTAATTGCGCAATCAGTCTTGGATGGTTCCAATATAGCCGGTAGTCACCATCTTCATCCTGCGTCAACGTGGACTCCTCCTTTCTCCTTCAGCATACCGTTATCTCGTAGTAGTTTAAAAGCAAGGTTTCAAGATTAGAAATAGATTGTTCAGAGAGTATTCCTCGTTCGGATATACGTCCTCATGTGGAAGCAAGTGCACAACAGACTCGTCTCAAAGTTCTGACCTAATTCTCCGTCTTTTTCCTGTAGCTTACTCATCTTTCGTTTTGCGGTAATCCATTGGGCTCCGCCCCGTTATAACGTCGGGAAGATGAATTATGGATAGCTAATATTTTCAGTCTTATCATTTAAGATTCTGATAACCTCTGTGGCCACGTTGATGGCCATTCTTCTTAACGCCTCTTTGCTACTGGCAGCTACGTGTTGCGTGAGAATAACATTACTGCACTTGAGTAATGGGCTTTCAAGATTGAGCGGTTCAAACTCAAAAACGTCCAAGGCTGCCCCAGCTACTTTTTCCTGCATCAAAGCAGAACACAACGCTTTTTCGTCTATCACTGCCCCTCTAGACGTGTTTACTATGTATACCCCGCGGTTCATCAACGCGAATTGTTTTGGAGAGAGCATATGGTAGGTTTCGGGAGTTAGCGGAACATGTATTGATATTATATCAGAGGCCCTCAAAAGCTCGTTAAATGAAACATACTCGATGTCGAGTTCCTTCTCAAGTTCACGATTCCTAGTTCGTCTATAATAAATCAAGTGCACATTAAATGCCTCAAGTCGCCTCGCTACAGCACTTCCGATCCGTCCAAGCCCTATTATCCCAACTGTCTTACCCATCAAATCGACCCCCACCAACTCGCGATACTTGCTGCTCCACTCTCCCGTTCGAACAGCCACATCAGCCATCGGGATCTTTCGTAAGAGAGACAGCATTAACCCGATGGTAAACTCAGCCACAGTGTCCGTTAAGGCAGTGGGAGTTCGAACTATCTGTATCCCTCTTTCCGCAGCAAAATCAATATCTATGTGGTCAACACCAACACCATGAACGCCAATGACCTTGAGCTTTTCAGCGGCCGCCAAAACCTCCCTTGGAATTCTCACAAAACCACGCGTAATAAACGCGTCAGCCTCTCGAGAAACTTGCAGAAGATTTTTCCATGTGGAACCCGGAGGAAGTTGAATAACCCTCCCGGCTTTTTTCAAGATGTCTACTCCATCCATATGGATAGGCTCAATGATCACTGTACTCAAGTCTTTTTTCAACGGCTCCGCCTCTTCTTGAACTAAAATATAAAGCGAAGTTGCATATAGTAGCAACCTGACAATGCGCGTGCAGGAGGAGAAAACAATCCTGAAAAACAAGTTGGAAGGAATATTTGTGCCTCATCTTACCCCGTTTAAACGCAATGGTGAGATCGATGAAGAAGCACTTAGGGCATGTGTACAATTTTGGGTGAAGAGTGGACTCCATGGGCTCGTAGTATGTGGAAGCAACGGCGAAGCTCCATACCTTTCCAGGGAGGAAAGGAAGACGGTTATTGGAACTGTGATAGATGAGGTTAACGGAAAGGTTCCTGTGATCGCTGGTACAGGGAGCATGAGCACTTGGGAGACTATCATGCTTACTAACGATGCGAAAGACTTGGGCGTGGATGCCGCGCTCGTCGTAACCCCTTTCTACTTCAAACTCGCAAACAGAGAGATATATGAACATTATAAGACTATTTTGGAAGCCGTTGACCTTCCACTAATTCTCTACAGCGTCCCGAAGTTCACAGGGTTTCACCTAGACTTATCGGTAATTTCTCAACTGGCATCCGAATACGAAAATGTCGTCGGAGTGAAAGACAGCGGAGGAAACATGAGTAGGATAACCCAGGTTATCGGGTCGGTAGGGGATAGAATGTCAGTGCTCGCTGGAACCGGTGGTCTCGCTCTCCCAACCTTGTTGCTTGGAGGGAAAGGTGCCGTAATAGCCGTTGCAAACGTAATTCCAACCGTGTGTGTTAACATGTACGAAGCTTTCGAGCGACGCGACTATGAAAAGGCAAGCAAGCTGCAACGGCACATAACCTGCGTAAATGAGATACTCATGAGATATGGTCAAGTATCAGCGATTAAGGCGGCATTGACCTTGTTGGGGTTGCCGGGAGGTTATCCACGCAAACCGGCACTGCCCTTGGGGAAAAAAGAGGAACACGAGTTTGAACGCTTGTTAAAGCCTATGCTAAAGCCTTCTTGAGTGCTTTAACACTTTGAATCCATGTCTCGTCTCCTTTGCTCCAAGGAACTGAAACAAGCGAAAGCCTAACAGCGTTTACTAGGGCTCCATAGAACTGGGTTCCAGGCACTGTAACTATTCCGTATTCTTTTATCAATTTGTCCGCAAACCTGGTGGCTTTTTCATTTGTTCGCAACAATACATAGAGGGCGCCGAACATTCCATTTTCTGGGAGCATTAGATAATCCGGAATCTCCTCCATTAGAATGGTTAGCCTGCTTGCAAGGACTCTGCAAAGCCACTTGTGGTTGACGGGATTCTCCAAAAATCTCCTCAGAATTTCGGCTCCAACAATGAACGACGGTGTGGGACTGCTAAGATTCTCCCTCGCAATGATAGCGTTCATATTCTCTACCCATTGCTCGCTTGCTGTGGCAAATCCAAATCTTAAACCCGCAATCAAGCAGGTCTTTGAAAGACTCGAAAGAATACACATGTTGTGATAGTGCTTTTCGGTTATTCTCTTGAGTTCTGCGAGCTTCTCTTGCAGAAATGCATTATCGAATCGTGCACGGCTTGAGGCTATTTTCAGTATTGTAAACAAGTAGGGAGCATCCCATATGACCCCGCAGTGGTTAGCCGACATAATCTCCGCGATTGAACTCAAGTCTGCGGGCGAAAAGTATCCTGTGGGATTGTTCGGCATACTCAAGTAAATGACCGAGTTTTTTTCAGCCTTCTTTTCCAAGTCGTTCATGTTTATCGAAAAGTCTTCGTTTGCTTCAACCCTCACTTCCTTCAAATTATGATCTCCAAGTATACCGGGAACGGGAGCGTACTCCCAACGCAACAGAAGAAGATTGATGCCGGGTTTAAGGGACCTAATCGACGCCGTCATAGCTTGTTGTCCACCTGCCGTGACTATTACCTTGTTAACATCGGCATCTGAAAGTGGTACTCCCTGTACTTCCCTGAAGTATCGAACAACTAACTCTTTGATCGGGGCAGTTCCGCCAGTCGGAGAGTAGGCGAGGCCGCGAGGTTGCGGGTAATAAGACCTCAGTAGCCCGTCCCTTAATCCTTCGGCCAGAGGCTTCAACTCAACTGGAAGGCTATCGTTAATTTCAATTTCAACTCTACTGAATAATGCACTGTTTAGAGGCAGATTGCCTACATTCCCGCTGCTAAAGTCAAATACTGGAAGATCTCTCTGTTTTCTCTCCACAGCTTTGGCCATAGCATCCCTTATCGCAGGAGGAGGAGGTGTGGGAGATAAAAACTCTTGTTTCAAATGGGTTTCACCTTTGTTCAGAAACTTTAAACAGTTTAAATTAAAGATTTGCGTTGCCCTGTTGGGACACAATTCTTGAGTAACTAATATACCTGTAACGTTCCATTGAACGTACAAGGCGAAGCTAATCTTTATCTTCTTAAAGTTCAGTTGATACACTCTTCAAGAAGAGATGGCATGCAAGCTGCAAAGCTCTATTCATCCAGTGTGATAATTCTCTCCTTAGCCGCCCTAGTGGAAAACCTAGCATATGCTCTACCCATTTCCTATTTCCCCGATTACGTTAAGCTTCTAGGGGCAGAAGTTGCTTACATTGGCTTATTCACCGCCACCTTCACGGCGGCCAATGCAACTCTCTCCCAAAAATTCGGAAGCCTATCAGACAGAATCGGCAGAAAAAAATTAATCCAAGCCGGCTTACTCGCCGACGTCGTTCTAGGCACTTTAACAGGTATTATCTGGAACTGGGCCCCCCTACTAATAATAAGAATCCTAAATGGTGTGGCCACAGCTGCCGTGGCTGCTCCCTCCGAAGCCTCCTTGGTAGACCAGGTCCCCAAGAAAAGAAGGGGAGAAGCCCTCGGATTCTATCTGACCCTCAGCATGGTCGGATTCAACATGGGGCCAGTCTTCGGAGGCGCCATCCAATTTCTAAGCAACGACATACTCAGAATCGGACTCGAGTGGAGCTACAGAATCCCTTACTTCATTGACTCCCTCCTCGCCTTCATAGCCTTCTTCTTGGTATGGTGGGGAGTCAAAGAGACAAGAGCTGGATCCTCTCCACCTAAAGCAATGCCCCAACAGAACGAAGAATTGAAAATAAGCAAAAAAGTGAGGTTTTCCCTCAGGATTCTCTACATCTCATCACTTTCAATTGGATTCGCCGTCGGGTTCATCATCCCCATAAGTGTACTCTACTTCCAAGACATCTTCAATGCAACATCACTCCAAATCGGCATTATACTAACCGTATCAGGATTTGTTGGGCTAACGTGTAACCTCTACGCTGGGAAAATTTCTGACAAAATTGGCAGAAAACCAATAATAGCATTAGGCAGCCTCCCTTCCAGATTGGCCAGTATAGTTTTTCCCTTTGCTCCGGACTTCATCTCGGCGGCTGGAGTAACGATTTTCCGATCGTTTGGTCACAACATAGCTATGCCCGCATCCCGAGCTCTCCGCGCCGACTTAATACCCGAAAAGGTAAGAGGAAAACTCTTAGGAAGATTGGCAGCTTTTTTCAGCCTCGGCGCAATCTTGGGACCAGTTTTATCCACATGGATCTATGCGCTCTATTGGGATCAGACTTTCGAACTCCATTGGCTCGGCAACATTGCTGTAAGAGGAGCTGGTATCCCATTCTTTATTAGCGGCGCCTTCGGATTGCTCTCTCTATTTCTCGTTCTCGCATTCGTCGAAGAACCAAAACGAAAAGGAAACTGAGGAAAATATGGCTTGCGCGCCCGTTTCTGCTTCCCATACCTAGTGAATAGGGACTTGATCTAGAATTTGGAAACCATCTATCTGGGTTCTCTAGCGACCGTTAGAATTCTTACGTAATCAGCAGTATCATCGCAGCTGTCAGCCACGTGTTCCATTTCCTCAATCAAATCCTTGAGTAACAAGATTGTTGCCGTATCCATTTCATGTGAGTATTTGAGGAGCAACGCTTTTGATTTCACGTATTTTTCGTCAACCCTGTTTTCTATGACGTCAATTTGCTTTGCGAGCTCCATAGCCTTAGGCGGGTCTATTCCGAGTTTTTCGATGGCTTTACGTAGCGTGGTTGCACAGGCGACCAAATCTTCAGCGGTTTCTGCAAGTTGCGTCCACACTTCTTTTACAACTTTTGCATCTAACAGAATTAAGACAGCTCTTGCTGCGTCCTTTACATGATCTGCCATCTCGTCCAGTCTTTTTACCAAATGCATGATGTCTTCGCGATCCTTCGAAGGCAAACTGCCCCTTGTCAACTCCTCAAAAACGGATCTTCTGAGTTCATCAATCTCATGTTCTGTGACGGATAATTTTTCTATGGAGTCTATAGCCTCTTTTTTACTTCCATTTAAAGCCTTGTTGATAGCTTTTTCCAGTTCCACTACCGTGTCTATTGCCAGTGTCATCTGTCGATCTGCGATTTCCAAAACCTTGGATTTCCGCCTTCGGGCAAACCATCTTTCCATAAGAATTCACTTTTAATAATGATCTACGTTAATACTACGAGAATGTGTATTTAAGATTCTTGTGTTACTCAAGGGTCAACTCCTCTCTTAAACCCCTTTTGGGATATGGAAACACAAAGCTTTTTTCAACCGGAAAGCTAACAGTAACTTTCTCTCCAACATCAAGCCATTCTGTCATGAGTGCTGGACGAACGACCACAGCTGAATCTCCATTTTCAAACCGAATTTCGCATCGCGTATTCGTTCCCTCAAATCTAAATTTTTCGACTTGACCGAAGAGCGAATTTACTCCTTCTTTTTTACCCTTTTCTATGGTGAGAACTTCTGGTCTCACAGCTATGACCACCTTATCGTCCTCTTTATGTGTCTTGTCCAGCGTTCGAACCATCAATCCTCCACGAAGTTCGATAACTGTTTCCTTTTTTGTTACTTTGGAGACATAGCCTTCTAGAAAATTCGATTCTCCAATGAAATGGGCTACAAACAAGTGTTGTGGCTTCATGTACAACTCTTGTGGCGTTCCAACCTGCAGGATCTTCCCTTTCCTCATTACTGCAATTCGGTCGGAAATGGCCATAGCCTCTCCTTGGTCATGAGTAACATGAATAGCGGTTAATTCGAGATCTTTCACAAGTTTTCTTAATTCATACCTCAATTCGTTTCTTATTTTCGCGTCCAAGGCGCCTAAAGGCTCATCTAGTAGCAACAATTTGGCGCCAGCGGCTAATGCTCTTGCAAGTGCTATTCTCTGTTGCATTCCACCGCTTAGCTCGCGTGGAAAAGCATCTGTACGCTCATAAAGTCTAACCAATTCTAACATTTCACGCCCAATGCCCTCGCTTTTCTTTTCGTTCCAGCCTTTCACGAGTGGTCCATAAGTCACGTTATCCCAAACATCCATGTGAGGGAAGAGGGCGTATTGTTGAAAAACGTATCCGATGTCTCTGTCTTCTGGCGGGAGCCCGCTCACGCGACCCTCACCGATGTAAATCTCGCCTTCATCAGGCTCAACCAAGCCTGCTACCATTCGCAAAGTTGTGGTTTTTCCACATCCGCTTGGACCAAGTAATGTTAGATATTCTTTATCATGAACAAACAGGTCCACATGATCTACTGCTACGATGCGCCCTTTGTCAAAGGTTTTGGTCACGTTCAGCATTTTTACATCTGGCATTTCACTCACCCCAAGAATGCGGGAACCAACTTGAACCTGCACATTTTTGTGTCATCTCTTCGTCACCATCCTGAAAACCAGAAGAAGAACAAACGACAGTGCAATTAAATATGTAGATGCAAAGAGGGCTGCAGGAATTGCCAGTGCTTCAACCATGTTAACAACCAAGGGGGGAATGGTCACGTCACTTCCCATCACAAGGAACGTAGCTCCCGTTTCTCCGAGTGAACGCGTAAAGGATAGAATAAACCCTGTCAAAATTCCTCTTTTCAATAATGGCAAAGAGATTGTCTCCATCGTGTTATATGGAGTGGCGCCCAAGGTGCGAGCCGCCCCTTCAAACATGGGAATTTCAGAGCCCTCAAAGGTTGCAATTATGGGCTCGACCACCACTGGAACAGAGAACACTATGTGAGTTAAGACAATAAGCCATACTCCCGGATTTACAAGTTTCAATCCACCAGGTCCCCAGAGCAGAAGAATAGACAGGCCTAGAGCAGAGGTGGGAACTATCAGCGGAATTCTGAGCATAGATCTAATAAATCTACCGAGTCTATGGCGTTCTATTAGGAATACAGTTGGGATTGCTATACAGGTTGCCACATAAGTGGCGACGAAGGCGGAGGCAAAGGATACCATAGTGGCTTTTAACAACGAGGCAAAATAATTTGATGGCCCAAACAATTGGTAAAGTACGCTTCCTTCCACTCTGCCTGTATCCGGGTCATGGGACCAAGACAAGGCTACAGAGTTCAAGACGATGATTATTGGCAATATTACAATCAGAAGAATGAAGATTAAACTGATGACATCTTTGATTCGTGATAACCTTCGAGAAACAAACTTTTCGGTCTTAAGAATCTTCTTTTCAATACGGCGAATGGAAAAAAACCGGAATGTTGGGCCTCCCCTTTTTTGCAAGACAAACTCTACCGGCAGAATTACAGCAGAAGCCACAACTATTAAGAGGCATCCAAGAAAAGAAGCCGATCCGAATTTGAACTGGGACACCCAACGAATAACGGCGATAGGTGCTGTTGTGTAGATGCTTGAAACAACCATCGTTGCCCCAGTCTCTCCTAGAGACCTCGCAAATGCTAAAACTCCTCCTGAGAAAATAGCTGGGAGCGTTAGTGGGAACACAATTTTTCTAAAAGTTGTTAGAGGGAAGGCCCCCAAGGTTCTCGAGGCCTGTTCAAATACAGGTTCTAAGTCTTCAAGCTTAGCTTGGAGCGTCCTGACTATGTATGGAAAAGTTAGAGCAATATGTACAATCAGCATCATGAATGGGACATTGATGAGGGGTATCAAGAAGTCTATGTCCACTATGCCTCGTCCAATGAGGTATCCCAGTCCTGATGTTGTTGTCCACGTTAATACAGTTGCAAACCCGAAGCCTGATGTCGGGATCACTAGCGTAAACGTTATCAGATCTTCAAGAAATCCTTTCCCCCAAAATTTTTTCCGAGCCAACAAATACGCTAGAGGAATACCAAAGAGAAGATCGAGCATCACTGCAAAAAAAGCGAGCCGTAGGGATAAGGCGAGATGTTTTTGTATCTCTATCCAATTTGTGTCCCCGATGAAAGGATTTGCGAAAACCTCAGTGTAAACATCGGGCCACTTGGTGAATGTGAATGAAATCAGGAAAAAGCTTGGCAAGAAAACAAAGATGAAAAGGCTTGCTAAGGTTGCAAACACTGCGATTTTAGCGATTAGCTTCTTTCTGTCTATGCCGTGGATGCCTTTATTCAAGTGTTACACCCCAGGGTTTCTTACGGACGGCCACACTGTGAGGAGGGTTTCCATGGCTTCGCCGGATAATGGCTTAAAGATGGGCACTCGGATTTCATATTCAACTCCGTTTTGTTCGTTGAAGATGTCTTCATTGAGAGGAACGCTTGGATTGGCTGGTCTGAATCCATAGATTTGCGCTTTCTCCTGAGTTTGTTCTTGGAGTAAGTAGAAGAGGAATTGGGTTGCAGCGAATCTTTGCCAGTTGTCAACCCAAGGTGCGTCTAGAATCACGTAAGGGTGATCAGAGAGAAGGGTTCCACCTTCAGGATAGACGGAGATTAACGAATCGCCCCATTTATTCTCGGCTTTCTGGGAATTGTCGATGACTACGCTTTCGTAGACCGTGAAGCAGTCGATAGCAAGAGGCCCGTTTTCTGCTGCCCATCTTCCAAAGAATCCGGTGCTCTTTCCGTAGTAAACTGCTTTCGATTCGATTGCTCTGACAAAGTCTAATGCAGTTTGATTGTTAAAATCGTTGACTTCGAATTGGTTGGGGTTTTTGCCGAATGCTTCTGAGAATTCCAAGACGACGGCTGTGACGCCTCCGTTGCTCAATAGTGGGTCGGGGTGTCCATACTTATAGTTGATGCCGTCTATTGCTAGTTGATAGAGGTCTCTGAAATCAGTGATGTTATATTGTTGGAGAAAGGAGGACCAACCTGCTATGACGATAGGGGATAAAACTAGAGGGGTCGAATCTTTGGCTATTTCCTCATTGTGGCCTAGGTTTTTCCATTTTTGGTTCAGGTAAGGTATCCATATACTTGATGCTGGACTCCAGGCGGTTGGCTGTTCGCTTTCCCAAAGGATGGTGTTTACGGTGTCGTGGCTTCCTGCGGGTAGGAGTCTTACATGGACTGTGATATTGAATCGTGCGTGGAACCATTGTTCGAAATCTGGTGTTACTTCTTCTATCCAGCTCTGTTTTTCGCTTGTGTATAGGAATGTGAATTGGATGTTAGATGGTATGCCGTTTTGTCCGTTGCTGCTGGGACCTCCTTTTGGGAAAAGGAAGGAGATGGCCGAGAAGATTAAGAAGCCGATTAGTATCCCAACGAGAAGCATGACGTATCCTTGTTTTGGGAACAATCTTAAACGCTTCTTTTGGGGTCCTTGATTCAATCTTTGTTCCGCCTTTCAGTAGTATTCAGATGGTGAATATAAAAAGTCTTCATAACTCTATTTTCATTCCACGCGCACGTAAAGACACGGCAAGATAATATTCACGGTTCTGTTACAAAAGAATTTTAATGGGGCATAGTGTAGTTTATGGTTTGTTATTCAAGAGGGAAAGAATAATGCAGTTCATTTTCGTCACTGGGGGAGTCTTAAGTTCTGTAGGGAAAGGTATACTCACATCATCCATAGGAAAAATGCTCCAAACGAGGGGCTACACTGTCACAGCAGTAAAGGTTGACCCCTACGTAAACGTCGACGCAGGGACAATGAACCCATACATACACGGTGAAGTCTACGTTACGGATGATGGCGGAGAAACCGACCTCGATCTTGGCTGGTACGAAAGGTTCATGGACATCAACCTTCCCACAGACAACAATATCACAACGGGACAAATCTACCAAACCGTCATCAACAAGGAGCGCAGAGGCGACTTTCTCGGAAGATGCGTACAGATCGTTCCACATGTTACCAATGAAATCAAGCGTCGCATTCGTTTCGTTGCAGAGAAAGAGAAAGTAGATGTGGTTCTGACAGAATGCGGTGGCACGGTCGGCGACATCGAAGGACTACCCTTCCTTGAAGCAATTCGTCAGATGCGGCTCGAAGAGGGCTATGAAAACACGCTGTACGTTCATGTCGCTCTCGTCCCCATCCTAGATGTCACCATGGAGATGAAGACAAAACCCCTTCAACACAGTGTAAACGAGTTACGCCGGATTGGTATCCAACCCGATACAATAGTAGCTCGCTGTACAAAAATGATCGACTCAGAGGCGCTTAGGAAAATTGCACTATTTGGCACAATACCTGAAGAAGCTGTTTTTTGTTCTTACAATGTTCCATCAGTCTATCAGGTCCCCTTAATTCTAGACAATCAAGGGATGGGCGACTACATCTGTAAACGCTTGCGGTTGCCCGATAAGAAACCTCAATGGAGCCAATGGAACGAATTTGTGGATGCAATCAGCAAACCACGTTTTGAAGTTGTAGTAGCCTTGGTTGGCAAATATGCAGGTCTAGTTGACAGTTATGTTAGTATGAGCGAGGCTTTACGGCATGGCGGGGCATCCTGCCAAACACGGGTCACTATAGATTATATCGAAGCAGAGGAGTTCGAGCGGCAACCAAACAAATTAGAAATCCTCCAAAAATACAATGGAATCTTCATTCCTTATGGTTTTGGCCCACGGGGAACCGAAGGGAAAATAGCGGCAATTCGTTACGCACGAGAAAACGACATACCCTTCCTTGGAATTTGTTACGGATTTCAATTAGCAGTCGTTGAGTTCGCCCGCAACGTATGTAGACTAGAAAATGCGAACAGTACAGAAATTAATCCAGACACCCCTCATCCAGTAATCGATTTAATGCCAGAACAGAGAAGTATTCAACATAAAGGAGCTAGCATGAGATTAGGCGCTCACAACATCATCGTTGAGGAAAATACAATAGCGTATAGACTATACTGCGCCACAGAGATCTATGAGCGTCATCGCCATCGCTGGGAAGTAAACGCAGATTACAAAGAGACCTTAGAAAAGCATGGGCTCATCTTTTCAGGCAAAAGCCCTGACCGAAGAAGAATGGAAATCCTTGAACTTCCTGACAAGTACTTCTTTTTCGCTTCTCAATTCCATGGAGAATTTAAGAGCCGCCCTGGCAAACCAGATCCGGAATATTACGGTTTTGTCAAAGCCTGCTTAGATAAGAAACTGGAGAAACCGAGATCACAATTCTAGATTTTCTCACTTTGCCACTTGAACCGTGGGAGGTAACCAAGTAAAATATAATAGCGCCAAGTTTAACGCTCTATCCACAACAGGCGCGATTGCCATGGTCATAAAGCAACGCACTATACTTACAAGATCCGTTCCCTTCCTGGTAATTGGCTTAATTGTTCTTGTTTTATACCTCCATTTTTTTGTGGGCATCGAAAACCTCATCCAACTTTTTCAAAGCGTTAACCTTCTATACTATTCACTAGCGTTTGTTGTCAGTCTGTTGAGCATTGCCTTCTATTCTCTAACCTGGCAACATTTTCTGAAGCTCCTTTCCATAAAAATCGGTTTTCCAAAGACATTTCTTTTCGTCTGGGTGGCAACCTTTGTGGACATCTTAATTCCAGCTGAATCAATCAGTAGCGAAATCTCTAAGGCGTATCTGATTTCCCGAAGCGCGGGTAAAGACACTGGAAAAGCCGTAGCTTCGATTGTAAGCCACAGAATCCTTTCTATGGCTATAACTACAACTGCACTAATCATTAGCTCAGTATTACTTATCATAAAATACGAACTTTCCCCTTTCATTCTAATTTTTATGGTAATTGTAATAATTGGAACTTTGAGCTCCATAGTTTTGTTGAGCTACTTATCCTTTAAGGAGCAAACAACCTGGAAACTAATAAATCGGATACTAGGCTTCGTTGAGTTTATCTCAAGGGGGCGTTGGCAAGTAACCAACTTGAAGACTAAAGCAAAAAAAATGTTAAAGCTGTTTCAAGAAGGAATCAAAACCTTAATTGAACGTCCAAGACAACTTGCCTTGCCAGTGGTTTTTTCCTTATTAGCATGGATCTCCGATGTACTCATATCCTTTTTCGTTTTCATTTCTCTAGGTAAAGACGATGTTTCGTTTGTCGTTATTGTAATCGTGTACACCCTTAGCATGGCGGTTCAATACTTCCCTCTTGGCATTCCAGCTGAAGTTGGTCTCACAGAGATTTTCATGACTAGTCTCTACGCTTTGCTGGGTATTGATTTAGCTATTAGTGCAGCAGCAGCTGTTTTGACCCGACTCCTTACTGTGTGGTTTAGGTTCTTTGTGGGTTATGCATCTTTCATTCGATGGATTGGGACTGAGTTTCTAACGGGTGACGGGTAAGTTATATTTGGCAGTTATGCGTATTCTAGATTTGTCAGTTTGAGGTGAAAATGATGAGTGAGCAGGAACTCCAAGAGGTTGGGAGGATATCTCATTTTTTCTCAAAGATAGGTGTGGCCGTCGTCGAGTTGAGTTCTACTTTGTCAGTGGGAGATCGAATCTCGATAAAAGGACCAACTACAAACTTCGAACAAACAATAGACTCCATGCAAATTGAACACGAAAACGTGACAGTTGCAAAAGCTGGACAAAGCATCGGAATGAAGGTAGATGAACGAGTAAGAGAAAACGACACCGTCTACAAAATACTCTAAAATACTGATCACAAAACTGCTGTTCAAAGGTAGATGTCAATTAGATTTCTTTTGACGATTAGGTAAATGACGATAGCACTGATAGCGAACTCGCCAATAAGGTAAGTGCCATTGTATGAAGCTGAAGCCAATGCTCCTTCCAGAGTAACAGACGTAAAAAAGAAAATACCTGATAGGAAAGAAAAAATGAATCTCCCTGTTATTCCAACGCCTACACCAACCAAAGGATATTTTCTAAAGAGACCAGATAATCCCAATGCGGCAAAAGCCAAAGGGTAATCAAGTAAACCTTGAACTGGATTGATTACGTAGCCACCGAGCATCATGTGAACAAGCCCATAGATAAAACCAGCGAACAAACTATAGCGGAAACCTCGCCGCAGAGCAAACCAAACCAATGGCACTAACCCCGCTATGGTTACGGAACCTCCCTGTGGAAGATGATAAATTGGTGGCAAAACGTCTTTCAAGATAATACTTAAAGCAACAATAACCGATGTTTCGGCTAATATCTTAGTAGGAAACGTTGTTTTACTCATATTTTTTCCCTCCGCCAGCATTATCTGGATCAGGTTCAAAGGGTCGACGATGATCTAATCGTCCTCTCAGCCGGGTTAACCAGCTCCCCTGTCCAATTCAAGAGAAGAGAGCCATTGTAAAAACCTAGTATATATGATTTTCTACATGTATGTAGAGTTCTCAAAAGTAACAATGTCATGGTTTAGGTGTCTTGCTTGCTTGGTTTTGCTTCTGGTTTGTAGAGTCGTTTTTCGTGAGCTGGCTTTGGTTTGAATTTGCCTCTGTATGACCGTATGGACGATCGTTGGCGTTCCACGTTTTTGAATTTCGCTTGAATTAGGGATATTCTAGTTTTAGAAGGCTTACGACGTATTCGTGTTCTAACTGGAGGCGGTATGAAAGGCTTTATGTCCTTTCGTGTTCTTCCAGCCTTTTTGCCAGTCTCTCTTGCTTTACCTTTAGCATTCTTGAATGTTACAATCCTTTCCTGAAGGTTTACCTCCTCAACTCGCCACCTTGCATTCATCCAAGCCTGTCCTTGAATGCTACTTTCTTTGTTGCTCCACCAACTTCGGTTTCGTACGGCTCCCAAGGGAAGGTTATCCCCGATGATCCCTTCAATTCTAGCAAAAGACAACGTAACCTGATCGGCGTATTCTGCTCGCCGTATCAAATACCTATTAAGTGGAGTGTATTTAGTCACAGTTTTTTCAGGGGAAACTATTCTCCTTGCACAGTTCAAACAGATGAGGTTGCGGTCTTCACTGGTGAAATCTGCAATCATACAGCTTCGGCAGTACAATTTTCTGCATCGATAACAACGTCTAAGAGAATAGTGGGAAAGAACTCTGCCGCATAGACCGCATTCTTCTTTCATGTCCGTCATACTAGATATAGCTGGATGTTTCAGATGAATCTTTTCTATTTTATTCAGTGTTTGGAATGGTGGATAGCAACGAATCTTTCGATTGATCTATCGTAGGTTCTCTCAATTTCGGGCGGAAACAAGCATCCTGGAAGTTCATTTCTTTCGTTGTGATACCGTATACATTCACAACATTTTCCTCTTTTCTCACAAGATTCGTAGGTGCACCCGCAGTTTGTCAAGTTGACTTCTAGATTAGGACATGGCTTGTTTTCATTCATTCTATTTCATCCTTTACTACGGCTTTGCCTGATCGTCTTTGTTCCTAAGCGTGTTTCATTAGGTCTGATCCTTTTGGCGTTTCCTAAGCCTTAGCTTTCCAAACTTCAGTTTCGCCGTCAGGATTTTCTCGGTACCAAATATCCTTGCCGCGATGTAGAGCACTATGATGGTAAAAACTGCCATGTAGACTATGCCTATGACCGCGGTTAGGTAGTCGCCAGTGAAAGCTACGTTTGAGGCCAGCATAGGATGCGTGAAGGGTATCGCAAGTAAAACAATCATCAAAGGAAATGGCAAGGCGTGGATGTCGGTGAGCATCGTAAACAGCATTGGAAACACAAATAACATGGTCAAAGGCCCCACTAACGATTGGGCACCCCTCACATCTTCGGCGAAAACAGATAGCGAAATTGCCAATGCTAACGCTGAAATCAGTGACATGAAAAGTGAAGCCCCAAGAAGTAACAATGATATCGGTGTTGGGGCCAACCCTATCGCTGCAAGGTCTACACCGATCTCAGCGGGCATCATCCCCATAAAAGAACTCATGTAATAAATGGCGCCTAAAATGTAAGCCACGGCACCTACAACTGCAACAATTATAGAACCAGTCATCTTTCCAGCCAGAATTGTGAACCTGCTGATAGGTAACGTCAACAAAGTTTCCAATGTCTTTTCCTCCTTCTCCGACGCAACAGATGTGGCTGCAAGTTGCATCGCAAAAATAAGCAGCATCATTATACCTATCGGCATCCCCAAGGACTGCGATATCATTGCACCGAAAAGAGCGCTTGGATGAATGTTGACGCTGTTTCCTTTGATTATTGTTCTTTCAACCATACCTATGGGATTCAAAATAGTTTCTGGGTCTTCTTCAGGAAATTTTTCATGAACTTTTTGAAAAACTAGTCCTTCTTCGAACGTCTTCAACAGAACACTTATCGTCGAGGAACTGGTAGACTCAGCTATGCCTCCGCCCCTAAACACAGTGTAAACATTTAGTTCTGTCTTTAACCCTTCTGTGATGTTGTAACTGAACCCAAAAGGTATAACTACAAGCCCAGTGAGGTTTGATTGTTGAACGTAGCTAACTGCTTCAGAGAAGTTTAGATTATTGACTTCGACAATTTTGACGTTCAGAGTTGTCAAGAAGTTCGTGAGGTTTTCAGCAACAGGACCGTTGTCAAGGTTCATCACTGCGATTGAAATGCTTCTCATGCTTTCTTCTGCTGTTTGCATTGCAGTTTGAACTGCTAATCCCATGATTGGAAACATTAACGCTGGAACGAGGATTATTCCTAGAAGGATTTTTGGGTCTCTAATTAGCTCCTTGACTTCCTTGATGATAACGTTGCTTAAACCTCTAAACAAGGCCAACCACCTTCGCGAACACTTCTTCAAGATTTGATACATTTGCCTTTTTCTTGAGTGCTGCTGGAGAGTCTTCGGCTACGATTTTGCCTTTATTTATGAGAGCCACTCTGTCGCATAGATGCTCCACTTCAAGCATGTTGTGGCTTGAAAGGAATACGGTGACTCCTTGTTTTTCCACATATTGTTTTATGATTCTTCTGACATGAACTGAATGAAGAACATCTAATCCGCTGGTTGGTTCATCCAACACTGCGAGCTTAGGCTTTGTCATAAGAGCTCTTGCAACGAGAAGACGCCTTTTCATACCCTTGCTGTACGTCTTCACCTTATCTCTAAGGCGTTCTTCTAATCCAGAAATCTTTGCTGCAATCGCAACAGTTTCCTTGAGGTTTTCTTTGTTCCTGGTCGTAAACTTGGTCATAAACTCCAAGTACTCATGCCCTGACAAGTTTTTGTAAGCTCCTGCCTCTTCAGGAAGATAGCTGATGAGCCTACGAACCTCTAGAGCCTCATCAACCACGTCGCGACCAAAGACTTTTACGGTGCCTGAAGTTGGCAGCAACAAAGTTGAGGTAACCCTAAGTGCAGTTGTCTTGCCAGCGCCGTTGGGACCAATAAGACCGTAAATCTCACCCTGCCTAACATTAAAGCTTGGACCGTCAAGAGCCCTGATCTCTCCGAAATCCTTGACGACATTCTTGGCTTCGACAGCGAATTCCATGCTTAAACCTCTGTTTGCAAAAAGAACACTGCGAACATGTTTATTAGCATGTCGCTGGGCACTGTTCAGAGAAAGGAATGATAACGAATAATCACCATTCCCTACGTGCTCGAATCTCTCTTCTGCCTCTTTGTTCCCTTCAGTTTCTCCGTATACCTGAATTAAGTAAGACAATACACAGGTAGATCATGATTTGTGCACGAAAAAAGAGGGAAGTTGAGTGTTTTATAGCTTTATCTTTCCTAGCAAATGAAGCGCCGTCTTTGCCATTCCATTGCTCTAGCTTTCTTCTGTTCTGCTTCCAACAGAGTAGCTTCGATTTCCTTCTGATATCTGTAATAGGTGTCTATAGGAATCGGGACATGAACGATTTGCTCTTGATAGTTTTGAGTCTCCTCAAATCCTCTGCTTATCCTCAATACCTTAAGCATCTTTCCCTTCAAAGACCCTTTTTTGTGTGGAACTGTCCTTTTCGTTTCTATCACCCATGCATGTATGCATGCGAGAAGAGATATGCGAAGCGGGATACATAGCGATTATGCCGTCATGTGACGTGTGTGAGGTGTCGTCATATGACGGCTAAATCTATAAATAATGCTGAGTCAACGTTCTAATCATGACACTCTTTGAGGTTGTATTGAAAGTAGCGTTTAATTCCTTTCTCATTGACTTGTCACGAAGGTTCCCGTCAGCAAAAATATTCATCTGGTGCAACAGAGAGAATGATGTTCTTGAGGTAATTGTGAAGAACCCGGAGGATTTTCCTCTTGTAGTGGAGGAAATACATGCAAATCCTAGTTTAGGTGTTCTTGAAGAAACGTCTGATGATCGCAGACTCTACCTTAACGTGAAGGAATGTCATTGCATGAGAGAAGACACCATAGTCAGGCATATCGGGACGCTAGATATACTCAACATTTTTCCAAACATGATAGAAAACGGCTGGGTTTATCATCGTCTTATAATGTTTAGACATGAAGATTTTGAGGAGCTTCTGCGACGCCTTGAGAAGTGGGGCTGGGTTTTCAAGATTTTGCGCAAGGTTCCGTTTAACGGTTTTATTGCTAGTTCTTTGACGCTTACGGCTGACGCGCTGTTTTCCGACTTGACTGGGAAACAGATTGATGCTATGCTAACTGCATATCGACATGGCTACTATAACTTGCCGAGGGACTCTGATATTCAGACGATAGCTGCCAAAACGCGAGTACCGAGGACAACGTTTCAAGAACATCTGAAAAAAGCAGAAAACAAGCTTGTTACAGCTCTCGTTCCCTATATCCAATTATTTAACCATGCGCCAGCAGAGAAAAGAAAAAGTCTTGAAATACATGCCTAACGCCTAGAGCCGGAGAAATACATTAGGACGAAAACCTGGGATTATTAGACTTTCGGTTGCTTTGCTTCTTGAGCAGGTAGAAGTTGCGCAAGGGTCAGAATAAAATTGCATGCGCGTGTTTGCCTTACCAAACCCGTATGATAGATGTTGGCTTAAGGCGGATCACAACAAGGTCACTGTTTTTCCATTCTGTGAAGTGTTTTTCTGCCTGCTCCGGCGTCTCATAACGGTACAGCAGTCGACGAGTCACAGCATGATGTACATCGTCTTCGATGCTCAACTCACCGCGGATCATGTAGCCAGCTTCATCGGCGATTGGTTCGCCGCCAATCACGACGGCACCCTTCGGATTTGAAAGCACGTTCCGAACCTTCCGGTTGTCTCGGTCGCTGCCGAAGATGAGGTCATCGCCGTCAAGCATGAAATATATGGGGACGATATGCGGGTAACCATCTGCTCCAATCGTAGCTAGTCGTGCTACTCGTGGCTTTTGGAGAAATTTTCTAGTCTCACTAGTGAGTATGCTTTGTTTCCTCGATGAAGTGACTTTTTTCATGAAAATCTCTTCCGTTTACTAGATATAATCCAGCAAGACTAGATTATTACTGTTATTTTTCTTTGGGTTTAAGAAACATTGGGGGCTTTATGCGCGCGCTTTTTCCTTTAATAAGAGATTACCAGAAACAAGAAATGAGCCTTCTCAGTCTAAATTTCACTTCCATCTCTTTTGCTATTTCCTGCATCTTTGGAAGATCAACCTCAGGAACCGTAACAGCCGTTATTTCCAAATCAAATTCTTTGCTGGATTTTTCAATAAACTCCAAAATACTTTCGTATGCATCTTCAAAATCTGGTCTACATATCTGGTTGTATGTGGTTGTGTCGTGGGCATTCAGGCTTACGCTTATTCTATCTACTCCAGCTTCTTTCAGTTCTTCCACTACAGCCCTGTCTTTGTTTAGCAGAAACCCTTGGCCGTTAGTGTCAATTCGTACAGCCTTCCCATGATATTTCTTTATCCACTTCGTCACCTTGATAATACAGTCTAGTCTCTCTAAGGGTTCTCCAAAGCCGCAAAAGACAATTTCATCCCAATTTTTCTGATTAATAACTTTCTGTAGTTCGATGATGACTTCTTCGGGAGATGGTTCGCGTCTCAGCTTTAAGTCAAAGCCCTTCAGGGTGTGGGTGAAGTTCCTAAAGCAGAAGTAACAGTTGTTAGGGCATCTGTTAGTTACGTTCAAGTATAGGTTGTTTCCTAGCCAATAGACGATACTGGGTTTTCTTGGTTTCAAAGGTATAGCCCTCCATCGAAGATCTAGAAACCTGAAAAAACAATTACTATTAGTCCAGCTATCCAACAGTAGTACGCAAAAAGATGAAACTTCTCCATAAAGACGATTTTCAACAGTAACTTCAGAGATATGTATCCGACCACCATTGAAACAATTACACCAAACAACAAAGCAATTGGGTCCAACTCGCCCACCACCAAATCTTTCGATTCCATCACCGTTGCCCCTATCACTGCGGGTATCGCTAGTAAAAACGAATACCTAAACACCACTTCTCTTTTGACCTTTCTCAAGAACCCAGTGGACAATGTAATACCGCTTCTGGAAATGCCCGGCGCGATCGCAATACCTTGTGCGATGCCCATTAACACAGAATCCAGGTAGCCGAGGTCTCTACCGTCTTTTCGTACTTTGGAAGAATATAGAATAAACCCAGTGACTATCAATGCGGCACCCACTGCAAGAGTACTGGTGAAGAGAAACTGGAAGAAATCTTGGAAGAGGAAACCAATGAGGGCTGTGGGAATGCTTCCTACGGCTATGTATAACGCTAATTTTCCCTCTTCGCTTTCGAAGTCCAGCTTATACAAGGCTCTAGCAATGTTCATGAGGTCTTTTCTAAATGCAACTACGACTACACATAGTGTTCCAACGTGTAACGATACGTCAAAGATTAATGGGATGTCTTTTAGGCCAAGATGTTGCTGCACTAGAACTAGGTGTCCAGAACTGGATATCGGTAGCCACTCTGTTATTCCTTGAATAATCGCGAGAATTAGAATTTGAATCAGGTCCATGAAATTTGGTACTCCAGTGGTGGTTTTGAGTATTTTGGTGATATTGCTTGACGAGAGATGATCTGAGGTTTTGAGAGGGTGATTATTTTTCGTTTATTGTTTTCATCCAGTTGGCTGCGTCTCTCAGCGTTGGATTGGGGGTTACATCAATGACTGGAATATCTAATGTGCCCAGTCGGATAATCGGTTTGTATTCAGGCATTAAGGCATATAGTACGTCTCCCCAATAGACGATGCCCTCCAAGAATTCTTTCATCACTGAATCTGTTGTGGGTGGCAAAAGAGAATAGGAGAATAACACGCCTTCAGCCCATTTAAGAACCACAGGTTCTCCAGTTCTGATGATGGTGGCTATGGTGGTGGATAGGGCTTCCACAGAGGGATATTTCGTACACTCCAGAAAAACCACCTCTTTAGGAGGGCGGCAAACAATCTTAACCATTACAAATTTCTCCTTGCAACTCTCCTATTGTAGAAAACTTCAAGTTTTTAACCTTTTTACCTCAATTTTCCTCACCTGAAGCCAACGTATGAATTATTTTGGTATACTGGTCGCAATCTGAACAAAACTACAAACTTTTGATTATAAGCTGAAAGGGAAGGAACACAACTGAAAGGAGCCCCGGGCGGGATTTGAACCCGCGACCAACAGCTCACTCTACGTACGTATACGAGGCTGCCGCTCTACCGGTCTGAGCCACCGGGGCTCTTTATGAAGTGAGGAGACGCATATTTTTAAGATTTATAGTTAAACCACCACATATTAAAAAAATAGTTGTAGCACCTAATATAATGTTATATTAATTAAATTTGAAGAGGTGAATTTTGGAAATGGAAACCATACTTAGCATAGACGCTAAATCTATGCTTGAAAAGTATGTCGTAACAGATGGACTGAACCAAGAAATGCTTGACACGATGCTTGATTACTTACTTTGAGGACTTCAGAACTCACGAAAGAGTATTACTTGATATCTATTAGAAGGTTTGGACTATGGTTAGTTAAGAGAGGAAAGAGAAATTTTACAAAGGCCAACAAGTCAGATATTGACCAACTTCTAGCAAATTACAACAAGAATAACACTAAGAACGGCTATATCACTGCTCTAAGACCTTTCTACAGAGATTTCCTAAACAAACCAGAAATCGTTAAAGGTGTTGAGTATTTCAAAGAAGAACTAGAGCCTATGCGCGCGCATCAGAGGTTTTAACACCACACGAAGTGGCCAAGATTGCTGAGGAAGCTGGTAAGAGACGGGACATGTATAAAGTGATAATCCTAGCTCTCTTTGAGTCTTGTGCAAGGGTAAGTGAACTTTTACACTTAAAGAAAGGTGATGCGGAATTTAGCACGGTAACAGACAAAGGAGGATACCAAAAGTTAATAGCCGTCTTACACTTCAAAAGAAAAAAGGAGAGACAGTTTTCGAGTCCTAATACTCTGGAGTCATTCCTCCGTATCCGCCAGGTGGCATCCCGCCTGGACCACCAGGAGGCATAGGTGGCATTTTCGTCTTTCCGGCAGCGATGATGTCATCGATTTTCAGTATCATGGTGGCGGCTTCGGTAGCCGATTTGATGACCTGTTTTTTGACGGCTAAGGGTTCGTACACTTCCAGTTTTTCCATATCTTTGACTTTTCCTTCGTGAACGTCGACTCCAGCCCAGACTTCACCCTTCTCGTGACGAGCCCGAAGTTCAGAGATTATGTCAATGGGGTCAAGTCCAGCGTTATCACTTAGGGTTGTCGGAACTGCTTCCAAGGCTTCTGCGTATTGCTGTACCGCAAGCGCTTCCCTACCGAGCAGCGTGTCCGCGTATTCTCTAAGAACCCTAGCGACTTCGAGCTCAGGTGCTCCTCCTCCGGCCACGATCTTTGGCTCCTGCACTACATCTCGAACCACGCACAGGGCGTCGTGAATTGAACGTTCAGCTTCATCTACGATTCGTTCGGTTCCTCCCCGGATTAAT
>Ga0224501_10000541_pt1 | contig 30181 bp, 13 predicted proteins | sample SF_Oct11_sed_USG_4_FD_169105 | JGI IMG/M metagenome (GOLD analysis project Ga0224501, IMG submission 169105) | Sediment microbial communities from San Francisco Bay, California, United States - SF_Oct11_sed_USGS_8_1 | ecosystem: Environmental > Aquatic > Marine > Sediment | place: USA... | reverse complement strand
TTCCCCCCCCCCCCCCCCCCCCCCCGCTATATAGGCCAGCTTAGAAACCCCAGGCAAAGTACTCTCCTTTTGAAACCGACAGATTTATAGTTTCACCCACCTAGATACCTATGCCTTTACCATTCAGCTAGTGATGAGTAACTCCAGCTACTTGCAGGGAGCTGTTTTCTTGGGCATTTGCAAATCCTAGTGAATGTGTTGGCCTGGAGGCCTGTTCAGGAGTTAGAAGTGATGTGAGACTCTCATATTCAGAGCGGAAGCCTCAGTGAGAACAGGGCTCAAAATCCGAATCTGTGTGTGTTGGCATGCTTCTGTCAGAACTGACAATGTACGACTTGTTTCAGCAGTTTCCAGTGTTGACATCTCAAATGGAGTTTGTAGATGGTTTTGTAAACATCAGTCTCACAGTCAGCTTGTCCCTGTTTTATCTGCAGAGAGGGCAATCCATGTTGTAGGCTCAGAGCAAAATCTTTTAGGTCTCACCTATAAGCATCCTTGCATTGAAAGCAAGATTAGGTGGCATCCGGTTCACATGACCTGACCAGCGGAGACGGAGAAATATTAACCTGAAGGAGAGGCCCAGAGCCAGCCTGCATCAAAATGTCTGTATTTGTCGTTTTATCCTCCCAGGTTTCCCTAAAATTAATCCTTGTGCATGTGGAAAGCAATGAGTTTGGATTCTTGAGGCTGAAACCAATGTCATTAGCTATGGAGCTATACCACTATCTTAACCGGAGTTGTTTTCCCCTATATTGCAGTAAACCTCAATAAATGGGCTCCGAAAAAACGGCAATTAAAAGGACAGACAGAATTAACCTCTTGGCAACATTTAGCTCAATACCCCATCTGCATGTAGGTTTAATGAAAATTAACTTTAATTTAAAGGAACGCCAGAATACAGAGCCGTCATGTAAATTAGGGAGTTACTCGATTCGAAGTATTTATAACCCTATCTAGAGATTAAAGATCTTGAAGACCTGTTGTGAATAAGCAGGCTGTAAACCTCTCTCATCGGGAGCTTGGAGAGCTCTTGGAGACACACGATTTTATTGTTATTACTCATTCTACGTGTATTGATAGGTTATCCCTCACGTCATTCGTATCCGACGGGTCATCCAATCAACAAACGCGTGTAAAATGTTAGGGTTCTGGTTACGCCGGGGACAGCGGGATAGATCAGCGGAAGAGCCTGAATCTTGTGACCTAGGTTCAAATCCATGTCATACATGATGAGGTCTGAAAACAGAGGACAAATTTGAAATTCATTGGGAAAAGACGGCCTAGGTATGGAGCTAAACGTTGACTAATTCATTGCATTTAAAGGAGCAAAGGTGGTTGTCCGGTGACCAGGTGGCTGCTTAGTGATTGGGATTAAAATCAAAGGTTTCTGGTTCAACTCCCAGTTTGGGCATCACCAACTGCCCTCTTCGGCACTACTTTTATTTCACACTCTGTGGATTGCAATTGATCAATCAATGTTTTTTGGGTCACCCATTGGACGACCATTTATGAGGATAACTCAGAAGTGAGTATTTCCAGGACCCAGAATATCATGGACCACCCTGGAAACAAACGATTGCCATTTGGCATTGCAATGCTACCCACGCATTGTAATATAAGATATGAGCTTGTCTTCTTAGTACACGGGTCTATTTTCTCATCGTGTGATGCAGCTACCATCTGAAAACTCTTTCAAATCCAGCACAACAAAACTCCATTGAAGATCAACTGCATTCAACATGTACACATTTGATAGCAATTTTATGTTCCGTTATGTATAAATTTCCAGCTTTCGGATGCTTTGTTGGGCATAAAGACTCAGTCCACCTTGATCGCTATTAAAAACTGTTTTAAAAAAATGTTACGAGATGATAAATTACGGCATGTTTCATTCTGATATGTGAATACTTGTGAGTTGTTTGAGTGGTTTTTGACATGACAGTTCTTTAGTGGTTACTCTGCCTGTGCCCTATGAAATGATAGGGTTAAGAGGGACTGAACTGAACATCAAAGAGATGTCAACAATACCCATAAGAACAGTGTAAGTGTTTTCTGGCCAGCAGAAGATATTGACCATCGTTTTCAGACTGGATTGCACTCAAAAGTCTCAAAGATAATAGTTTTTCTGTTGGCAAAGATGGTGTTAAGACTCGCTGCGGTATGCTGATAGTTCGCATGCCTCCTGTGTAATGATATGGTATTTTTCAATAGCTTTGTGACTGCTCATGCCAGCGTCTTCGTCACTTCTTTATATCCGTGTGAAAAGGAATCCTACCATGACTTAAGCCATTAACCTTCATGTGAGACTTTAAACTACCATCAATCGCCTTGTTTCTCGGCGTTGCGTCAGCAACAGAGCCCCAACACTGCATGCTCTTTTTGCCATCAGTGGTGACCAATGGAAAGTCAAATTTGCGGTGACCAATGAACAGCCCTGCTCTATTAACTGCAGGAGGAATCATCTCAATTTTAACTTGGAAAAAATATTCAAATTTTGTTTTGGTCACTTTCAGTTTCCAATATCCGCATCATTTAAACTCAATTCAGTTCCATGCTTGACTAAGCTTGTTTTGAGTATGGAAATGATAATGGTTCCATTTTCATAACCTGGGCCATAGGCCTGATTTGATATCGCTGTCACAATACCACATTAAACGAATATTAGGAAATATTTCCCTGAGTGCCGAAAGTTGCCCCTCATGATTACTTTCTGCTTTTTGACTGATTACATGCCATGCCCTATTAGGGATTCCCTAATATAGCCACTAAACTAACACTATGCAAAGAGAAAATTGGATATTTGGTAGAGCGGTAGAGCATTGGGCTCGCAAACGTGTGAATATCGGTTCGAATCCCAATCGTGGCAGGCTCCCATTTTGACTAGCCCCTCGCACTAATCCTTAATCAACACGAGTCTCAGTATTAGGTGGACCATTGGTGCCATCGCACTCGCTCTATGCTCAACCTTAACAGGTGAAAAGATATGTGTCTTCAAGACAAGCAGCTTTACATAAAAGTGAAGACGTCAGAGGAAAAAAATTGTTGCACGCACCAATTGATCGAGGAAATGACTGTCCCAGAATTAAGGCCAATAAATAATCCCCGAGGGGGTGTTTTCACATTCCTCTTCCATTGAAGTACTGAAATCAGTCAACTTTAATGAGTCATGAAAACTTTCTTATGGAACTTCTGCGGTCAACATTTCGCCTCTTGACTCTACCATCACCAATACAGTAGAGTTTGAGCAAATACAAACTTTATGAAGTCGTGAACATTGTCACTTTTGTCAACTCCTTGAACCTAACTGTCAAATGGTTAGAATAAATACTGCCTTTGACTGATACTATCAATTACTACCATGAAATTGAGGGATTTCAATATTGTTATAGGAATTAATAACTGCTCACAAGTTTATCCTTAGGTGTAAAAGCTTTGGACTGCGCGCTAATAGATTTGTACTTTGACTAAGGCTCTTTGATGAATCTCAGAACTGGGGGGTATACTAGATAGCACCCAAGTGTCTCACATGGCAACTAGTGTTGAATGAGAGACTTTCGTTGCGTTCACTGGTACTCAAGACCGTAGCCCCTAAGCCCTATTTTCCTCCAGCACCTTCAACCATCTTGTTCCATGGCTTGCCATTGGATCGAGGTCAACCCTGGTGAGCTAATGTAGCTTTTGAAACCCTCGTTCACTCCAAAACCAATTCACCCACACAGGTCAGACTTTCTCGTGAAGTACCTGGTCCTGTTCGAGCCGAGCCCGAAGCATGAGCATTACCAGAGCCCCACATCTCTATCAGAAACCTGCCAGAACTTGTCAAGATCAAAGAGATCAAGAATCTTCAATCCGTCATCTGTGGTAGTAGCCGAGACCATTCCTCAACCACCTGTGGTAGATCGCTATGGCCAAACTCCATTAAGAGGTTAGGAGTTATCTCCCTGACCCACTAGTCTTGTTATGGATATTGGTAGAAAAATTTCAAAAGGTCTTTGATGTGACGGTGTGTGGTTTCGTCGTTGAACCGTGGCATGAAAAGTCACCATAGTTTCGCTATCTGTAATTTCTTTCACTTTATCATTCACCATGCCAAACCGAGATGATGAGATTATCGGCTTGGTGGTTGCCAAGTTCTTCAGACGATTAAGAAAAGATTCAAAGATTCAATCTTGGCAACGAAGTTACCATCTAACACTTCACTCGGATACAGGTCATTGCGTCGGCATATAAACTAAGTACTGCTATGTAACCTACTGCTAGTATCTTTTTCTTCTTTTGTATCCTGACCAGTGCCAGGGGTGCGCGTGTAGAAATTGGCCCGAGGCTCGACTTGGTGTTTCCCCGCAGGGTGCGTTATTAGGAGACCATCTGCGCGCACCGGGGTGCCCCAAAGAGAAGTTAACTTTGTGGGTGGACGTCGCGATCTAAAACCGACGAGTGTTGCTAAATACAAAGCCCAGTATGCTACCACCTCATCTGCTGTTAGTAGAGCTATATGGATCTACACAGCGCGTTCCATTGCCCTATCCCTCAATGTAATATCACACCATCGCTATGCAGGATGTGAACTGTATTGACTGAACAGTGTTTAACTAATGATGAAAAACGCTACAAAACAAAAGCTCTCACGCACTATTACGCATCCAGATCAGATGTCACATCATTTCCGATAATTTCAATCAGAATCTTATCGATTTTTCTGCCAGAGGCTAAAAATGATATACTCAGAGTATCACACAACTGTTTTTCCTTCACGAACTGGTTGAATTAGCTAATGGGTCCGGATTTGTCTGATATCCATTTGTGATGAACGCGCCGCGTTGGTAACAAAAGAGTTTTATTCGTTGTCTTTTTATCTCTTCTGGCACTTGAATGTGTTACAGGAAGCTACTCTAAGTTCTTTGCACCAGGTTTGCAGGTGCCAATTCTATAAATCTCCAATCAGCGAGTCATAATATTGCTGGCCGTCACGCGGTTTTACCAACTGCGTTAGGCAAACAGATAGGGAGCTACTTGAAATCTACGGCTTTAAGATAATGACAGATCAAGAGTGTTGTTGTGTCAGTACGCCAGGACCGCTTCGCTTGTCACAAATCTCACAATAGCACTTGATGTCGAAATTGACTGATAGGCCATGCTGAAGCAGGTGAGGGACGACAATCAATGCTCGTTGTTCGAAGTTCAACGCTCGAAACGGAAATGTTTCGTCGTCTCTTTGACCCCATCATTCATTGCATGGCATCCGCAACAGCTGTTAGTTTGTTAAATTAACAGGCATCCTATGACATGAACTGCGATATCTCATTTTAAAGACCATATATGGGAGAAAGTTTCAATTCGAGGGAATTAGCATCTTGCCCATTTTATAACCGCCATTTCTTTGACTTTATACTGCATCACTCTACTTGCACTGGAAAATCTCGGTTGAGAAAACCTTTTTCAGCTAAAAATCATTCAACGGACCCTGTAATATTATCCGTTTTAGTGATGGATAGTCAATCTATGGTCTAAGTTAGACATGGGCTCAATGTAAGGGATTTTGAAAGGATGGTACTTATATGACTTTTGGTTGCCTATTCAGGTTCCTGGTTGGGGGTTGTCAACCTAAGCCATTTTTATATACATCACTCTCCCAAAACTTGGTAGGACCTCCATTATTTATACTGTGGCTATCCACGCCTGTACTGACTGAACTACCCTGACCCCTCCCCCAAGTACTTTAAGTCCTCCTAATAAATAAGACTACATGTAACTAGGACGAATTATAGTTTTAGGGTGGCCATACATGATATTCCACAAGCATGATTGAGCCCTAATGGAAAGCCCTTCCTGCTTATTGTAAAAAGATCTTTATAACTTCAGAGATATCGCATAATCCAATGATTATCGTAAAAAGGGGCTGTAAATCGGTAGTCAGATCTCCAGTCGGTGTCCTTTGATCTCAGGGATGACCCGCTGTATAGCTGGACTTAGTAGAGGCTTGAAAAGTTACTCCGACAACTCATAAGTAGCTTTGGGAATACTCTACCTACACAAAAACAAAGAGATCCCGCGCTGCGGCTATAAAATCTAAACAGATCTGCATTTACTAATAAGCAGCAAGGCAAGTCGGTTACTTGTCGTCTTACATTAAAAAGTCATGAAATTGGTCCTTCTGTCTACAGGGTCCTACTTGTCTGGTGTCTTTGATGGTTCCGTGTTCTCAATAAAAAACAAGCACCTGCCCTCAAGGACAGACGCATTACTACGCACTAATGAGCGATTATTATGTCTTGAAACTGCAATATGATATTGTTTTGAAAACTTCTTAAGAGCTAAGGGACCAAGATGTGGCCACACGAGTTCCAGGAGTTTGATTAGCAACAACGCAATACCTAGTTAGGTAAACCTCAGAAATGAGTGCAGCTTGCCTAGTCATGAAGGCAGCTGACATCAGGGGTGGATATGGTGGGATTCTCCATAGAGCTAATGACCATCATCTTCCCCACCGCTGATTGGTTTTTGAGATGTAGTTGCCCTGGAAGATAGGAAACAAGGATTTCCTTTTTGTTGATGGTTTTGTGGTTGATTCTGTTGACTCTTGGATAAGACTATCTGTTGGAAATCTTACACACAAGCTGTTAGGGGGAACTCTGTACTGAATGTCTTCAGTCATAAGGATTCAATCTCTTGCCGTAAAATTTTCTCACCTCGGAAATAAGACCCGGTATTAGTTCTATTGCTGCTTTGTTTATGAGGCGTTCATAAACCCAAAAGCTCGCATAAGAAGACAACAGAATGCTCATACAAACATGGTGGTAGTTAAACCTGTCATCGGTATAGGAAGCCTTCTTAAATACCTTCATTATTGTATTACGCAAATAGAATTAAATCCCTTTTATATAATTCAGTCTGGCGACCAAGCAGCCTTGATGTTTTTAGGATTATTACGATGGTATTTATCAAGATGCAATATCAACATCATTCACCACTCAATAACCATTGACAGCTAAACCAGAGTGGTATTATGACCAAATCATATGCTGGGAATTTCGTGTCATAATATTGGTTGTATTAAGCATTTTCGCTATGGCCTCTTATACGAGTTTCCTTATCTCAAAGAGCCTCTGATGACTGGAATGATGCTTGGGAAAATCCTGACAGCAACTGAATCATCATTGAGATGAACGTTTACCTAATTCTATAGCATCTTTGAGTGTGAGTCGATAGCATTACGGAGCCATCCACCCGTTTCCAGGATGGCCCATAAAGTGCCTTATAGATGAGGCTAGGTTACTGGTGGAGGTGATGATGGGTGGGCTTCTTTCGTTAACTGCCGGGATCCAGAACCGACAAGGGTGAAAGACCAAGTGTGACCCAAACCTGACCTTGAATCAGAAATATCTGGTAAGCCAGATGTGCTATTTTATTCGTTGTGAGGTGATGCTCACATGACATCCAGGCACAAATTTTTGTCCTCTCACGAGATGATACATGTTTAGCTTCCATGTCCCTAAGGCTAAACAACAAACAACTACCAGCATTAATTACCTTGATGATGGACTTTATTCACAAGTCGCTTTCCGGAATAGTCAAGCCTAAGAGCTATCTCAGGGGTCAGCTACCTGTGTAGAGCTCTCGGTATATTGTAACCATGGCAACAGACCCATCAAACTATATTGTACTAAACCGAAATAAGCTGTTATTTCGGCAGAGGGTCATGCCCTGATAGTATTGACCATCAATCTACGATGTTACCAAGTGTCACTCTCCTAAACAGAGATGTCACTAAGTCAACCACCTGGCTTAATAGCTAACTGGATCTATTTACCAGAAATATGAATCATAATAAGACTGAAGTGATCAGTGATCGCCGATGACCAGTAATAAAAATTATACTAATGGCTCTAGAGTCACCTATCAACCTGGTTTTGGGGACAAACCAAAGTTACCAAAGTAGAACTTTTGCCATCGGCTTATGGTTATACTGCGGTAGTTTAGGAAACCACAATCATCAGGTCATTGCTGGTAGTTTGGTCTGGAGTGAAAACACTAGGACACTTATACTGGTATGTCCTCGCCAGACCGCGGGTCTCCCAACTATGGATTAAAATAATAAAGCCAAGTGACAGTCGTGGGTACCTATATCACTGCCTTTGACACCATGGAAAGATGATGCGACCAAAGGTGTGTTTGTAGGGTGATTTAACATTGGGCCTGGCACATTGATTCTGCCAAAAAACAGTCCATGAGATATTCACAAACTGAGTTAAACCTCTCATAGCAGGAGACTTGGCACCTTCACCCCAAGACCAACTCAATTCTATTCCGTTTTCTATTTGTGAGTGCTACTGAGCACATGACCATCTTTGGCTTTTTCTAGAGCTGGGAGGGCTGGATCAAGATCATTTGATCTCAAGCCAAGAACGGTACCCATCAAGCTGTCCTTGATTCAATTCAAGGGTCTTTCTATTTGGGCACATTTATTTTGGACTTGATATTGCCGCGCGTAGTAAGCCATCACAAATAAACTATAAAGTATAAAGGATACTTGCTTATCTTAGCTCATCACTATGGGATACTTTAATGTTGCCAGTTGGTTAACTTTAAGTCGTAGAATAGACAAAAGCTTCATTGTCTTTATCAGTTAAGGTTAGCATCCCCAGAACAAACAGTGATTCCTCAATGGAAGAAAGGCCGAGTTGATAATCACCCGACACAAACTATTACATCACAGCTAAATATGAATAATAGAATAAACAACAACAAACCTCGCATGCTTCTTCATCCCGTGCAATCAGTTTGCACCGAGAGAGATAAGGCAATCAACTAGATCTGCCTTATCCTCAACTTAATTATGATAATTGTAAGCTTTGGCTCGGCCAATCTACATTGTATCTAAAACTATTCGGGTGCCGTTCGCTAGCCAGAATAGTGGTACTGGGTACCATCTGACAAGCTAATAATGATGTAATGAGGCAATAATTATCAGTAATTCAGTTGAGTTGGTGAACTAACGACTCTGAAGCGACATCTCTTGTTTCCAAACGATTTCTGTAGGTGTTAATTCACGAGTCTGGTACTGATCGCCATATGCCTTATGACTGCTATATTGATAGTTAAACCCGTGAATTTCAAAAATAACTGAGACAGAACTCAAGCCAGATCTGTTGCGTAAAGTATTTGGCAATTGAATTCGCTGCCCCACCCTCTAACCTAAATTTGCATGGCACGCTGCCCTGTGAATTCAATGGCAATTCCACAGAAACACCACAGTACTTTACAGTTGAATATTTCAAAGAGGCCACGCAACCAGTGATCCAAGTGTGAAATCTAAGGTGGGGGAAGGTGTGATAGCCTTAACGTAGGTTAGAAAGGCAGTGCGAGTTGAATCACCTGCGGGGCAGTGAGGTTATGGAAAAAGGGTCACGCAACGATTGCCGATTACATTGGAACAGGAAATAAACGCGGAAACATCCATTGTGTAGTGACATCTTTTGCAGAAAATCTGCCACTACAGTGCGAAAATGGAACCTTGAGTTTTGATCGAGGATACATCATACATAGTGGGAGTCCTCTGACCGCCCAGCATGGTCAAATATACAGGCACTGCACGCATCTCCATGCCTTGCACTCTGCTGGTTACTAACTTTGAACATGGTTTGGTTTTAGAACCTTTTGACTCTATAGATTCGCCACGCGCGACATGAAGTCCTAGTTCCATTCGTCATACTCAATGTCTCCGCGAGACAGTTTTGAGTAACCAATAAATCTAATTGTAATGGAATAATTTGCAGATTAGGTGTTTAACTAAATTAAGGATTATAACGCCTTGGATCGGTCGACCTGTCTGATTGGATTATGTAGTCTCGCCGCGAGAAGACTGGCTCCTCTTTATAAAATCTATGGCTTCTCTAAGAATCCATTAGGTGGAGTGATAGGTTAAAATCTTGAGCGGCTTAAGTCGCATGGCGGTTCTAAATCTTACTCACTCAAAGTGAATTTTATTGGGCAATGTGGTCTTCTACTAATCTGTTTGTAGTATATCCAGTGTGGGGAGGGACCTATGATTTAAAACTGCTTTAAAACCACTAATATTGCGAATTGCCCTGAACTGGCATTTAGACAAAATCCTATAATGAAAAGTCTATGCAGGATCATATTGCATATAATCACCCTCGAATCAAGATTCCTTCAAATGATGGGTGACCAGATTTTTTGTTTACTCGCGTGCAAAACCCTCATTTGCATGACTTTTCCACAGTTCTGGTGAGGTCTCCTGTTTGTATACTAATTAGCTGACCAATCATGGTTCAGCATGGAACACCATATTCAGTATCAATGCTCCATCACATATAGAGACCCTTGTCTGTTTGATAGCTAGGATTGTTGTAACGACTCATACTCACAGCGAAGCCATTCATGATTGAGTTCGAACCTATGCAGATTCATGCAAGCTCCAGCTTAACTATGAAATTAGCCCGTTATCCCCAGGACAATTGTGACCTATCCTTATGGTCAGTGCACAGTATGACCCCTCTCAGGAGACCTGTGGCCTGTTGAGTTCTCCCAGAGGGAGTACCATTGGTTCGGCATAATCTTTCCAAACCATCTGATCCTGTCCTCAACTAAACCAGGTGCTAAACATGCTGGTGCCACCACGTGTGGTTACTGACCAGCAACCAGCGTCAACAAAGCATCTGTGACGTTTATTTGTGACTCGGCCTTAGAATCGGTCTTCTCGTAACCTACGGGCGGGCGAACTTACATCTGTTGCTAAATCATAGTCTCTGTTTGATGAAGGGGAGAAAACGGAATAGCAGAGAAAAACCGTCTTTGTTGTTATCATGAAAGAGTTTTATGATTTTCTAATCGTCGCATATATTTTCCCATAGCAACTAACAAACTCCAGTATTTCATTAATTTGCCAGACTAAATTAAATAGTTTCGTTTGATCTAGCCCGCTACCTCTTCAGTGAAATCATTCAGTCTGACAGCCCATTTCAGTTGAGGTGTGAAGTTATGCTTTTGATGAGACTTATAATTATTTATGGTTTTTTCACAAGCCCAGGCTTCTGACAAAATAGCTGCTAATTGAGTTATAAACAAGTAGCTGTGATAAAGATCTATGAGGTGTAGGTGAAAGCAGGAGAGGTCTGGGGAATGTCCCAACTTGGCCGAGAGGGGTCCTGTCAGAAACAATACCAGGCGGTTTTATTTGGCCATTATTCCGGTATGCTCTCCACAGTTCGCTGTCTTTGCTGTCCACAATCTGCTGCGGTTTCATTTTTCTAATTAAAGCCTCAATTCAGATGATTCACTCCAAGGATACTTTTCGGTCTTCTTTGTCTGACTCGAGAATCTTGTACCAGATCTGTAGGTAGTTTCATACCCGTCACAAACACCCCAACAAGTAAGACCTTCTTGTTCAGAGGGCATTGATGATTCACTGTGAGGATGGGCACCTCGCATAATTCCGAGCTCCTACTGCATCAACAAGCTGCGGGCTTAGGGGGTCCAATAGATAGAATGGGCAAGTGCCCAAGAAGGACAATAAAAAATAGCAAATCCCATGAAGGGATCAGACTGTCATATTCTGAGCCCAGAAGTCCAAATGTAATTCGGTTTGACCAACGACACAGTGGACAGTTTCGCTACAGAGTTATCCTTTATGACTCAATGCTCTGGGTCTGGGGCTGAGAACCCAACTATTGGTATTTCATCTCTCAGCAGGGCTCTGTCTGGAAGAGGCATATCCTGTACCAAGTTATGGGAGGTTTGCCAATAATCTCCCATCATCAAAGGAGTTGTGGTGAGAGGATACAGTTATCAATATCGCAATGGTAGAAACAGGCCTAAATTCTCCACTCCAATGTTATTTTTTACCACTGTGTGGTGAAGTACTATTAGTCAGTTCTTCAGGATAATGTTACACTGTTTTGACACATGCATAGGTGCTAGCAACTGCAACAACAAGGACACAACACTGCATGATGCAAAAGCCAGTGGAACTCAACCAACAAGGCTTTATATGTCTCCGCTAGTGATGCAAGAAGCAGTGAAACTGAATTGAGTTATTACAGCAAATAGAGCCTTATACAGCAGGGCTCTGTATAACCCCAATTTCGCTACTGATGCAGACAAGACCTTATATATCCTGAAATCTGCCACTGAAACAGAAAGCAAATCTCTAATTATATTTTTGGTATTAGTATCGGTTTTTTACAGTATTTTAAGGTTGTTGAACCTACAATGCTATAGTCTGGAAGGAAATTTAAATAACGTTCGCCGCTAAACCCAATAGCAACCATGAGAAAAGATTTAAACTTATTTTTCTAAGCAATATCGCATGTTTAGTCAAGATTGCTTGCTTATACAGATAAAATATACAGATCTTAATAGAAAAAAACATGTTGGAATAATTTTTACTTGTCTTACAAGCACCTGCTGCTGTTATCTTTGCTGGTGCAATACTACACACCACCAAACAGCTGGTCCATTATCAGGCCAAATAAACCTGGTATAACTAGCATTAATAACCTCCAGTGCCCTTAATTTAACACCTTTCATTTCAGGCAAACCCTCCAAAAACAACACTCCCTCATCGGATATATTGCCACCAAGATTTCGGGCAGTTTCATACTGCTCGCAAGCCTTCCATTTATACCCCAATTCATACTCTATACTGTCCATACTGTACGTATTCGGTATGCGATGTCTGAGCTGAGCACGCTGGGAAGCTAATGACCACCACATGGATTGATATTGCTAATGGAATTATGGTTAGTTGAGAAATTGATCAGTAGTGATTCTCTGTATGTATAGGGTATAGGATCTGTTTACGAGGAAGCTGTGAATCTGCATGACATCATGACAGGGTGGGCCGAAAACCTCACAGGTCAGCGTGTTAACTCAAGCTGAACCTTCATTTCAATGACAATCACTTCACACAGTGAATCATGAAAACTTGACAGAGTTCAGATGGCCTCTATGTCGAATAACTCTATAATTTCCATGTTTGATTTGATTACTTGGTCGGATTGGATTTGATTTGGTTTGATTTGATGATTATAGTTTAGAGGGATAATTAGATAATACCTTGGATCTCTTTAATTTTAGGTCCATGAAAAGTAGAAATACTACAATGGGTCAAAAATGGAAGGCCACAAACAGTTCAGTAGATGGCTGTGGGCCGGCATCATGTTGGATAACTCCATGACCTCCATGTTGTTCTAGATATGAGGCCAGGCAGTGAATAGTAAAGAAACTTTGGACCTCAATCACCAACTACTGTTCTTTTCATCACATTCTTTAAATTGGGTGATCATGGCTATAAAAAAGGGGAAACAACAAGCCGTGGTTACCGAGGGGATATTTTTGTACAATATTTATTTTCCGAGCACGATGTGATTTACCTATGGATGTACCGCGTTGACCTATAATACAGTTAGTGATCTTTGCATTTGTCTTATAACTTGTTAGTGTTCCTTTCCTGCCATACAGGATGGACTAGTTGCAGAGCCTATCTATTAACTCTGGGTATAATAACAGCCATGCAAGGGCATATACCCACTGCCAACAGGCCCGACATATTGGTATGAGTATCTTTCACGAATGGCATCACAAAGTCAATAGCTTTTCTTTCAGAATGGTTCATGGTTTGCCCCTTAGAGTTGGTACTCGACCTCCTAATACCTCAAGATATATACAACTATCTGATCAATAATTTTTTTTTTGAAGAAGGGTTGATAAATTGAATTCCGTTTTGCTGACATGCTTTTCATTGGCACACAGTGAGATTGGGCCTATGATATTCTGGTGTTTGCTGAGGGTCTTAGACATGCACACACCAACCACTCGCATCACGACAGGGGAGATACCACGCGCTATCTCCATAGGTAGAACTGGCTACTGTTTACCTGCACCAACTGAACAAAGAAGATAGCTACCATCAACTAGATAAGTAGTAAACATTGCAGCGTGATCAGTTTCTATCGAAGATAGGATATTCTGTGCACCCAGCCCCTCGGAAATTGGACTAATGGTGAAAAACGTGATTGAAGACCACATCAATGCAAGGGGCAGCCCATAAGTGGTTTTTCGACCACACGATTTGACCACAGCACTCTTGTTCTATCAGAAAGAGGGGCTGCCAAAACCACCCATTCCTGGGTTCAGAGGCAGCTGTAACTAAATTACCGGAGTTCTTTTGTTACTGGTTAGTTTGCAGTCATTTTTAGTTCATTTCACAGGAAGTGACTGAAGCTGAGTTTGTTATGTTTCGCTTTGAGAATGCTGTATAAAATGCGTCTATATCTGAGACCAGCCTATGAATGACACAATCAAGCACCTGCGCCGCAGATGGGGCTTTATGACTCTTTAGCTTCTTTAAGCCCCTTGATGTGGCTGATTATGATACATATTTTCCGTCTATGATCTGCGAGCTTGAGAATACAAGTACCGACTCATTTGTCGGCTTCCTGTGGACACATTCCAATCATCCGATAAGACATCAGCTATCACACACCTATAGACTGGCCCTCCAATGGAGCCTTTAAGGCCTTTGCCCAACAAGAACTAACCAGCATCATTTTGTGTTTTTGCAGATTCCATTAAAACTCCGTGACACTGATCTATACCAGGAAAAACACCATTAGGACAGCTTGCAGTCAAAAATAGCAGAGTCATTTGCCAGATTGACTGTCACTCAGCTGTGAAATTCGGTAGTTCATTGATCTCCGAAGAGCAAAACCCATCACGGATTTCATTGAGCAACTGATGCTATGTCTACAAGGGTGATGTAATAGAGTATATTTCACTTCCCCGCTGAGTATGATTGGGAATTAAACGAATCATTTTCACCAATTTACTTGAGGTAAAACTTGTTACGATAGGATTTACCTGGTAGGAGTTTTTAATCTCATTGTGTGAGAAAGTTCACGGGTTGAACAACCAGTAACCGAGAGAAGCCATCTGATAATAATGTCACAAGAGTGACTGTTAGGCAGTTACCCATATTTAGTAATAAAATCCATAAACTGGGCACTGTCCATTCAAAGAGAGAGATACTCTTTGTTTGTTCACCTAAAAATTGAGATAACAATGGTGCCAGTCCTAACCACTCAAAGGATTAGGTTGGACCTTGTGCGAGAATTGATAACGAAACATTGTCAATATTGCAATGAGTCAAATGCGAAAATATCTGAAGTCATTTTGTCTACTAACATCACATCTCATCCAGCATCGAATAGCGAGGTAGTTCACTGGTAGAGTGTTGGGCTGTTGTGCTTAGAATCATAAGAACTTGGGTTCAAACCCCGGTCTAACTGGGTCCCGTTGTGACGAGGAGCTACTCACATTAGTTCTAGCTCAAAATAAAAACAAGCCTCGGTATAAGGTGGAGCGCTGACACTGGCCCGCTGATGGTGGTCCATGCTAGACCGCAACTGGTGAAAAAGAAGTATCTACATCACAACAGTGATGACATGATACGAGAACAAGAAACCTCATACTGGAAGGTAAGGGAAAGGCATTGGGTAATCCCATCACTAGTTTCGTCTCTGACTCACTCACTGTTCGTTCGCATGGATGATTGCAATCGAGGTTGCGCAGTGCAACCAACTCGAGTTGCTATGGTTGTATGGTAAGCCCACCTGACTTTATGTAACAATTCACCGAGCAGATGAAGATTTTTTCAACGATGAAAACGATAAAAAGTTTGATCATTTCATAAGGATCTTGAAATAGATACGAGGTATTGTCACGGTGCTTTGGTTCAGGCCTGTGGTGACATCTGCAATCTTTAGAGCCATCAGGGAGATTTCCAGGCAGTACCAAGCAGTTCTATTCTGGCAGTTTTATCTACAAAATTCCTTAGGAGACCCGAAGTCTGGCTGCACTCAACTCACTCAACTTACGGTTTGAGACTAACCAGTCTACTCTCAGTATTGAGGTTGTGGCCCTTTTTGTTTACCAGAGGTGTAGTGTGAGTAAGATAGATTACGTGTCTTTGAGACCGCCCAGATGAGATCAAAGGAAAATGATGACGGATGTGAGGACCTCACTGGCTCATTTGCCATTGGTGATATTTGTTTGGCAGTAATAGTGCTTGCAAATTGAAAAGTTCCCTAGGCGAGGAAACTGAGATCTCTAGGAATTCTGGTCTATCCAACTTCAAATTAAGTCATTGCACTTCACTCGCAGGCCTGTACAGTCATCAGGTGACTTCACGCAGGATACAGATCGAACTGCTCGCAGACCAGCCCGCTGTGCGCAGGCGGGCCTGCAGATCATATGCATAAAAAGTCCCAGCTATACGTAATCCCCCGTAACTTTCAGGTCCATAAGACCTGCTTATCTTGATACAGCTGCAGTTCTGCAAAAAGTTTGTTTAACGTAAGCCTGTGAGTCCTGCGGGTCGCGGGTCTGTAGCTCTGTCAACTCTTTGTCTGCTGCAGGCCTACATGTAACTCACGAGAGTTTCTTTGTGCTATGTTTTGCATATTTTAGAGCCACCCATGTGAAACTCAACATACATAATGGTAACAGCACAGTTCCAGCTGCACTGACCCCTTTTTAATGATCAGTTGGAGGAACCAGTCCCACAACCGTTGTAAGAACTCAATAGCTGATGATCTATATAATGATCCGCTCTATAGCGGATTCGGCGGGTACGATACCATCTCAACCAACATGTGGCAATACACAACTACCATTCTGTGCAACTGCATAATAGCCACTTTCAAGTGCTTATTTCAAATAGACTACTTGAAATACACAAGTATTTTGCTACTAGATTTAGTTCTAAGTAGCTATATCAAAGCACCGAGAAGATGGGCTTTATCTCGAAGCACAATCTACCTCTCGGAGATGCACTTGGACTGCCATTGATAATCCATATGAGATGACTACCTCAAGGCCTTTTAGTCATGTAATCATATCCAACAGGCAGAGACATGCAAAAAGTCACTGAAAATCCGTTTACATCACCCAGCCTGGCGGCCATTACATTGCTATTATCTAATCACAGCTGGGTGCTATAGTCTAGAATCTAGATGGCTAACTTGTATGATGTCCAGTTAGTGAACAATGACCCTTAATTTGAAGGCCATCTAATATAGTATTCTTTGAATTGGAGTTTGCATGTTATTGGAGAGGTCGTCCTCCTCTGTGATTTCTCCGGATTCTTTTTAATGGAAGCATTACTGTACACTATATAGTTGGTTTTTCAGAGTGGTGCCACAACTCAAACTTCACCAGATAATATCATCGTTTAAATGGAAGGTAGTTGAAATGCGGAATATATTGCGTTGTGTGTTATTAAAGAGACTGCTTCAATTTAATTTATTTTGTTGTTCTACTTGGGCGCTTCTTCCGTCCTATTTAATTAATGAACCCTCTAAGCCTGAGGCTTGTTTTGGAGAGGCACGAGTTGAGAATGATGCAAGGAGCTCATTCTCACAATGGGAGTTCTGCATGACCAAAACTTGAACCCAATCTCGAGCCACATTCTGGCCACCGAGCTATCCCACTGTTCCCTTGGTGTCTTTCCCACTGATCCCTTGGTGTCTTTCAGCCTGAAGCAGCAACGAGCATAAGTAGTTTGAACTGGAGGGTAGAGAGCAGAAAGGCTTAATTTAGGTTTTTACTTCATGTATACTCAGTCTACTGAACGGAAGATCTCACATCCTGCAGAGATGATGACTTGATTGAGATAACGCGAACCTGATTGAAATCTCACCGAACAGTTAATTAATATCTAAATGATATGGAGATGGAATTTTAGCGCTATATTTGTGTAAATCTATTACTACCATGTTTTGAAGGATGTTTGGCATCAGTTGGTTAGTACCAGACTGTCAGAATGCAGAAGTACTAGCTCGGATGAAATATACCACCTGGTCTGCGGCTTCCATATGCCAAGGAATCAATATTTGAGCACCGAAAATTCGGTTCAGGATAAGATTTAAACTTATACCCTGACATCGGACAGGTGCTTTACAATATCAGAGAATGGCCAAACCTTAAAGGGTTGATAATGAGACTGTCCGCGTCCCTGCCTTTTAAAGATGAGTCAGTTATTGGAAACCAGGTATTGCTATGGTCCTGTGTTTATGTCTTTGAGAAGTATTAGCTTAGTATGTACACAATAGCTAATTAGTACCCATAACAATACATGGCGCAAACCCATTTTCTCAAGACCGGACCCCCTTAAGATGAAAAGCATTGTCGCATAAAAAATGTCTAACGGGATGAATCAACAGTTTTGTTTTACATTAAGGGTGACTGCTTAATCTAGCACAAAATGCCTCTATACATAGTGTGTGTTGTTTTATCTATCTTCTATTCAATATAACAGCTTTTTACCATTGTTACCTGTAACAATGGTATTGTCCCATTGAATTATTCCTATTTGAGGCTGTTATTTGCCCAATCGTCCCAGATCCAATTACAATTCATCCATTAGCAAAGAACACAGTCTAAAGCTCCACAACACAGCTATGCCCAACAGCCTGGTCAGAAGCCAGACATTGAAAACATTATAAGCCCGCTATCAAGCCACCAACAAGTAGGTCCCCACCTGGATAGAAATTAAATAACCATTCAAAAAACGTGCCAAATTTAGACCAAGAACTCAAAATAATGTGTACAACTTGAAAAAAATTGGAAGCAGCTCTTTCTGTTTCATTCAAAATAATAAAACAAATGAATCTCTTTCCACTCTCATGCGTTATGGTGCCTGGCGTTAACTGTAAGCTAGGCTAGCCACTTATCGCTTTCCATGCATCATTTGCTATGCAATTATTTATTGAGCATTCTGTCTGATGGCACGAGGTAGTACGTACTGTATGTCTGGTACAAGGTTCGGGGTCATACCATACGGGCATTGAAATACAGAGAATCCAAAAATACATAAAGTTTTGATCCAAACCAGGCGTCTCCTAATAATTTCTTATTATATACTCCGTAAATATGCAGCTAATTTAAAAACTAATTGTATATTTGGTGCCAGCCTAAGCCAATGTATCTGTTTTTTGCTCGTGATGACCGGTGATTGCCAAGTGTAGTTGGTCAATTGCCCTTTTCCAGCAGTAGGTAATCTGTTTGGCATAAACTGACCAACTGAGCTATTTTCCTGTAGTCCCATCAGCCCTGAAAAAGAATTAACTAATAATGGGCGGAGCTTAGATCACAATCTCTTTTGATTGGTTGACAGTTTTGTGCCCATTGAAGCGGCTCATAACAGAGCTAGCTGAGAGGAACGTAGGGTCAGCCTTTTCTGTGTCGTCACTGATACGGGAGTTTTTGTTTTCATTCTTGTGTTTTATTACCGATAATCTTTACGGTTAACGTGTTACCTGTTCAATATGGAGTTCAGTTCTCGATTAGTCATGGGCCGAGCAGGTGTGCTACTATTGCTTACAATTTTGGTGCATGCGTCTAGCGAAGCTCCACCAAGAATCGTAGCGTGTCGCATGGTGCATAAAGCTAAAGCGGAAAATATACACTTGGAAGTTAACTTAGATGGTAAGTTTATTCTACTTTTCTCTGACTAACTTTAGCTCAAATCGAACAACAAGTAATAGCGTGGTGTTCATCCTATATTTAGTTAGATATGATCTGTGTACTCCACCCTGTTAGACTATACTGTATACATGTACTGTATATCATTAACTAGCCAGTTGCTTTGTTCGCCAATAATCGAGCAGGAATAGGTCATCCGTGAGAAATTAAATTTGTTAGATTAGCAGAATGAAATTACTGCTAAATACCAAATCATGAGCAGTTTAGTTCGTCTCAAAACATTTCAACACAAAACAACCATTGAAATGCAGAGGTATTTTTTAGCATTTATAACACAAAGGTTGATTAATTGAATTGTTCTTGTAGCGTGTCTTTACTGTTAGAGTAGTTGACTTTGACTAATGTCCCGTGTACCGAACAATCAGTCTAACTCTCATTCTCACCATTATAATGTCCTCGCTATGGTACCAGACCCCTTCGGGAAATATGAACTTATATTTGATCTAACAGCCAAGCCTCGGAATACATGTATGTGGGTGCAGTTCGGGGGCGAACAGATTGGACCATAATACTCTGATCTGTGGAAAACAGCTTCCCTGAGCATAGAATGATAAGGATTCGGGAACCTAGCCAATTAGACTATTCTTCGTGCTGATCTGACACTTGTGTCTTACATCCAGGATAGGAGTATCCTCTTTAATACGCCCCTAGGGCAGACCACAAGGATTTCTGCGTCGATTCAATAGATAGAATGGATCAAGTGCGTTTCGCCTTTGTAGTTCAATGCAGGATTTTTTAGGTAATCGAGTGAAATAAGCTTATTGAACTGGATTTGCTTTTGGCCGATTGGTTAGCTTTTTATGTTTAGATTGAGATTAAACTCAAGAGGATATGTACTGGTCTGGCTGTCAGTGATTTGGTTGCCACTGAGATAAGCTAAATACACCTGACAGGAATGCGTCATTCGTTGCCTCCCCCGGCAGTGATAACACCAAGATATTCCACCGGACACACACACATGTATTAGGGAGAAGCAGTGGGTAGCGCATTCGGCTTTGGACCACCCGATCAGGGTTCAATTCCAAGTTTTCCATCGCTTGTGCTTGCTCCCTCAATTCGGATCGAGGGTACCAAGGGCAAACAAAGGACCGTCCTGAAAACAAGCCATTGGCTCGGGGATGTCATCCCGATAAAACAAGGCTAGCCAAGATATTCCGCTGGAGGCACAAATATGTATTTTACTAGCCCGCAATCTTTGATGCCTATATGATTCACAGTTTCTTGCGAAGTGGTTCGAACTGTTGACTATTTAGTCAGTGCGTTTGGCTACTAGGTGTTCAGAAATATTGACAAGCTAAAATCAATCTCAGAAGGGACTCTTTTAATTCACTTCTTAACAATGTTGCAGCTTATTTGATTATCTCCTGCATTTGATTAGTGGCTCTGAGGTTTGTTACATATAGTAGGTGTGGCTTATATCCACATCCGCAGTGTTTTGAACTTAACTCTTTGAAATTTACTGATCTAAGGAAGAAGATCGTATTGCCTTGTTGATACCCTATTCAAGTTTCGAACACCTTGTTTAATTTCGTACTGTGTCAATTTATCATGTCTGCTACTTGCTGAAGTTCTCATAATGCGCAACTCATTATTTGATTGATGGTTCACACATCAAAGATATTCCATGGACGTTTATCAGGTTCTAGGTGGCAGTTTAATTAACCATTCAGTATATATCTCATCTTTATCCTCCTGTCCATCTGCATGTGTCGAGTGTGAGACGGAGCCTGGATATGGAAATTATCACTAAATATGGATATTGCTCCCTTCTGAAGATGATATGTTATGATGGACTAGAGCCTATTTCGAGTGCATTGACTCCAGAGCAGAAGTCAGAACAGAAGCGGAAATTGCAAAAAAGAAAGCAAAAGACTAGTAGTTGATTAGTCCTAGTATCTTTCTGCCACATATTCATGGATAGCTTGGTAACCGGGTTTATGGACTCTTAACCTCAAAAATACATAAAAAGCAGCGGTTCCCAGTTCAGGCCACATCAATTAAAATTTATTTCTCCTTCCCTTTGATGTGCATTCGTGATTGACAATCTGGGCCAGTTTGGCGTGACCAAAATCCGTACCGAACACCACAAAACTATCACAGAGAGAACTAGGTTTGCGTGTGTGCTATGAGAATATTAGCCAAACTATGTATTAGACTTTCCAATCGCATCTGCTGCAACAAGCTGATAATTGGACATGAACTCGCAGGGCTAAGATTATGTCTTTTGTGAGCATTTTATTCGTAATGGGTGTCAGAAGGATATAGGAATAATTGGGACACATGTCGCTCCTCCGCCTAACTGTGCACACATTCATTAAGTTTATCTGTGACTCTGATCGCGGTCCATCCCACGAAATGACAGGCAGCCAATTTTCTCCCCTCTGTCACTGCCGCGGCGCTGTTGTGTCCATCAATATTTTCAAAGCAATTATTACCTGGAATATAATCCGCTAGGCTTTTATCTCTGAATGTAAATTCATAATCAGAAATAAAAATATTCACATTTCACCAAGCTCGTGGACAAAGAACCGCTATCTCAAACTATGGCAACATGGCAACCAATTCTTAGTTTTGGTCAAGACGAAACACACCGTTTAGTGCAGTCTTTCAGTATATATCTCGCCTATTGTGTCAGCTGCAATTGTTCGAGGCTAAGTCTCAGCTTTCAGAAAAGCAAATCAAAATAATGGTTAACACAAACGTTCTGTTAATTCAGGATTGGATTTCTAAAGAGATGGGTTTGTGGACAGTTGCATGACTGATGGCCATCTTTGTTAAAGTTGGAATCACAATGCGGTTTTCATATACATGTATGACACCAGAAATTAGGTCCAAGATTTACATAATTCTGGTAAAGTCAACCTCATCCTCGATGTAAACCAACCAAAGATACCTCGACCATTTTTCAACAATTTCCTTTTATGGTAACTAACTAACTTGATGAACTAGTAGACTATTTAGTCACACAAGTAAGTCGACAAGTGATTGCTTTGGTCTATATGACAGATGTGCGACTGATACTTGTATTAACCAGTATCAAGTTAGCAGGCTCTGTTTGCATCCTGCTCTCATGGTATAGTGCAAACACTCGTAGTGAGCTCTTCTAGTGACAGGCTCTATAGGCCTGTCTTTTACTGCTGGACAGCATTAATTGATAGCCAATTAGTTCATCAGGCAAAGCTGTATTAATTAAGTACAGGGGCCACCAGAAGTCCAGCTAAGCTTCTATCTGATTAGAAAATCAATGGTCAGCTCTATAGAAATATATTTCCATTCCTATACTAACGAATTGATGTCAGTGAGTCAGTGATGAAATATTAGGTTCTTATCACCAAAAATGGGAATAATTTCGATATCGAGGAGTAATAAGATGTCCACCAATTGATTACAGTCCTGGATAGAATGGAACTGTTGTATATTAGAACAGAACAACACGTTGTGCACTCCAAGTTATCTGCTTAATCATAGTGTTGGAAGCATAGCGAATATTCATCACTATTATCTAACTACAATATAACACAATGTTAGACTAACAGAAAGCATCTATTAGCTGGCTATTTGATACGGAGAAAATTACAGGATTGAAATACTGACATAGCCCCGAGTCAAGCTATGCTTCACTGGTTTGTGTGTGAAACGACGCAAACTAATTTTGGGCTAAACTTCTGGACAAAAGACTAATGTAGGCTGTCGTGTTTAGCTACAGCACTCATATTAAAGACGAATACATGCCAGATTGGACAAAACACCCCATTAATTGTTATTGTCAGGGAACTGGTAATTGTTGAAAAAAAAACCTTCAAACAAATTGTTTAGGTAAACCCAGTTCTTTAATTGGCTTACGCTCTTAGAATGCCATATATTTACGCATGTCAGTACACTCATTAGTTCATTTTTCCTGTTTAGATAAATGAAACTAGACTGTTGGCAGTCATGCTAGTTGATGTTATGGCAAGATGATCTCTTATACAGAGATTAACCTGTATTTCATTACATTCCTTGTCTTGTAGGGTCTTGTGAGGGACCTGTGACTATCCCCCTGCGAGATGGACTAACTCTGAATCTCACGGACACGAGAAACTGTGCAAATTACTATAAATGTGAAGGGCTTCAGTGTGACCAGTGCCCATGTCCGCTCATGCACATGTTCAACCCTCTTACACGGAGGTGCGAGATTGGGCCGTCGGAGTGTCGCTGTCCTGCTCTCTCCACATCGCCAGAGGTTACCACCACCATGGTAAAACTGCCACCTCCTACAGTTGTTGCCACGACGACGGCAGCAACTACAACGGCAGCGCCGGTTACCGAGGGCAAAATTCCAACACTCGATGCCGGACACAGAGTGGAAACAACTACCAAAAAAGATGATAAGGAAGTAAACACTGAATTGATAATCATTGCTGGAATCATCTCAGCGACAGTCATCATTGTAGTCATCATCGTGATGGCTGTCTTCCTATGGCAAAGAAACCGATTCAAGGCTGTCAAGTAAGTAATCATAATGCGGAAACTTGACTCTGTGAATTAGTCGCCCTCAGTCTAAGGGTCACTCTGTCTTTTGTTCCTTGATTTGATAGTTGGATGGTGACTCGGGTGCAATCTTAAGTGATCAAAGCAAAACACAGGCTCTTTGTGTCCCTTAGATTGGGATTTTTTGAAATGATGGGCAATAGCTATTCTTCTCTACTGATGATCGAGTGAAGATAACCCTAAGTTTCTCCGATACGGCCCTCGGTCAATACTGATCAGGGGAATTTCACCAGTAACCCATACACCTGCTATATGTTTCGGTCTGGATTGTTTGCTAACCATCATTGCACACCACTGGCTGGCTGCACGTGTAGCGCTTTGCACTTTGGGAATTATTAGTTTGAACCCGACAACTTCAATGACGTTCTATATTTAAGGACTACTTTGAAATCCTTGTAATGGGTTATTACCCAAATAGGCAGTTTTGAGTGCACATGGTTGTAAACTGGTGATGGGACTAACTCAACGGGCACCTTCACAGAGACTTGACCAGCTGTTGAAGGGAACTAGGCTGTGAATCATAGTTGTACTGGTGTATCTACTCAGCTGCTTTCATTACATTAGTCCAGTTATATAACAGACCTGTCCAACATCCTCTTTGATTGACAGTTGACAGTCAATCACTGCATCAAAAGAACTAGATGTACTCAACTTGTATCGGCACGTTTTTGATGAAACCAAAATCGAATCTTGCCATCTAAGCAAGCTAGAGATAATGGTAATTACGTACTGAAAAAGTATTATTTTCCCACATCTGAGGTAAACTTATTCCTAGGTGTCAAATTCACCTGTTATTCATTTGAGTGTCCATATTGTCTCAAAAGTCTCTTTACCTGTTAAAATATAGTAAGAAATTGGTATTGGAAACAACTGGCATCGCACTTAAGGGTAATTGCGACTGCCTTAGAGTGACCTAGCAGCGTCTGCCAATCACGGAGAGTGTCGCCCCGCATTGAAATGGTCGGATTCTCAACACGACCAGACAAAAGACTGCCAATATTGCTCATTTTATTCCAGACTAGTTTAGCATAAGGTGTTTAGGCGAGATAATGAGATATTTCGCCAACGACTGAATCACTTGACAGCACTTTTGTGCGATGAAAATAATTGCTATCAATTTACAACCAAATTATACGGAATTCGTTCAGCGTTTGACTTTATAAGATGATGGAAAAATTTTTGCCACAAACTTTAGTGACAGCAGGTTGCCGTGACAGCGGGCAGCAGGTTGCTGTCAGTACACCTCCTGACATCTGAAAACAAGCGCTAGCTACTTCGGTGTGAGGGCGCCTCCTGAACTTAGTTACTGTGAGCAAAACCTGACGGCCGCTTGAGTCACTGAGTGTCATCGGTCAGTCTTTCCATCACAATGGGAACAAATCGTTTCATTCTCCTAAGCAACTAAAGCCAGTTGACTTTGTTTTTCTTCGCTAGTTCGACATTCAACCAGGATCAAGGCAATTTCAGTTTGTATTCAGATGTCAAGATAGGCTTTTAGTCTCATAATAAACTAACTGCATACGGCATGATAGTCGCAGTTTATCAGAGTAGATAATAGGAAAATCAGTTAGAGATAAAATCTGCACTGGGTGTTCAGGTGAATCTTTTGTTAAATGGTTAGGTTTTATAACAGTATATCAGATGACACCGGGATACTAACAATCAAGTGGACCCTAGGCCCCTCAAGCTGTTCCCCATTTTACTATATAAATATCCCTGGACTCTATATAAACATCACATGTCACTTCGTAAAAAAGTAGACTTGGAATGCTCAACCCTGGTCATAACCTCTGGAGACTCCAAACTAAGAGCTAATCATCTGGGTTCATAACCAACATACCTACGTGTTACAGCTTAGCATTCTACAGCTGGTTATGTCAGGGGATTCCAAAGCGGCTCTTTTGAAATGGGATGAAATCCTCACCTAATCCGGTGCATTTTATATGGCCGTTTTAAGAAGACCATTTTAGTTATTCGGATTAGTCGCTTCCAGTCAATAGAAGATCGCCCTGAGTCATATCCAACTCATAGACAGGCAGTCTCATTCACCCTTATATTTCTCTTTTACAGCAAGCAGCAGACGGTGACAAAACTTTCATCCAGTCCAGCTCTTGAAGGCTATATCCGTACAGTTCCTGTTCAGGAGCGGCACGTTTACGCCGAGATTGATGAACGAATGGTGAGTTTTTCCTCTCCAGACTACCGGAATTGGTGGTGACACCATGAGAGACGCGGCTGTTATCTGGGTGTGGAAGTGAATCATAGGATTACCTTATCAGCTGTCCTCCCGCGAACATATTTACCCATCCTCTGGCATCCACTTGTCTTATCAGGGATTACACCTCATAACACCATCAGCTAATTTTCATCTCACCATTCCTGACTGCTAGGAGCACTTGGTGGCTATATTCTATTCTCTGATATTGGAAAATTTATTAATATTGTGAAGCTGTGCAGCATTTTAGTTTTCGACTATCCATTAGTACAGTTACAGCTGCAGCTGGGCCACTTAATCCCGCACTTGTGGTTAACTTAAGTTGTGAATACTTTACTCTCTAGTGGAAATCTTGTATGATCCGGTAGCCTCTTAATGTTACAATGTCAATACTCGCCAAACATTGGAAGAGGAGTAAACTAGCCCAAAGCTACAATTAGGCATCTCTTTGTCAGACTTTGGCAGCCTTACATTTAATTATGGGCAGACAAGCATATGGGATGAAATATGATTCAGACATACAATGCATGTACATGCATGTACTTCAAGGGACTAGTTGCCAGACTAACTGGGACATAGAAGTACTCCCGTTTTCTTTCATCATTTGGCCTTTTCGCACTGAAACCCATGGATCTGTCTAGTTTGTCTAGTAGGCGCATTGTGCTATCTAAGGTTTCAAAGCTGGAATTTCGAATTGTGAATCCGCGTGTCAAATTAACTGGGGCTTTGTCTAGTTTTCTAATCCCTTGGTTGACTCACCGAACTAATAGACTGCTTCATTCTAAAAAAACATCAGCACTATATCGGCCTCAGTTGAAAAAGCTATGCCTGTTTTCAAATGTATGGTTTTTTTAATTTAAAAATTAGATGCCGAAGTAGCTCAAGCCGTTTCAGGTGTGTGATTCTTATAATAAGTATGAGTAATCTTCGGACATATTCAGGCATTCCATCAAAGAGAATCAATGTCGGTTCCTGCTGAGAAGTAAATGAAACCCATGCAACTACCCGCAGGGTGAAATGATTACAGAATGCTGCTAACTGAGTTGTGTAAACCTAAAGTGTTTCCTACTAGTAACCCGAGAAAAGAAACTAGTTACAGCAGTATTATGGAGTGAAAGCATTTGCTAGTGTGACCCTGAAATCAATGTGTTTGTCACATTGTTGCTACATTGGGTAGGTGCGAAGCCTGTGATGTGGAAATCACACCCTCGGCACATGTTTACAGAGACCTACTCAATTCTATAGATTGACATTTCAAACTGCCATGTCAGACAACTGAAGTCTTTGTTCACTTGTATAAAATTCATTAATGGAAATTAATTGTGATCAATTTGACCAGTTGCTACTGTGAAACGAAGTATTGGCAGCAGAAGTTCAGCATATTGCTTGACTTGACACCATAACATGAAAATGCTGCCGCGATTGTTGATTCTAATGACTTTCTCTGCGAACAAAATAGACGAAACATTGTCTAGAACATTCCAAACTATTTGTCCTGGAGATTTCTCTCAGAAAATTCAGGTTTCAAAAGAAAAACAGTTTAAATTCCTAAGCTCAAACATTTTGAATGAAGGATATGGTCACTAAATATAAATGAAAACAACTTTGCGAACGTCTTCGGGTTTCATAGTGCATTCCACCCAGCAAAACAAAAAAGATTGTGCAGTTCCAAGTCATTCATCATCCTCACTCAGGTTCTTCGGTCCTCTATTAATCAATGAACTGACAATTGGCCAATTTTCGCACGGATAGGTGACGACCCTCATGTTTGTAGTGATTCGTGTCCCCTGTCTGACTATTGTCTTACGCTGCTACTGGATGATCAAATCCTCAAATCTAAACCCTCGGCTTACTCTTCAGTTCGTCAACTGATCCAGTTTTATCCTATTAGCCTGTCCCATGGCGCGCGGACAGTCTGTCTTTTATATATCTCTTTGCGTGTACGAAATAGTAGTGTCTATATACTTGGTTTGTTAACTGGACAGCTTCAGTATTTTTTAAGAAGGTCCATTATTTACACTTATCAAGTAGTTCAGTGAAACACAGACACTACTCTCTGTCTGTGTTTACAGAGTGTCCAATTGTTTTCTCATGTATACTTTTTCTTTCTGCAGGTCAGTGGAGGTACTAAACATTGGCAACATGGCACTATGCCTCCAGCTCTGCCCGATCATCAACCACCAATACATGTATGTCCGTTTCATCACCACACCGATTCTGGAGTGAGCTCGGCCGATACTAGCTTCAACTACCCGCGTCAGCACAACAGCTTATGCAGTCCAGGGATGAGATTCGCTAATGGTCATTTATTTCCCCGACCAAACGGAGAAGACATTTATGATCACACCGGCCGCGATGGCAGTAGTGTATCCAGTGACTCACAATACAGTCAATCGAGTCACCAAACATCTCTAGACTCACATGATGTAGACATGAGAACTCCGCTACAAAACAAAGCTACTAAACCTAGTACAAACTATGTTAGTAAACAGGTTTATATCTGACTATTAGATAGTGAATCTACTTCGTGCACCAAATAATTTTTGTACCAAGTATCTCTGCATTTCTCTGTAGGGTGTGTAACAGCCCGTGCAATCTTATTTATTAGTAGTTTTGTATAAAGTTAGTAGTATTTGTCTCCACGCAACTCAAAAGAGAAGGGGAGAGCAACTCCGAATGCATGATCATCTGAATCATTATGCAATACCTGCATTGTAGATTGCTCAAACTGCTGATCAAGTATTGATCTTTTTTAGATGAAAATATAATTTGCATTCCCTGTAAAGTGTTTAAGCACGATGTATAGGCTGGCCCACTGCCGTTTATTGCCAAACCTGATGGACTGGATGACTACTTTTGTACATACTTTCGTCATAATTATTCAATGTTCTGAAATATAAAAATCTAAAGCAGAAAAGCGAATCTTTTCATAAGTAAAGATGACTATGTGCTTTTGGAACATTTCACACTGTGTTTAGAGCCTTTCTCAGTGAACGTGACACCAATCTGTTTATGATATAGCATAGCTGTGTGCTGGGCTGATGACAACATTATGGTGTAAGGAACACAAATGTATCAACTTGTATGTTAGTGGCATGCTCATTATAACCATTCCTGGATAAGAATGAAGGGCTAAAAAATTTTAGAGACACACACTAGTGAGAGTTGCTTGCTTTAAAATACCAATGATCTTGCAATTGATAAATTGTGTACTTCCAACACCTAGACTTGCGACCTTGTGCTGACATGACACCAAGCATAGTCTAAGAAAACATTGCAACAATTGCATTTGATTGTACATGCATTGGTTGGGGCTGTTAAATGGGTACCTGCTTACCCTACCTCGAATGTATGAGTTCCGTAGATGCCCCAACCAGACATAATTTGCAATAACCTGATCCTCAAGAGAGGCCCCGTGAACCAATGTGCTCAATATTCCGCTGGATATACACGTATACACAATGAAATGATTTAACAGCCGTGAAAATAGGGTTGCCGGGCGAAGTTTTGAAACATCAGGGTCCAGGGATACTTCGGAGTTATCTACACAATGCATCATGCATAATATGTACAGCAATTTACCCACCCAGAAGTAAAGCCAACCTGCTCAGTCAACTTATAGCGATGGAATAGCTTTCAGTAATAGACCGCTGGGCGCGCCGCAGTGAATCTTTGGGCTCAAATCCCGATCATGGTGCCCCCGTTGTGAGTATGAGCTCTCTACTTTATTTTTGCTGAAAACAAAAACAAGCCTCTCTTTGAGGTGGAGTATTGATACTGACCCGCTCATGGTGTTCCATGCTAACAAATGTTCAACCCCACAGCTTCACTGAATTGGTGAAAATACCATAAAAAAACTGTTGACGAAAAAAG